>Ga0209652_1002608_pt1 | contig 13787 bp, 9 predicted proteins | sample SaaInl74LU_5_DNA_FD_184641 | JGI IMG/M metagenome (GOLD analysis project Ga0209652, IMG submission 184641) | Marine microbial communities from expanding oxygen minimum zones in the Saanich Inlet - ESP_74LU_5_DNA (SPAdes) (version 2) | ecosystem: Environmental > Aquatic > Marine > Intertidal zone ...
GGCGAAGATGAAGATATCCCAGTTGAAATTGCCCCAGAGCTGGTCGTCGCCCGCGCCGCCTTCCAGCCGGTCGAAGCCGCCACCGGCATAGAGCCGGTCGTCGCCCACCCCGCCAATCAGCGTGTCGTTCCCGCCCTCGGCGAAGAGCGCATCGGACCCCTCACCGCCCAAGAGCAGGTCATTGCCCGCCCCCGCGAACAGCCGGTCCAGACCATCCTCGCCGTCGAGCGTGTCATTGCCCGCGCCGCCGAAGAGATTGTCTGCCTGTGCGCCGCCCGACAGGCTGTCATCGCCATCGCCGCCGAAAAGCCGATCGAAACCCGCCCCACCCTCGAGCGTGTCATTGCCGAGACCACCATCCAGCGTATCGTTCTGCCAGTCGCCGCGAAGGTTATCGTCACCCTCGCCACCCGACAGCGAATCCGCACCGGCGCCGCCCGAGAGTGTATCGGAACCCGCCCCGCCGATGAGGTCGTCGTCGCCGGCACCGCCGAAAAGGCGGTCATCACCGGCACCGCCATCCAGCGTGTCGTTGCCGTCATCGCCGATCAGCAGATCGCCGCCTTCGCCACCAATCAGGCTGTCATCGCCCGTCCCGCCGAAGAGGCGGTCATTGCCTTCCTCGCCATCGAGGGTGTCATTACCCGCGTCGCCGAAAAGGTTGTCGGCCTGCGCCCCGCCCAGCAGGTCGTCATCGCCATCGCCACCCCGGATGAAGTCGAAGCCGGCCCCGCCCGCGATCGTGTCATCGCCGCCGAGCCCGTCGATGGTGTCGTTGCCATCGGTGCCGGTCAGGTTGTCCGGCCCTTCGGTCGGGGTGGGGGCGGGGTTGAGGTCGATGGTTTCATCCGCGAATTCGACGAACTCCACCCCGGTCAGGGTAAGCGCTTCGGTCGAGCTGAGAATGGTGGTGATCCCGTCAACCGTGCTGACCGAGTAGTCCGCCGCCAGCCCCGCGATGCGGACCGTATCGTTTCCATCGCCGCCTTCGATGGTGTCGTTATCGCCGCCCACGATGACATCATCGCCCGCGCCGCCGTCGATGCTGTCGTTGCCGCTCCCGCCGATAAGAAAATCATCGCCCGCGCCGCCGTCGATGATGTCATCGCCGCCGCGCCCGTCGAGGAAATTGTCACCAGCATCGCCGATCAGCGTGTCGGCCATTTCGGTGCCTGCCGCGCCTTCGATGTTAAAGAGTGAGTCGGTGTCGCCGAAGCGGTCTGTGGCAACTCCCGTTGCGAGGTTGACCATTACGCCAAGTGTGCCGTCGAATTCGAGGTTATACTGCACCAGATCGAAGCCAGCGCCGCCATCGATGGTGTCATCGCCTGCTTCGCCGACCCAGCTTTCGTTAGATTGATCGGGCCCGGAGCCGAAATCCGAGCCGAACATCTGGTCAGCGCCCATCGACCCTTCGAAATGGTCAGCATAGGTGAAGCTGGTTGACATCTGGCCCATCAGCGAGCCGGTACCTTGGGCATAGCCAGTGCCTTCAGAGCCGTTGACCTCCAGATAGATGCCGCCGCTTGCGCCGCCGATATCTTCAAAGATCATGTCGATGCCGCCGCCGTGGCGATCCTCGAAGGCAGCCTGATGGCCGATCACGGTGTTGATGCCGAGGCCCGCCGAGATGATGTCGCCGAAGCCTTGGCTTTCGGAACTGCCGCCCGAGGCGTCGATGGTGTCGTTGCCATCCCCGCCGCCCATATCGTCGCGCCCATCGCCGCCGACAAGGCTGTCATTGCCCGCCCCACCGATCAGCCGGTCATCGCCCGCGCCGCCATCAAGCGTGTCGTCGCCATCGCGACCGTCGAGCTGGTTATCCTGCGCGTCGCCCGTGATGAAGTCACCAAGCGCCGTGCCGCGGACATTCTCGATATTGGACAGGCTGTCGGTGTTGCCGAACCCGTCGGTTGCGGTGCCAAGCGACAGGTCGACGACCACAGCACCATCGCCGCCATAGCGGAAATCGCGGTCGTAGCGGACAAGGTCGATGCCATCGCCGCCGTCGATCGTGTCGTTGCCACCAAGACCCATGAAGGTCTCGTTCGCGGCGCTGCCGATCATGCTATCGCCATAGGCCGAACCGCGCACCGAAAAGACATTGATCAGCGTGTCGGTGGTGCCAGCCGCCTCGTTCACGGTGTTGGTCTCGAGGTTGATGGTGACAGCGCCAGCGGCGTCGTCATAGCTGACCTGCGTGCCATCAGCGCCGCCATCGACAAGGTCAGTGCCCGCGCCCGGCAAGATATAATCGAAGCCCAAATCGCCACGCAGCGTGTCGTCGCCATCGCCGCCGAAAAGCTCATCATCCCCTGCGCCGCCGATCAGGCTGTCATCGCCTGCGCCGCCCTCTATGGTGTCATCGCCGCCCAGCCCGTCGATGGTATCGTTGCCAGCCGTGCCAACCAAGTCATCGGGGCCTTCGGTCGGGGTTGCGGGCGGTGCCATGAGGTCGAAAACAATGTCATTGAACTCAAGGAACTCAACGCCGGTCAGCGTGTCGGCTTCACCGCTACTGATGTTGGTCACGACGGTCACGCCATCCGTCGTTACGACGGTATAGTCACCATCGCCGTAGCGGGCTTCGATCTGCACCGTGTCATTGCCCGCACCGCCGTCGATGCTGTCATTGCCGCCATTGCCGGCCAAGAGGTTGTTCCCATCGTCACCAATGAGCGTGTCGTTGCCGTTGCTGCCGAAGACATCCTCGATGTTTATGATCGTGTCGGTATTGCCCCAGCTATCGATGGCGGTGCCGAGCCCGAGATTGACCGAAACGGGGCCTTCTTCGAGATACTCGAAGTCGATCTCATCGATGCCGTCTCCGCCGTCGATGCTGTCCGCGCCATCGCCGCCACCGAAAATTTCGTCGCCCGCGCCGCCGATCAAGGTATCGGCAAAGGCGGTGCCGGCCACGGCTTCGCTACCCGCGATCGTGTCGGTATCACCGAAGCTGTCAATCGCGATGCCCGTGAAAAGGTTGACGTTGACGCCGTTCGGGCCGCCCTCTGCGTTGTAGTCGATCACATCCAGAACGTCGCCATCGATGCCGTTTGGGCCACCATCGATGCTGTCATTGCCCGCGCCGCCGACGATGAAATCGGCACCAGCGCCGCCAAGCAGCGTGTCGTTGCCTTCGCCGCCGAACAGCGCGTCATCGCCGCCCTCACCGCTCAAACTATCGTCGCCCGCGCCGCCATCGAAGGTCTCGTCCTCATCCGTGCCGATCCATGTGTCGTCATCGGAGGTGGCGATGAGCGTCGCTGGAAACACGGCGCCGAAATCCAGCGGGGTGCCGGGCGCGAAGGGGCCGCTGCTGATCGGCAATACGCCGATGATTTGATCTTGAAGCGCAGCAATGCCCGCGGCATCGGAAGGCAAGGTGTATGTGGGATCGGAACTTGCCAGAATGAACACATGATCGGTGCCGGTCGACACATCGAAAATGCTCATGACCGTCAACGCAACGTCGGGGACATCATCGCCATTGGTGTCCAAGAACACGTCGACGATGTACAACTCGTCGTTCTCATCTTCGCCATACGGGCTGACGAAAACCGGTGAATTTTCTGGCCCAAGCCACACTTCCGGGATTTCGATCAAACCGTCTGAGCCAAAATCTGACGTCGCGAAGCCGGGATTGTTCGTCGCGTTGGAGTATTCATAGACGATATTGGGGTCTTCGGGCACGGTGATCGTGAACTCCGTCAGGCCAACAAACGCGTCTTCGAAAATCGATACACCACCGAGAACAAAAGTAGGCATGCCGCAACCCCTTCTACGCTTTAAATCCGCACGACTTTCGAGAGAATCTACCTCGAAAGATGATTGGTGGGGACCATGCCAAACTCCGCCCCTATATCAAAGCGCTTTTTGTTTCTTGGTGATTGGGCGATCGCCCATATTTTTTGATGTAAAAAATCTATTGAAATTGCGGAAATTGATTGCAAAATACCATGTATGATTAACAAACTCGAAATGTTCATCGCGGTCGCCAAGGAAGGGCATTTCGGGCGTGCCGCCGAAACCCTCGGGATCACGCAGCCGACGCTGTCGACCGGTATCAAGCAGTTGGAAGAAAGCCTTGGCGTGCAGCTGATCTTTCGCGGCTCGCGCTATGGTGGTTTGACACCCGAAGGGGCGCGCGCCTTGGTTTGGGCACGTAGGCTGGTGGGCGATGCCCGCGCCTTTCGCGAAGAGATGCGCGTCAGCCGTCATGGCCTGTCGGGCCATCTGCGCCTTGCGGTCATTCCAACGGCGTTGACTTGGGCTGCGAAACTTTCGGCACGCTTTGCCGAGGCCCATCCAAAAGTGCGTTTCACGATCCTGTCGCGCACATCCTCCGAGATCTTGAAAATGCTTGAAAATCTCGAGGTGGATGCCGGGCTGTCATATCTCGACAACGAGCCTTTGGGCCGCATGACGACCGCGCCGATCTATACCGAGCGCTACACGCTGGTGTGCCATGCCGACAATCCCTTGGCCTTGCAATCACAGGTGACATGGGCCGATTTGGCCGGTGAGCGGTTGTGCTTGCTGACGCCTGATATGCAGAACCGGCGCATCATCAACCAATGTTTCATGGAGGCTGATGTCACCCCAGATGCCTTGATCGAGGCCAACTCGACCCTCGTTCTGGCGGCCCATGTCGAACAGGGCGGCTGGGTGACGATCCTGCCCTCGGACATGGCGCGATTCTTGAGCGTGGGCAAACGCTTGGCCATCGTGCCGATCATGGGCGCGCATGTGGAGCATATCGTGGGGCTGGTGGCGCCTTTCCGCGAACCCCATACCCCTGTGCTTGACGCGCTTTTGACGCAAGCGGCGGGTTTGAACCGGGCGTGAAGGTCGCAAATTGCGCAGCGATCGTCGCCTGCGCTTCATTGATTTTTTCAATCGACTAACGGAATAGAGATATTGATTATTGATCGCTGATCGTGACACTGGCGTTTGGATATCCGGAGCCAGACATGACCAGCCCATCCAATGCAGCGCAGCCCGAGGGGCTTGCCGAGATCGACGCCATCATCGCCGCCCATCTGTGGCGTGAAGGGCCGCTTTTGCCGATCTTGCATGCGGTGCAGGCGGCCTTTGGGTTTATCCCGCAAGCAGCGCATGCGCCGATCTGCGCCGGGCTGAACATCACCAAGGCCGAGCTGCATGGTGTGATCAGTTTCTACCATGATTTCAGGGACAAGCCCGCCGGGACGCATGTGCTCAAGATTTGCCGGGCCGAAGCCTGTCAGGCCATGGGCGGCGCGGCCATGTCCGCGGCGGTTTTGGCCAAGCTGGGCCTTGATTGGCACGAGACCACGCGCGATGGGCGGGTCACGGTCGAGCCGGTATATTGTCTGGGGCTTTGTGCCTGCGCGCCTGCCGCGATGGTGGATGGCAAGCTCAAGGCGCGCGTGACACCCGAGACCTTGTTGGCGGAGGTGGGCGCATGAAGATCTATGTGCCTCGTGACGCCGCCGCCCGTGCCTTGGGCGCCGATGCGGTTGCCGATGCCTTTGCCGATTTGGGTCACCAAGTCATCCGCAATGGATCGCGTGGGATGATCTGGCTGGAGCCCTTGGTCGAGATCGAGCAGGGCGGGGTGCGCCGCGCCTATGGTCCCGTCACGCCCGCGGATGTGGCGGGGATTTTGGCAGGCAGTGTCGAAAGCCTTGGACCGGTCGAGCAGATCCCGTTTTTTGCCCGCCAGACGCGGCTGACCTTTGCGCGCTGCGGTGTGATCGACCCGCTCAACCTTGCCGATTACGAGGCGCATGGCGGGCTCGTCGGGCTGCGCCGCGCGCTGGAGATGGGCAGCGATGGCATCATCGCGCAGATGAAGGAAAGTGGTCTGCGCGGGCGCGGTGGCGCGGGCTTTCCCACAGGGATCAAATGGGAGACTGTGGCGGGCGCGGCTGGGCCACAGAAATACATCGTCTGCAATGCCGATGAGGGCGACAGCGGCACCTTTGCCGACCGGATGATCATGGAGGGCGACCCGTTTTCCGTGATCGAGGGCATGGTGATCGCGGGCCTCGCGGTGGGAGCCAGCAAGGGCTACATCTATATCCGCTCGGAATACCCCGATGCGATCGAAGTGATGTCGCGTGCTGTTAGTATTTGTCATGATAACAATATTTTAGGGCGCGTTCTTCATTCTTCACATGAATTCGATATCGAGATCCGCGTCGGCGCCGGTGCCTATGTCTGCGGCGAGGAAACATCGCTTTTGAATTCGCTTGAGGGCAAGCGCGGGGTGGTTCGGGCCAAGCCGCCACTGCCCGCGCTGGAAGGATTCATGGGCCGCCCAACGGTGGTCAATAACGTGATTTCCCTCGCCACCGTCCCGGTGATTTTCGAGAAGGGCGCCGATCATTACGCAAGCTTTGGGCTGGGCCGGTCCAAGGGCACGATGCCCATCCAGATTGCGGGCAATGTCGCGCGCGGCGGGCTGTTCGAGACAGCCTTTGGCATGCCTCTGGGCGCGCTTGTCAACGAGATCGCAGGCGGCACGGCCACGGGGCGGCCCGCGAAGGCGGTGCAGGTGGGCGGGCCCTTGGGTGCCTATTTCGCGCCGGCGAAATTCGCCACGCCCTTTGCCTATGAGGAATTCGACGGCCAAGGCGGGTTGATCGGCCATGCCGGTGTCGTGGTCTTTGATGACGCAGCCGATATGCGCGCCATGGCGCGGTTCGCGATGGAATTCTGCGCGGTCGAGAGTTGTGGAAAATGCACGCCCTGCCGGATCGGTGCGGTGCGGGGCGTGGAGACCATCGACCGGATCGCTGCGGGTGATGCATCGGCGGTGCCGCTTTTGGTCGATCTGTGCGAGACGATGAAGCACGGCTCGCTCTGCGCGTTGGGGGGCTTTACGCCCTATCCGGTGATGAGCGCGCTCACGCAATTCCCCGAGGAATTCGCGGGTCGTCGGGAGGCAGCGGAGTGATGGTGTTTCGCCGCCTTTCGGCGTCGACCCGTGCGAGGGGGCGCTGCCCCCTCGCGCTCCTCCGGAGTATTTGGAAAGCAAAGATGGGCAGGGAGGCTATAGCGCCATGAAAGACTTCATCATTCCCTGGGGCGATGATCGCGATATGGGCACGCCTGCCAAGCAGGGTGCGCCTGTCAGCCTGTTGATTGACGGCTTCGAGGTCACCGTGCCCGAGGGCACGTCGGTGATGCGGGCCGCGGCGATCGCAGGCATTGCCGTGCCCAAGCTTTGCGCCAGTGACAATCTGGAGGCCTTTGGGTCGTGCCGCCTTTGCGTTGTCGAGATCGAGGGGCGGCGCGGCACGCCTGCCTCCTGCACCACGCCGGTGGCACCGGGGATGGTGGTGAAAACCCAGTCCGAGCAGGTCAAGAAGATCCGCAAGGGGGTGATGGAGCTTTATATCTCGGATCACCCGCTCGATTGCCTGACCTGCAGCGCCAATGGTGATTGCGAGTTGCAGGATATGGCGGGTGTCGTGGGCCTGCGCGATCAGCGCTATGAGGCGCCCGAGGGGGGCATGCGCAGCCATTTCGCGGCGCGCGACACAAGCGGCTTGGCCAATCCCGAATGGATCGCGAAAGACGACAGTAACCCCTATTTCACTTATGATCCGGCCAAATGCATCGTGTGCAACCGCTGTGTGCGGGCCTGCGAAGAGGTGCAGGGCACCTTTGCGCTGACGATCGAAGGGCGGGGTTTCGAGAGCCGTGTGTCCGCTGGCGGTGTGGGGGATGATTTCCTTGCCTCCGATTGCGTGAGCTGCGGTGCTTGTGTGCAGGCCTGCCCGACGGCGACCTTGCAGGAGAAATCGGTGATCGCGTTGGGCACGCCCACGCGGTCGGTCATCACCACCTGCGCCTATTGCGGGGTGGGCTGTTCGTTCAAGGCAGAGCTGAACGGCGACGCGCTGGTGCGCATGACGCCCTATAAGCATGGCGCGGCCAATCGCGGGCATTCCTGCGTCAAGGGTCGGTTTGCCTATGGCTATGCCACGCATAGCGACCGGATCTTGAACCCGATGATCCGCGAGACCATCGACCAGCCTTGGCGCGAGGTCAGCTGGGAAGAGGCGCTGGGGTTTGCGAGCGCCAAGATGCGCGGCATTCAGGCCAAATATGGGCGCAAATCGGTGGGGGTGATCACCTCGTCGCGCTGCACGAATGAAGAAACCTATCTGGTCCAGAAACTGACCCGCGCGGTGTTTTTGAACAACAACACCGACACTTGCGCGCGGGTGTGCCATTCGCCCACGGGCTACGGCTTGGGTCAGACCTTCGGCACCAGCGCGGGGACGCAGAATTTCGACAGCGTGGCCGAGGCCGATGTGGTTGTCGTGATCGGGGCCAACCCGACCGATGGGCATCCGGTATTCGCCTCGCGCCTCAAGAAACGCCTGAGGGCAGGTGCCCAGTTGATCGTCATCGACCCGCGTCGGATCGATCTGGTCAAAACCGCCCATATCGAAGCGGCCTATCATCTGCCGCTGCGCCCCGGCACCAATGTGGCCGTCGTGACCGCAATGGCGCATGTGATCGTGACCGAGGGGCTGTTTGACGAGGGCTTTATCCGCACCCGCTGCGATTGGGACGAGTTCCAAGAATACGCCGAATTCATCAGCGATGTGCGCCATTCCCCCGAGATGAACGAGATCATGACCGGCGTTCCGGCCGAAGATTTGCGCGCGGCGGCCCGGCTTTATGCAACGGGCGGCAATGGGGCGATCTATTACGGGCTGGGCGTGACCGAGCATTCCCAAGGCTCGACCACCGTGATGGGGATTGCCAACCTTGCGATGCTGACCGGCAATATCGGGCGCGAGGGCGTGGGTGTGAACCCGCTGCGCGGCCAAAACAACGTGCAGGGTTCCTGTGACATGGGATCTTTCCCGCATGAATTGCCCGGCTATCGCCATGTGAAGAACGCCGATGTGCGCGCGATCTTCGAGGGCGCATGGGGTGTCACGATCGACCCAGAGCCGGGTTTGCGCATTCCCAACATGCTCGACGCCGCCGTTTCGGGGCAGTTCAAGGGGCTTTATTGTCAGGGTGAGGATATCCTGCAGTCGGACCCCGACACCAAGCATGTGGCAGCGGGCCTTGCGGCGATGGAATGTGTCATCGTGCATGACCTGTTTTTGAATGAGACGGCGAATTACGCCCATGTGTTCTTGCCCGGCTCGACCTTTCTGGAAAAAGACGGGACCTTCACCAACGCCGAACGCCGCATCAACCGCGTGCGCAAGGTGATGGCGCCGCGCAATGGCTATGCGGATTGGGAGATCACCCAGATGCTGGCCAATGCGATGCTTGCCGCCGAAGATCGGCCGTTGTGGCACTACACCCATCCGTCCCAGATCATGGAAGAGATCGCGGCGACGACCCCCGGTTTTGCCAATGTCGATTACGCCATGCTGGAAGAAAAGGGATCGGTGCAGTGGCCCTGCAACGATGCCAATCCCGAAGGCTCGCCCATCATGCATGTCGATGGCTTTGTGCGCGGGAAGGGGCGGTTTATCGTCACCGAATATATCGCGACCGAGGAACGGACCGGGCCGCGCTTCCCGCTTTTGCTGACCACGGGGCGCATTCTGAGCCAATACAATGTGGGCGCGCAAACGCGGCGGACCGCCAATACGGTGTGGCATTCCGAGGATGTGTTGGAGATCCACCCCCACGACGCCGAGGTGCGTGGTGTGAAAGAGGGCGATTGGGTCAAGCTTGCCTCGCGCTCGGGCGAGACATCCTTGCGCGCGCATTTGACCGATCGGGTCACGCCCGGCGTGGTCTACACGACCTTTCACCACCCCACGACACAGGCCAATGTCATCACAACAGATTTTTCCGATTGGGCCACGAATTGCCCGGAATACAAGGTGACGGCGGTGCAGGTGGGGCTGTCGAACGGGCCGACCGATTGGCAGGAAAGCTACGAAGAACAGGCGCGGCTGTCGCGCCGCATTCTGCCGGCGGCGGAATGAGGGCCAGCCGCTCCATATCGGCGCGCGCCATGGGGCCTGAGGGCGCGCGCGACATCGCGCGTTCGCTGCCCGAAGAGGTGGCGGTTGCCGTTACCTGCAATGGCTCGACCCAAGCGGTGATGATGTGCACCCCTGCCGATCTGGAGGATTTTGCGCGCGGCTTTGCCTTGACCGAGGCCTATGCCACCCCCGAGCAGATCGCGCAGATCGAATTGGTCGAGCTGCCGCAAGGGATCGAGGTACGGCTTTGGATTGCCGATGAGGCGGCCGCGGCCTTGGGCGCGCGGCGGCGCATGATGCTGGGGCCTGTGGGCTGTGGGCTGTGCGGGATCGACAGCCTTGAGCAGGCGATGCGCGCATTGCCGCGATTGGCGTGCACGCTGCGGCTTGATTGGGCCGAGGCAACAGAGGCCGTCGAGGCGTTGCGCGCCCATCAGCCGCTGCATGATCTGACACATGCGGTGCATGCGGCGGGGTTCTTTGTGCCGGGCCAAGGCATCGTTTGTGCGCGTGAAGATGTGGGGCGCCACAATGCGCTCGACAAGCTGATCGGGGCCTTGCTGAAAGCTGGGATCGACCCTGCCAGCGGTGCCATCGTGATGACCAGCCGGGTCTCGGTGGAGCTGGTGCAAAAGGCCGTAGTGGCGGGCTGTGGCGTTTTGTTGGCCGTCTCGGCCCCAACGGCGCAGGCCTTGCGCATGGCCGAGGCTGCAGGGCTGAGCGTGGCCGGTTTCGCACGCGGCGGAAGGATCGAGATTTTTACCCATCCAGAACGTATCCTTGGAGGAAACGTCGATGTCGCATGATAAGCTCATTCGCATGGCCAACCAGATCGCAAGTTTCTTCAAGACCCAGCCCGGCCGTGATCAGGCCGAGCGTGTCGCGGCCCATCTCAAGGATTTTTGGGGGCCGGAGATGCGCGCAGCCCTCAAGGCTGAGGCAAAGGCCCATGACGATGAGCTTCACGATCTTGTGCGGCGCGCCTTGCCCTTGATCTAAGGCGGGCGGGTTTCAAACGGTGTTTGCTGAACCTGTGGGCTTATGGGCCGTGATGCGGCCTGACTGCGCAGGGGTATGACTGCCGTCAATCTCGCCGTTGTTATCTGTCGCTATCCTTGGGCCTGTCCGGAGGCGCGCAGGAGATTGCGGATGGATCAGCCCGAAACCACGCCACCGCGTGTGCATGTGATCGACATTCCCGAGGCGGTCGGTATTTTCGACCGGCCCGAAGACCTTCAAGCGGCGATCTATGATCTGCGGATCTTGGGCTTTAGCCGCCATGATATCAGCCTATTGGCCCGCCAAGAGGTGCTGGAGGGTAAATTGGGTCGCGCCTATTGGCGCGCCGATGATCTGGCCGATGATCCAAGGGCGCCGCGCGCGGCCTTTGTTTCGGAGGACGCGATCGGCGCGTTGGAAGGCAGTATCGCGGGTGGTTTTTTCTATCTCGGCTCGATGATCGCGATGGCGGCGATGCTGGGGCCCGCCAGCACATTGGCGGCATCCATCGCGGCCATCGCCATTGGCGGGACGCCAGCGGCGGTGTTGGGGGTGTTGTTGGCCCGGCGCGCGGCGCTGCCGCATCAGCGTAACTATGCAGCACAGCTTGCGCATGGGGGCATGTTGCTTTGTGTGCGGGTGCGCGACGAGGCGCATCGCGCAGTGGCCGTCAAGATCTTGCAAGGCCATTCCGGGCGCGACGTGCATGTGCATGGCTGGAGCAATTGACCCCGTGCTTGGGGTCACAAAAAAGGGCGCCATTGGCGCCCTTTGACCGGTCGTGATCTTCGGCTGCTCAGAGCAGTTCGATATTCACAGCGCTTTCGCGGCCATCGCGGCCTTTTTCAAGGTCGAATTTGACCTTCTGGTTGTCGGCAAGGCCGGTCAGGCCAGAGCGCTCGACGCCAGAGATGTGGACGAATACGTCCTTCGCGCCACCATCGGGTGCGATAAAGCCGTAGCCTTTGGTCGTGTTGAACCATTTCACGGTGCCAGTGGCCATAACCGTGTCTCCTGTCAGTTACACGCTGCCCGCACCATGCGGCAGCCCGGCGTCACCCATGCAAGATCGAGAGCACAAGCTTCGCATCGCGGCGAAAGACAGGGGTCGATAGAGTAGAGATAGCGCTCTTGTTATGCCCGTTTTCCAATCGAAAGTAAAGTGTGCTGGCGTGCACCTGCATGTGGGTTGGATGATCTGCATCAAGGCCATGAGCTTGCATGGCCCATTAGCTTGGGGCTGTCGTATCAAAGCCCAAGGATGCCGCATGACCAGCCTGACCAGCACACCCCATGACGCTTTGCGCATCGGGCAAGAGGCCACGATCACACGGCTTTGCCGGGCCGAGGATTTGATCGTGTTTTCCCATGCCAGCGGGAGTTTGAACCCGCTGCATCTGCCCGATCATGATGGGGATGGCGATGGGCGGGTCGAGGCGCTGGCCCCTGCCGCATGGATCGCGGCCTTGATCGCGGGTGTGGTGGGCAACCAATTGCCCGGCCCCGGCACGCGCTATCGTAGCCAAAACCTGCGTTTCCTGGACCAAGCACAGGCGGGTGACACGCTGCAAGTCAGCGTGCGGGTGGCCGAGAAATTGCCCGATCATGCGGTGCGCTTGGCGGTTATGGTTACCCGGCCCGAAGCTGTGATCGCCCAAGGTGAGGTGGTGGTGATCGCGCCCATGCGCCACCATCGGTTCGAAGACCTGTCGGTGCCGGGATTAGTGGTGCAGTCGCACCGGCATTTCGATGCGCTGATCGCAAGGGCCGAGGGTTTGGCTGCGCTGCCCGTTATCGTCGTCTGCCCTGAAAGTGCCGATGCGGTCGCGGGCGCTGTGCAAGCGCGCGATCACGGGTTGATCGTGCCGCTGTTTGTGGGCGCACCCGACAAGATCGCCGCCGCCGCCGCCGAGGCCGGCGTGGATATCGCGGGGATCGAGATCGTGGCGGTGCCCGATCACCGCGCCGCCGCCCTGCGCGCGGTCGCCATGATCCATGAGGGGCGGGGGCGCGCGCTGATGAAGGGACATCTGCATAGCGACGAGATCTTGCATGCGATCTTGAAAAAGGAGGGTGGGCTGCGCACCAACCGCCGTTTGAGCCATGTTTTCGTAATGGATGTGCCGGGGCTGGATCACCCGCTTTTCGTGACCGATGCGGCAGTCAACATCGCCCCTGATTTGTCCTGCAAGGTCTCGATCGTTCAAAATGCCATCGATCTGGCACGCGCGCTGGGGCTGGTGCGGCCCAAGGTGGGGATCTTGTCGGCGGTCGAGACGGTGACGGCGGCGATCCCCTCGACGCTGGATGCCGCGATCTTGTCCAAGATGGCCGAACGCGGCCAGATCACGGGGGGCGATGTCGATGGGCCGCTGGCGATGGATAACGCCGTCGATCCGGGGGCCGCGCGCGCCAAGGGGCTGACGGGGCTGGTTGCGGGGCGGGCCGATATCTTGGTCGCGCCCAATCTCGAGGCGGGCAATATGATCGCCAAGGAGCTGAGTTTTCTCGCCCATGCCGAGGCGGCAGGGCTGGTGATGGGGGCGCAGGTGCCGGTGATTTTGACCAGCCGGGCCGATAGCGCGCGGGCGCGGCTTGCCTCGTGCGCGGTGGCGGTGATCTTGGCGGAGGGGCGCAATGCGGCCGATCTTGACGCTTAATGCTGGGTCAAGCTCGCTCAAGGCGGCGGTTTATGATGGCGTGGCCGCAGCTTTGGTGCGTGCCGAGGTCGCGGCGCTGGGCGCGGGCGCGATGATGACGATCACCGCCGATGGAAAGACGCAGCGCCATGAGATCGCAAGTGCCGACCACGCCCACGCCTTTGCG
>Ga0209652_1002610_pt1 | contig 13783 bp, 10 predicted proteins | sample SaaInl74LU_5_DNA_FD_184641 | JGI IMG/M metagenome (GOLD analysis project Ga0209652, IMG submission 184641) | Marine microbial communities from expanding oxygen minimum zones in the Saanich Inlet - ESP_74LU_5_DNA (SPAdes) (version 2) | ecosystem: Environmental > Aquatic > Marine > Intertidal zone...
CCTTTTTTCTTGTCCAACTGTGGGCTGTCACCATCATCGGTAGCAAAACTACGTTTCAGGAGTCTGCGCTAGAACACAATCTTCGCCTCTCTCCTCACAATTACCATGTAGTGAAGAGACGCAGTGCACCTGCTACGCTTCAATTTTCTCCTGCTTGCCATCCTCACTACAGGGTAGCTACCACCAGCGATACAACAGGCAACATAACATGGAGCACATCTCTTCCCTTTACTCGGATCTACTTCTATCACGTAAGAAAAGCGGGCGGTACGATGCTACGCAAATTTCTGAAGAAGGTGGCTCTCACGCACAATATACACTTGGCAATTCAAGAAAACAAATACGCAAGAGAAGAGATCGGAAGTCATCCTGGTACGATGTATGTGACGAACTTACGGGATCCTGTAGAGCGTTCAATATCTCATTTCAAGTACGAGGGACGTTGGAATTGCAGACAAATGATTAAGAATGCAACTCATTATATTCCAAATTTGCATAACGCAAAGAAATTTGAGGATTGGGACCAGACCGGTGGATTTGTGCCATCTCCGTGCGATGAACCGTTTTCTTTCGACGAATGCGCGGTCAATTGCTATATCCAATCCTTCTCCGGTCAAGGGTGCTCTCAAGATGACTGGAAGACGCAATTTACACTAGCGCAAGAGAGACTCTTTCGGTACAATTTAATATTTGTATATGAAAGATTTCAAGACCCAAACTATGTGAAAGCAGTCGAGCAATTCTTTGGTGTAGAAAAAGCGTTCAATCAAGAGTCAAACTACTGGTGTGGACCTGAGGCAAAACAGGCAAATAAATTGTATCCTCTTACGACAAATTTTGAAGCTATTTTGAAGCTGGAAAAGTTAAATTCCATGGATAAACGATTTTACAAAGAAGCCGTGTCTTGCTGGGATGACGATGTAGCAGAATATTCTTTTCCAGAGGCTAGTGCAGACACATTTGCTCCTCAGAACAACAGTAAGATAACAGGCGATGTATACTAAATTGGAATGCTGTACTCAATGTGCTCTAAGCACAGTCCTTTAGCGGGTGCTGTCTCGAGGAACGCATGCGGAATCTTTTCCTTGCACTTCTCGTCTTTATCAAATGCATCTACACATTTTGTCAGCGTTGCAACATCACCTTTCCCCTGACCGACGACAACTAAAATTCCAACAATCCTTCGCATCATTTTGTAGAGAAAGAAGTCGCAAGATCCACTGATCTTGTAAATGTTTGTGTTCTGTGCACGTAGAAAGTATGGAAGTGTGTCGTCATTCTTAAGTTGCACAGGCACCTCTTCCACAGTAAGTTTTACACTCCGACGTGGATCACGCATCTCTCCAGCCTGTGTAACGCTCATCCAACTGAAATTATGTTGCTTGTCACTCAACAGATTTGCCGCCTCTTTCATTGCTGCTAAATCCAGTTCTTCTCTAACCCGCCAGGCGTATCGTGACCATACGAATGGTGATTGATCATAGAAACTCCCAGAGCAAATATAATATACGTATCTCTTCCACAAAGCAGAGTAGCGTGCATCAAAGTCGAGTGGAACTGCAACTACTGCCTTTGAAGAGATAGATCCATACCTCACTTGGGGATTTCCTGTGAATCCTGTGTTGCAAGCAAATTCCTTCAAGACACTGAACAAGAACCTAGCAGCTTTTGTTTCATTTGAGTTTGTTTCGTCCAAAAAATCCTTTCCAGCCATTTTGGCAAACCGCTCTACTTCATCTTTTGTCAAATCCACAGTCGCCACTGCACCGTGCGCATGCACACCAGTATCAGTTCTACAGAATGTGTGAGAACATACCACACAATAGAATGACTTGCAAACACTCTGGCACACATCACACAAACAAACTTTACTCACCGTCCCCATGCAATGATCCTAACATGCCGCTTCAGTAATCCCCGTAATCTATGTTCCAACTGATCTTGAATAGTGTTCTGGTATGGTTGAGATTGGAATCCTTGATAGGTAGTTCCATCAAACGAAAAGCGGATGGCGAATCGCTGCGTGCCATCTTCAATAGTGCCTGAAGCGCTGGCTCTCGCATTCCGATCTCGTTGGTGTGGCATGACTCTTTGCTATCTATCTGTCAGTTATTGATGGCCGGTGAGTGCGGGTGCTGTATCCATGTTGGGCGTTTTCTGTTTTCTCTTTGGCATCATATCTACATTTTCATTTTGCCATTTTCAGTGTTTTGTTTAATTCCACTTGATGAATGGGAGTCCTTATTGGTTGGAACCCACAACAATCTGCTACATTAGTCCAATTCTGCAACTCCGACAATGGAAGCAATGTAGTATATTGCGGTTATGCTCGTCGCATTATAACGTTTGTATGGCCGTGATATCGTCCGTGATGGTTAAGATTTGTCTCCAGATGGTAATTTTCCACTCCTCCATTGCAGATGCTATTACGACCATGACCGTCATTTCCGATCAAAATTATGTTGACAACGGCCGAATATATAGACAATCAGCTGTCCATGGAGCCGTCATTCGACGTGTGATCAGGTCGGGAACAACATGGTGCACACGGTGTCGCCGAAGATAGTGGTTGTTTGTTCTTTCAGGGAGGAAGGTGGGCGCGCCAAATCTCAGACCCGGAATTTCACCGGCCGGGCCAGTAGACCAGCTAGACCAATTTCCCCCCCTACAAGCACCAACATGGGCGATGAAGATGAAAGCAACGATACGAATGTCCAGACATGGCCCCAGTGGACCAATATATGCGAGATGGGGCGGTGGTTTGATGATTTGATCGCTGCAAGAACACATATAGACGAATATTGGTCATTTAACTAGGCGAGTGCTAGTGAAGTGGATATCACCATAACTACATAAGTGGTGGACCTATAATGGCTCCGTTTGCGGTTCATTGGTACTAGGGGTATAGGGAAACTGTCTGTGAAGTGTTGGGGCGATTTTCCAAAATTCGCTTTGTTAGTAAATTTAACTAGCGTCACCACCCATAGCAGCTTACTCTCAACAGTGTGAGCTCAGTGCAATGGGGGCATGCTGGGTTATCATCTCTATTGACAACAACATACCCATTCATCAACAGATGACTTTGAAACCTCACCATGTCTGAGGCTGTTTTCAATGTGTAATTGTGCTGAATTCTGCAATGAGGATTTCTCGTCCCGGGCACACAGTAATGTACTTCCATGAGCAGTTGCATTGGTAGGTTGAGACCAAGAGCAGCAGCAGCATAATCTTGATCAAAGATGGTCCACTCCCATCCCTCGATATCCAATTTGAGAAGATCAATCTGTTTGTGAGAGAAGTGTGACTGTATATCAGTCATCGTCCACGTCTCACCGCATAGTTCCTTCTCTCTCGTACAGGGTTTGCCCTTGGCGAGTGGACCTGTAGACCGTGTTGCTCCAAGACAGATATGATGGAAGTGAAGACGGTCATTTTCTGGCTTAACAAATCGTTTTCTCGCACCTGAGCAATCAAAAGTATGCACTTCGCAATTCGTCTTTTCCAATATATCAAGCTCAAATTCCCACTGGTTATTCCCTCCAACGCTATACACAATACACGAGTCAAGACGACGTAAATTTGATATTCCGCACGTAATCTTGGATTTGTCGGCCGAGCATTTTCCTCCAATACATGAGATTTCGTTGCAGGTTCCCATGCTCTCGAAGGGAAAGAATTTTTGGTGATCATGTGCTTTGTATTGATCATCAGCTGCTTTTAGTAGGTGTTGGGGAAAGTTTGTCAGCCACATTTTGGACGTTTTGTGGAGCTCTTCAAATGTTTCGTTTACTGAAAGCATGTAGGGATTGTCAGTGCATATGTCACTACTACTACCACTTTGCTGTTGGTTAGTGCTGGCTATGGACGAGGCATCAGGATTATTAATAATATTATCAACTTCTTGTCTCAAATACAAAGCGAAGTAGATAATGACGGACGCAGTGGCAATGCATAATACACGCAATTTCCGTCGGAAGCTCAGCATGTTCCGGATGTTTTTTTGAGTGAACGGACTGGGCTGCGGACGCGGTGATTGTAGGAGTAATAATATGGGTACTATCGTAAGGAAGGACAAGGTGATGACGGGAAACAGCTAATAGATCGTGTGATATCAAGCTTATTTACTCTTGGTGATATCTCTTGTATTGTATCATCTGTATCTAACATCATTCCTCTCATTCAATCTGTGATCTGTGGAATAAAATGTTGAATGTTGAATGTGTTGGACGGACTCTTTTGCTTGCAGGAGGAAATTTAATTTCTGGTCTCCAGTCTCCGTGAGTCGCCTACATTGGTCTACTGCTGTGCGGATTTAGCATTGCAAATAGAGAATGCAAATGAATGCAGCTAAGAAGTAATAAGTAAGCAGGTGAAGGAGAGGAAGTAGGTATGGTAGGCAAGACCATTGGGACAATAACAGAGCATAAATAACGCATCAATTCGTATCACCAATGACGTCGAGTAGTGCCCCAGAGAAGGCGCAATCAGAGGAGACGTCCTCCAGGCGAGGGACCAACAAAAAACATCTGTTGGCTTTACTTCTCCTGATCCTCCTACTGCTCACAGCACTGTCACTACACCAACAGACCACTATGACTCGAAGCCTGCTTCCTTCATTATCAGACTCGGTTGTTCAACAATCATTAACTGGACAATCTACCTTTGGCGAAGCAGATCTCATAATACAACGCAGCTTCGAGCAGAGCTACGCTCACATACTGCCCTGCAAGAAATCGTCATGGAAAGCAATGGACTCAAGAATAGCAATAGACTGTATGCAACAAACAAGAGACCATATTATGTCGCAAAATATCACCGTCCCGTGGTGGTTCCAGACACTGCTACGTGACATTCTTGCGGGTGGGGGAGGCGTTTACGCACCGTGGCATCATTTTTACACAACCAAGCCGCCGTTTCACTTCTGTACGGTGGGGAAAGTTGCCACAACTGAATGGAGAAAGGTATTCTGCAAATTGAATGCTCAAGACTGTGTTGATGACAGTTCATCTTGTAGACGAGGTTGTACCTGGAAAACTACACAGAAAATGCCAGCAAAGGCACCGTGGGCTGTGTTTGTAAGAGATCCGCTGGAACGTTTGTTGTCTGGATTTTTGGATAAGTGTTACAACCCAAGGACACGAAAAAATCAAGGCCATTGTGAGCCAAATGTTGTGTTTAACCCAGAGAAACCATTGATGAATGCCAATAATAAACCATACGCAAATCTACTGGACAGTCTCGATATCGAGGGACAAGAAAAGGCTATGTTTGGGGCCTATGTGGATGTCTTGCCGCTCAAGTGGAACGTCCACTTTGTTCCACAGGCCATGTTTTGTGATTTGCATCGCAACATTGACAAGTACGACTTTGTAGGAAACATGGGAAAGGACTTTTATTTTGATTTGGATCGCATGGCAAATCAATTTGGTGGACAGCTTCCAGAGATTTTGAATAGCACTTTTGGATACAAAAATCATGTGATGAGTGGTAATCATGAGAATACTGGAAAACAAGGAAGTGGACATGCCATGCATACCCCTGCAAAGGTGGCGAGATTTTACACAGCAAGGACTGTCAGAAGAGCGCTGGAGTATTTATCAATAGACTACGTCATGTTGGGTTTACAAGTGCCAGAGTGGGCTAGACAAATGCTTAGAGAAGAATCGTCGACTATATAAAATGAAAATCGTCTTCTAAATATACCACTTTTTTACAAAAGAGGTTATGATTAGCTTTCCTCTCCAACGTCATCATCGTAGTCCGCCCCTCTGACTTCTAAATCTTCGCCATACTGAGTAGCGTGATCAACAGTTGCCAACACATGCGTTATACTATCTTCATCATTGATGTTTAGTGGAACGAAACCAACCATGGAGTAGTCATCGAGCAGTGAACAAATTGATTCTGTTAATCGACTCCATTTTCTTGCCCTCTGTTGTGCGCTGATTTGTGCCTTGTTATCATTATTTGTTGCAGCTGCTGCTGTAGAATTGATAGTAGCTGGCATAAGGTGATTGTATGGTTGAAGTGAAGATGAATCAGAAGCATGGTCTCCCAACATATCCCATAGTTGTATCGCACTTTCCATTTCTAATACTCGGTCCATACTTGCTTCTTCTACCAAATCACATTTACTAAGTACATTGACGTGCGGTAATTGCATAGCTATCATGGCACTCAATGCCAACAGACTCCCTACAAAATTATATAAATGAAGAGAATGAATAAGATTGCTGCATGATTTGACTGTTGCACACTCCTATTTTCTCAATCCTTCTCCGCAATAACTCACCTGAAATAAATTTTGCTGGATCAGTTACAAACGTCGCGTCGACAACAAACACGCTGACCATCGATTCGCCATATCCCCACATTCTCATCTGATCAATGATTTTATTCATCACCGGGATGTGCGTATACAGCTCAATCTGCCCCGGGCAATCTATAATTAAATACTCATCATCATCATAACTGTCCAAGTGATCTTGTAACCAGTCCATGTTCTCCAGGAGATATTCCATGCAATACACCAAACTACCATTTGGACCCAGCTGCAATTCCTCCATGACATCATCCACCGAAATCAACTCTCGAATGTCAAATGCGACATCGTAACGAAAATGTTCCGCCGCTGGATCGAGATTCACAACATGAATGCGACGACGATTTCGTGGGCCGAGCGTTTGGACATGTTCTTGGAGGATGTGAGAGTAAGTACTTTTTCCGGAGCCGGCTGGGCCTGTTACTAGCTGGATGGTGCACCGTCCCATTGCTGCTGGTTGGTTCTGTAATACTTATATAAGTAGGAAGGATGTTGGTTTCTATGAGAGAATGAGTGGTCATGATGATGGCAAAGATCTCCTCTTGGCGGAATTGTACTCCTACCTACCCATTTATAGTACACGTAGATATGAAAGACTGCTACCTAATCCTAGATATCAGTATCCTCAACCCACAACACGCGTCGCAGCACATTTCGTCCGATCATTCTTTCACACGAGTCATCATAACATCTCTTTCCAAACACGCGTCATATTTAAGGCATCATTTCTTCCATTCATCGACACGCGTTAATCTCTCAGATCTCGTCGTAAGAAAAGATATACATACAGAGACAAAATCGAGGAGAGGCAAGCTTCCATTCTTTCGCCGCTTTGCAAAAACTCAACAAACGCTTTGCCCATAAATAACAACTCACGCAGACACACCCAGTCTTCTGCAGTTTTACTACTCTAGAGCAAAGTCAGTCAGATCATTCCTATAATATGAAGCTCCATCTCATCGTTGCTGCAGGCGCAGCTCTCCTTTGCACTGCCTCTATCGGCTCCGTCGAAGCCCGAGTTGACCAGGTAAGATAGATATCGTTCCTGTTATCACAACGTGATAATTGATCCGAGATCTTCCTTGGCCGATCATACCACACGCCCTCAGTTTTCCCACTCGTAACTCACTAACCGTCTATGCTATCATTTTCATCCTATTCCACAGCCCAACGTCATCGAACTCCAGCAGGAAGAAGTCTTTATTGATCAAGCGTTGAATTACTTGTCCGAGGCCGAGAGAAGCAGCAGCAAGAGCAGCAAGGCTACTACTACCACCTCCTCTACGACATCTTCCAGCAAGAGTAGCAAGGGAAGCAGCAGCAAGAGCAGCAAGGCTACTCCCGCCTCGTCTGACTACGAACCCATGGATTCGGAGTTCTTGGAAAGCAGCGGCAAGAGCAGCAAGGCTACTACTACCACTACTACCTCAGGCAGTAGCAAGAGCAGTAAGGGAAGCAGCAGCAGTAAGAGCAGCAAGGCTACTACCTCCTCGTCCGACTATGAGCCCATGGATTCGGAGTTCTTGGAAAGCAGCGGCAAGAGCAGCAAGGCTACTACTACCACTACCACTACTACCTCAGGCAGCAGCAAGAGCAGTAAAGGAAGCAGCAGTAAGAGCAGCAAGGCTACTAGCACCTCGTCTGACTAGGAGCCAATGTACAAGGTCGTGGAGTAAGGTGACGAATACATTCATGCTGTTGGTGGATAAGCATGTATTTTATCTTTTGACGTGATTTCATCTGAACAACGTCAAGACTATGATGTGGCGACTGGTCGAGAGAGTTATCCGTCCTGCTGCAGATACACTGGTCACATCGTCCTTTAACCTACCTAAGATTTTGTTGTTTGCATCAGACCATGTGAATCTCGCACTAGAATCTCTCTATTTGGCATCGTAGACACGAATTACCATTGACATAAGACCCGTCAACTAACAGTGGAACCTTTGTCTCCTCTGGAAGTTTTGTCTCCTCTACATAATCTCTATAGGCGTCCTACTCTAGCAAGAATTCTGGAAGGGTATTGTACCCAATCAAGAACAAGGCGGAAAGTTGCCACTCTAGGTACGTACTTAGCAGTCACGTAGATAAGTGATACTGTAAGTCTAATCCCAGATAACAGAAGATTTCAAAAAAAATAACAAAGCACTCATCCACTGCCTGATACTACACGACCTCTTTGTCTATCTCTACCATGGCAACGCAATCCTCCGCAGACCCTCTGCTGCCAGCTGATGTTCTGAAAAGACAAGGAAATGATGCCTTTCGCAAGGTAGGTCGTTATGAGCATGCTTGGGTTTCTTATTACAAGAAATGTTGAATTGTCATTTTTCATATGTTTTGTGCCACTTTGTGCATTCAACATTGGTGCTCTATCAGCATTTATCTCACATACTTATCTGAATGATACTTTCAGGGAGACATCCAAAGCGCCGTTGAAGGGTATACAGCTGCTCTGCAAAGCATACCAATGAATGGCGGGACAGGCAGCAGTGGAAAAAGCAATACAAAGATGATGGAGTCGACGCTATTTTCCAACCGTGCCATGTGTCATCTCAAAATCGCAGAGACGAAAGGCAGCAGCACAAACAATAGCAAAGATGTGCAACAATCATTGAAAGACTGTATTGAAGATTGCAATTCGGCACTGGATCGTTTAGACCTCGTCGGTAGCGACTCTTCGTCCAGCAACAACAATAATTTACGTGGAAAAGTGCTCTATCGTCGTGCAAAAGCTCTTGTTACTACATCACAAACCAATGTTCACTCTACCGATGACGATAAAGAGGAAAATCTCAATGCAGCCGCCAAAGATTTACTACAGCTACTTTCGTTCGATGCCAATAACAAGGAGGCGGCAGCATTACTTCGAGCTGTACGAACTCTACATGGAAATATGGGAGGGGGATTGGGGCGTAGTCGTATCTCTAGAGCGTTAGATTTACTGCGTGGCAGAATGACCAATGATACTAACAACACAATTGCGTCTAGAGATGGTGACAAAGATATGGACAATCTTACATGCTTGCGTGTCTTGCAGGGGTCGCTTGCTGAGGAATCGTCTTCGTACGCTGATGAAATTGGCAGAAGAGGAGGCGTGCCTCTACTGTTGCAAATTGCTAGGCGAGGGATTGTTTCTCAATCAGAAAACAAGAAGCAACAAAAACAACAACAGCAATCAGATATTGATTCATGTCGTACTGCCTCAATTCACATTCTGTCTGCATGCTGTTCTCATGATTCATTTATACTAAAATATGCAGGTAGAGATAGTCTCCCTCCATCAGTATTAGCACAGATTGTCGAAGAAGAGGCATCATCATCATCATCATCAAACAATAGCAAAGAGGGATCGGTAGATGTATCGGTTGCCGCTATGGCTCTCTTTATAAGATTGATTGTTCACTGGGATAACAGGGAGGCAACAAGATACTTTGCATCAAAGATAAAAGAAGATGGAACAGTAGAAGACAATGTTGTGGTAAGAGCGATTGATGTTCCAGAGGTAGATGCATCATCCGTTTGTAGAGTGGCAATTGCAGCTTTCCTATGGGGCTCAAACGGAAATACTACTACTACTACTACTACTATTGGAGATTCACGTGCTCCTCGTGCAGCACTTGATCTTCTCTCAGCGTGGACTGCTTCCGATTTAGAGGCTCTGGATGCCGCTTCGGATGCATGCTATGCACCATCATCATCATCTTCTTTGTCATCAGCGAGTGGATCGAGTGGCAAAAAACAATCTTATCATAAACTCCGACCCGAAGAGACTCGGAACATGAAACCGCGTCAAGTAGCTGCACACAGAAAACGTGAACACGAGTACAAACTCAACACCATGAAGAGAGCTCTTCAGCACATACACACATTTTGCAGCGAAGAGACTGGTGGTTTGGATGCCATGCTGACTTGCGCTGCAAAGACGGATGATCATCGGCTAAGGAGGGAGCTGGGATTGCAGATTGGGAGGCTGGTCAGCGTCATTGAAGAGAGTGATGATGTGAAGAAGCTTGTATCAAAGGCTCTTGGATGTAGCAATTGGAAAATTGGCCATGAGGATGACAATGATGCAGGGGCTACTCCATTGTCAACGTTGACTATCGAGGAGCTCGATGAAGAGAAGGACGATGATAATAGTGATGGAAACGAAGACGAGCTTTTGGTAAAAATGAAACGTGGTCAACTTACTGCCTCTCTCCTACTTGGGAAATCCGATGTCGGTGCATGGGCATTGAAGCATGGCTGGTCAGATGAAAATGGTGTGGATGAGCTAAAACAGCTAATCTTTTCCAATGATTCTCGCGCCATGTCAATCGCATCGGAACTCGTTTCTGCTGCTTCATCGGTCGAAAAATCTCGACCACTATTGGCAACCTTGGTTCAAGAGGGAACACTTGAAGACTTGTTGATTCACCCTAATGCCGACGTGCGAAGCGGTGCCGCTTCTTGTGCTGCCAAGATTGGTCTTGCGAGCAAGGCGCTCTCGGAAGATGATGGAGAGGTTATGGCTTTACTTGATATCGCCATTGAGCTCTTATTTGAGGAGGACGAGGGTATCAATGAAGGTGATGGCAAGAGTAATTCCAAACAAAAAGCACTTAAAATTTCAAAGAGTCTTCCTAGATCGGTGTCATCAGATTCTACGTCCATGGATCGAGGGATTGAAGTGATGACATACATCGTATCCAAAACCTTTGTGAAGGAGAAAATAGTTGCTGGGTACAAGCCAGAAGGCTCACCTCCTGATCGTAAATCAGCTCTTGACAGACTCGTTGAAATAGGTTGTGCCCCAAATAGCGGTGACGCTCAGATGGCGTTTGGTCTCGCTGGAATCTTCAATCTTCTTGCAGTGTCGATGGAAACGCTTCGGAAAGAAGCTTTTATTGGAAAAGAAATCACCAAAGAGCAATATGATCAGCTTCAGGCATTGGGCAAGACCGAGGAAGAAAAGGATATTGAGGCGAAAAAGGATGCCAAAGAAGAAGACACTTCGGCAGCAGTACGAGAAAGGATACGGAAACTGGCAAATGCCAATGTTCCCCGAGCAATGGTCAAGTTATTGGAGGGATCAGCGAGTGATTCTACACAAGAGAAATTGTTTGAAGGAATGGGGAGAATGGCATCGGAGCAATCTGTAAGAGGTATTATGATTCAGCAAGGGTGCTTGACAACATGTCTTCAGCTTGATAAAGGAGAAAAGCCAAACGAAGCGGAGCAAAAAATACTTCGTCAAGCACGGAGCTGCATAGCGAAATTGCTCGTTACTACCAACCCGAGTATTTTGACTGTGTCTCAGAGGTCCGGTTCCATTGGGCCTCTACTCAAATTGGTCAAAGACAACGATGCTACAGATTTGATGCACTTTGAAGCCCTCCTTTCACTTACCAACCTTGCTGGCTTCAGCGACGAGACGAAGAACCGTGTGGTTGCACAGAAGGGAATCCCTACCCTCAGCTATGCCATGTTCTCCGAACACGAAATGGTGCGCCAGGCAGCGACTGAAGCTTTGCTTAATATGATTCCACACCCCACTATGATGGAGTACTTGAAAAAAGAAGATAATCTCAAAGTTTGGGTTGCATTTGCACTTGATTACGAGGCAAACTTTGCCTGTGCAAGGGCCGCAGTTGGTTGTTTGGCGATGGCTGTTCCTGATCCTGAATTTGCAGATGCCCTTGTTGCATGTCCAAAGTTCGGAGAGCTGGTTCGCACGCTGTTGGAATGCGGTCAATTGGAACTGATGCACCGAGTTTTTGCAGTTGTAGCTAGTTTGATTGAGCATGGTGGCAAATGTCGCGAAGCAGTGATTTCAACTGGCACTGGCTCCTTTTGCAAGGCGTACTTACAATCATATCATGACGAAAAGAATGTCAAAGAATTCAACTTCACTCCAGCGGAGCGTGGTTCCTTGGCAGCCACGTTAAGTCTTGCCAAAGAAATAGTGAAGCTACTAAGTTAACAAGGAGATATATTCACAATGAAGTCATATTCTCAAGTAACAATAATATTATATATATTGCGCGCTACTGTGCAGTCACACAAAGGTGACTTAGTGTCGTGGATTTCTATTACATACTAGCGTCAACTGTCTTTGCATTGCATCATTTCAATATCCCTCGTGACTTCAAGAATGCTTCATTACTCGGGGGTCGTCCCAAAAATTTCGTCAAGTGATCCGTAATATTGTGTGTTCCGCCGGGTGCGAGCACCAACTTCCTGTAGTCCATGCCTACCTTAGGATTCATGACTCCTTCCTTCTCAAATCTAGTCGCAAACATGTCTGCGCTGAGCACCTGGAGGGGTTTGGGCAGTGTCAAAGTTAGTACAATTTGTTTGTGAGTCATGTGCAAAGAACTACCGTGAAAATGCATTTACCTCTGCCCACATGTATCCGTAGTAGGAGGCTGAATACTGATTCATCAGATGACCGAACGTCCGAAGCATATTGTTTCCTGGAGGATTTTCTACAAGTGTAATGGCCGGTCGTAATTTATCCACCAATGATTGCAACTCCTCTGCAGTTTTTGGTGGGTGAGGACCGTGAATTTCCAAATCAAGTCGAGACAGATATATTTGACGGAGAGACCCAAACGCCACATTGACATGCTTTGCCTGAATCATATTATTTAACATGGCATCAGGCAGTTTCTCTCCGGTTTGGTAATGCTTTGATAAACGTTCAAGGATTGATTTCTGCCAACACCAATTTTCCAACATTTGAGAAGGGGCCTCTACGAAGTCTCTCGGACATTTGGCAAGACGGGTGGAATTGCTGTTTCGATTTGAGAGATTCAACAGAAGTAAAAGTTAGAACAATTACATCATCTTTCATATGCATCCATTGTATGTAGCCTATCTTTTCTACTCACCCAATGCCCTCGGAGCACAATCCATGCATGATATGTCCAAACTGTATTGTTATTGATAGAAACAATACATTAGCACGAAAATCGTCAAGCTAGAAGAGCTGCACAATCATACATGAAACTTACCTCGTGAAAGAATGTAACAACATTTTGATGACGAAGAAGAGAAGGCTTTCCCTCTGTCGATGCTGGCAAGTTGCAGAGCATACAATCAACAGCTCCATGAGTAGAATTGTGTTTCACCAGATGGAAAATTGCAGCATGGCCGTATTTTCCGTCTCTCGGGTGCAAATCAAGATAGAAATGACCAATCGAATTGTCAGACGCCGTGTCTTTCACATGGAAGCACCTCACCTCTTTGTGCCAGCTCCAATATGTCCCCTGCAACAATTCTGTAAACGTCAACCCAAGGAGCTCTTGATATATTTCCATGGTAGTGCTGACAACGTGGTCCAAAGGGAAATACTCGCGAATTTTCTCAGAGTCCACACCCTTTGATTTCAAAAGCTCATTGCCATAATATCCCGTGTCCCACGCATTCAGTTTTCCATCAAAGTCGATACCCATATCTTTGCAATGATCTTTCTTCAAT
>Ga0209652_1002613_pt1 | contig 13781 bp, 10 predicted proteins | sample SaaInl74LU_5_DNA_FD_184641 | JGI IMG/M metagenome (GOLD analysis project Ga0209652, IMG submission 184641) | Marine microbial communities from expanding oxygen minimum zones in the Saanich Inlet - ESP_74LU_5_DNA (SPAdes) (version 2) | ecosystem: Environmental > Aquatic > Marine > Intertidal zone...
TCAGCCCTGTTCATCAGGGCTTTTTTCTTTTCGAGGGACTGACATTCGCAACAGAGTTTGACCAAGCCCTCGCCCAAGCTAGTCGCTTTTCGGCACATAAGCGTCATCTTATCTCCGAGAGAAGATGACCGTTTTGCGCACTTTACAGACACAAAGGCGTTTAAACGCACTCTGTAAAGCAGACGTCTTTTTGCGTTTATTTATCTACTAGGATATGAACCAAGTCAGTTTAAATTTGATTATGAACGTTACCCACGGTGTCACGCTCAATCAATTTAGCCGTCACTTCTACTGATTCCAGTGGCGCGCCTGGATCCTTCAGGCGCTTTAATAAAGTTTCGGCGAGCCGTTTACCTAAGTTATACGGACATATGCTCATTGTTGTTAGCGCGGGCGTGGACGCTGCTGCATCCTGAATATCATCGAAGCCAATGACTGAAATGTCCCTGCCAGCACTGAGTCCTAGTCGTTGCAAGCCAAGCACCGCCCCGAGAGCGACCATATCACCATTGCATACCACTGCCGTAATTTGCGGGTGTTTCTTCAGAAGGGTCGATACAGCTTCAACGCCGGCCATCTTATTATCGTCACAATCCCAAACAATTGGGGTTGATTCAGAAGCAGATAGCAGAGCTGTCTCGTACCCTGCGATCCTTGCTTGGCGAACACTGGTCATCGTTGTACCACCTAAATAGGCGATTTTTCGATGTCCGTGGTTTAAAAGATGATGTGTCGCAACCAAAGTTGCCTCATGATTCGCAACGCCAACGTGGTCAAAAATATTTAAATCTAGTTTTCTTAGAAATGTGACTGTTGGCACGCGATGTGACTGCAACAGCGCTTCATCATCAGGCCGGGTGCCAAATGCTGGTACCCAGAGCAATCCCGCTCGCCCGCTTCTGATGAAAGACTTTAGATGTCGATGCTGGCGCTCAGGATCGTCCCTCGCATCAAGAATGGATACCAGAAACCCCTCCGCCTCAAGCAGATCGCTAACACCGCTTATTACCTCGGCGTTAAATGGGTTTGCTATCTGATTGATGACGAATCCAATCTCCCGATTGCTACCAGATCTCATCGACGCAGCTTTCTCATTGCCAACGTAATGAAGTTTCGCGGCAGCCTCAAGGACTCTCTTGGTGGTCTGCTCAGAAATGCGGCCAGCGCCGCGAAGCACTTGGCTTGCGGTTGTTACCGATACACCAGCGAGTTGGGCGACATCGCTTAACTTAGGTTTTCTACTCATCCCACAAGAGTAATTGATTAAACGATACACCACAATATAAAAAATAAAATACTTACAAAACAACAATATAAATTCGCGATATATATGTTCACACCATTTTTATGATTTTTTATTTGACAATAGGTATAACGTTACACCAGTATCTCTTTCATCGCAGGCGGCCGTACGCTGTATGTGAGACACGAAAATTAGGCGAACAGCCGAACTACGATCTGTTAACTGATGGAGATAATCATGAAAAAAATAAAGTCAAAGTTAGCTCTGGCTATTGCACTACCTGCAGCACTTATCATTAATTCGGCGAGCGCCGACGTACTCTTCTGGTCGACTCAGGCGAAACCGGTACAAGAGCAACAGGCTATGCGCGAGCAGGTGCTTGCAGGAACCTCAGGTGTTGACTATCAGGCTAATGACGGCGGTCCCTGGATGACACGTCTTGCCGCTGAACTGGAAGCAGGTTCAGGCTCGATAGGTGTGCTGGGTGCCCTACACGGTGACTTCGCGGCCATGGATCCAGCTGACCTGGTGGATCTGGGTGATCTGGGTGTGGCGTCAAACAGCGCCACCTTCAACAATCTGGCCCAGCTCGGCGAAGCTGAGGCCCAGTACATCCCTTGGATGCAGGCAAGCTACATTATGGCAGCCAACAAAGAGGCGCTGCAGTATCTGCCAGCAGGAGCAGATATTGATGCTCTCAGCTACGACCAGCTGATCGAGTGGGCCGCTAATGTTCACGAAGCAACCGGTGAAGCAAAATTCGGCTTCCCAGCAGGTCCTAAGGGTCTGAAACACCGCTTCTTCCAGGGCTATCTCTACCCATCCTATACCGATGGTGTGGTACGTACTTTCGCATCTGACAAAGCCGTTGTTGCCTGGGAAAAATTCCTTGAGCTGTGGGAGCACACTAACCCAGCTTCAACTAACTTCTCCTTTCTGCAGGAGCAGCTGCTCAGCGGTGACGCCTGGATCGCCTTCGATCACACTTCACGTCTAGCACAGGCATTTAACGAACGTCCGGATGACTTCGTTGCCTTCCCTGCGCCAGCAGGCCCTGAAGGCCGTGGTTTCATGCCAGTGCTGGCCGGTGTAGCCATCCCACGCACGGCTCCAGATATGGATGCTGCCAAAGAACTGGTTAAGCATATGCTGAAGCCTGAGACTCAGATTGCGACCCTGCGTGCAACCAACTTCTTCCCAGTGGTTGATGTGGAGCTACCAAGCGATCTGCCGCCATCGGTTAAAGCAGCCGGTGAAGCTGTCGCAAAAATGAGTGGTTCAGCTGATGCCAACCCAGGCCTCCTGCCAGCCGGTCTCGGCGCTAAAGGCGGTGACTTCAGCAAAGTCTACAGCGATACCTTCGAACGTATCGTACTGGCCGGTCAGGATATCCGTACCGTACTTAACGATCAGAAGGGCAAGCTTGAAGCGATCATGCAGGAGACCGGTGCACCTTGTTGGGCACCTGACGCTCCTTCCGAAGGCGCCTGCCCAGTTGAATAACTGAGTTCAGGCCGAGGTGTCCTGGCAACAGCCCGGACACCACTCCCTCTAACTTTAACCGACCTTTCGGCTGGGTTTCCCTATGAATACGAACAGACTGCCTTACCTGCTAATTTTGCCGGTAACGCTCTTCTTATTGCTATTTTTTGTCTACCCCTTTATTCAGGTAGCCAGCCAGGCGTTTACCACCGAACAGGGGTTCACTCTGGCCAACTTCGAGCGCGTATTCAGCGACTGGAAGTTTCCGATCTCACTGAAGAATACTCTGCTGCTGGCTGCCGCCGTAGTTCCAGTGCAACTGGCACTGGCACTACTGATGGCAACCATGGTCAGTCGCATGCAAAAAGGGCGCGACCTGGTGCTCTACATCTGGACGATTCCACTCGGCATCTCCGATCTGGCCGCTGGTATTATCTGGCTGGCGATCTTCGAGCAGTCCGGATTCCTCAACTCTATGATGCACAGCCTGGGATTCATCGACCGCCCAACGAGTCTGCTCTCCTACAAGAATATGGGGCTGGTGTTCCTGGCAATCGCGCTGGCTGAGATCTGGCGCGCGACGGCGATCATGCTAGTTATTCTGGTCGCCGGCATCGGTCTGATTCCGAAGGAGTACTACGAAGCAGCCGAAGTTTTCGGAGCTTCACCCTGGAAACGTTTCCTGCGGATCACCCTGCCATTACTGCGCCCCTCACTGCAGACCGCGCTAGTACTGCGTGTCATTCTGGCATTTGAGATCTTCGCGGTGGTCGCAGCACTCGGTGGCACCCTCTTCCCGGTATTGATGGGTGAGACCTACGCCTATCAGTTTGACCTACTCGATAGTGGCGCGGCAGCGGCAATTGCACTAGTGATTCTGGCAATCTCCATCGCTTTTACGCTGGTAATTCTTCGTGCCCTACGAGTACCTAAAGGAGCGCAGATATGAGCAGTTCAGTTGTCAATCAGGATACCCGTAAAGCCGGACGTATACTCTACGTGGCATCGGTGGCGCTGCTCTGCGCCTGGGTGCTGGTGCCCATCTATCTACTGCTTGTGAATACGCTCTCCTCACCGGAAGCGGTATCAAGCTTTCCCAAGTCGTTGCTGCCGGAGTTTAATACTGAGAGCCTGGAGTTCTTTGCAGGTTTCAGCGGCATGCTCAATGCTCTGGCTAACTCCGTCTATGTCGCAGCGATCACCATGGTACTGTCGATTCTGATCGGCGCCCCGGCCGGTTACGCTCTGTCGCGCTTCGATTTTCGGGGCAAGGAGCTGTTCCGAATGCTGATTCTTTTGACGCGTGCGTTTCCGCTACCTCTTCTGGCACTGCCACTGGCTGTAATGTTTATTAGGGTCGGCCTGGATGACAGTATTTTAGGGCTGGCACTGGTGCATACAACACTGGCAATCCCCTTTGCTGTGCTGATCACCTTCTCTCTCTTCTCCGGCATTCCGGTTGAGCTGGAGGAGGCCTCCTGGACGCTGGGCTGTACCCGTTTGAGCGGATTCCGGCATGTGGTCTTCCCATTGATCCTGCCCGGCATCACAGCGTCGGCAATCTTCGCCTTCGTGATCTCCTGGAACGAGGTCTTCGCGGCGGCGGTTCTGACCATTGAGAATCGCACGCTAACCGCGTTTCTGCTACAGAACCTGGACACATCCCCCCTGCATCTGAAATTTGCAGGCGGCTTCATTCTTGTTGTACCGGCGCTGATCTTTATCTTCGCGGTGCGCAAATACCTGTTTGCAATGTGGGGTATCGCCAACCGCTAAGCGCGACTGGCGACCGATAGGAATTATAGAAATGGCTGAAATACAGATAAAAAATGTCGCAAAGAAGTGGGCTTCATATCAGGCGCTCAATGATATCAATCTTACGATTAGAGATCGCGAATTCATGGTGCTTCTCGGTGCGTCCGGCTGCGGCAAGACAACTTTATTACGAATCATTGCGGGTTTAGAGACAGCTAGCAGTGGCGAGGTATGGATCGGGGGAAAGCGCATTGACCACTTGCCGCCGAAAGATCGTGGGATAGCGATGGTGTTCCAGAACTACGCCGTGTTCCCGCATATGACCGTGTTTGAGAATATCGGTTTTGGTCTGCGCATGCAGAAGCAGCCAGAGGCGGTAGTTCAGGAGCGTGTTAAGCGTACCGCGTCACTGATGCACATAGAACAGTTGCTGGGACGTTACTCCGGAGAGCTTTCCGGCGGTCAGCGCCAACGTGTGGCCGTAGCCCGTGCACTGGCGATGGAGCCCGATGTGATCCTGATGGATGAGCCACTATCCAACCTGGATGCGCTGCTGCGCCTGGAGATGCGCGCCGAGCTGAAGGGTGTACTAGCTGAAAGCCAAACGACGGCGATCTATGTCACCCACGACCAGGTTGAAGCGATGAGTCTGGCCGACCGTATCAGCGTGATGAACCGTGGCGAGATCGTGCAGGCAGCATCACCCATAGAGGTCTACCGTAACCCGGCCGCCGAGTTCGTTGCCGGCTTTATCGGCAATCCGCCTATGAACTTCCTCAACGCAAAACGCTCTGCTAACGGCTGGAACGTCGCCGGAGAGGAGTTTGCAGGACCCGCCGCTCAGAGTGAAGAGATCCGCTTCGCTATCCGCCCAGAAGATCTGAGCGTTGCCACTAGCGGCCTGCCAGCGCGAGTGCGTCTGGTAGAGCCACTGGGCGCACACCTGCAGGTGACCTGTGAAGTCGACGGTGAGATGTTCCGCGTGTTACTCGACTCCGATCTGCAGATTAAAGCCGGCGACACGCTGTGTCTGGCCCCCCAGGCGGATCGCATCCGCTGGTTCGACAAGACAACAACTAAGGCTCTCTGAGGGTTAAGAGAATGAACAGACAAGACGATATCGCTAAAGCTGAAGCGATTATGCGCAACAATGATCGTGGCAACTACACGGTGCCTACGCACGGTCTCTACCCCTTCCAGTGGAACTGGGATAGCTGTCTGAGCGCATTGGGCTTTTCACATTTCGACTTTGATCGCGGTCTAGTTGAGTTGGAGACTCTTTTTGCCAGCCAGTGGCAGGATGGCATGGTGCCACACATCATTTTCCATGAATATGATGATGGCTACTTCCCCAATGCAGATGTATGGCAGACTAACCAACCGGTACCCACCTCCGGAATTACTCAGCCTCCGGTCGCTGGCTACGCTCTGGCGGAACTCTACAAGCGTGCCGATGACAAGCAAGCGATAGATAGCCGGACACGCAAACTGCTGCAGCAGGTGCACAAGTGGCATCAGTGGTTCTACCGCTACCGTGCTGATCAGAGCGGCCTGGTAGCCATCGTTCACCCCTGGGAGTCTGGGCGCGATAACTCGGTGGACTGGGATGCAGCATTTGAGCGTGTTCCAACTGAAGGGGTTTCACCCTTTGTACGTCGCGACACATCTCATGCCAATCCGAAGCACCGCCCGACTGACGAACAGTACAAGCGCTACATCTGGTTGGTACAGAAATTCCGATCACTGGGTTGGGACAACGCTGAGATCGCAAGGCAGTCACCCTTCCAAATTGTCGACCCGGGCTTCAATGCAATTCTGATCCGCTCATCTCTGGCGCTTGCGGAACTGGCCGATGCACTGGACGAGGCTGAGGTTGCTAGCCAGTCACGCGCGTTCGCCGACAAGGCACTGGGCTCAATGGAGAGTCTCTGGTCCGAGGCCTTAGGTCAGTATCTCTGTTATGACCGCGTGGCGAAGACGCTGGTACAGAGCCCTTCAATTGGCGGTCTGCTGGCCGTATTCGCACCTGTACCCCAGCAGCGGGTAGAGGAGATTGCGCAGACTATTCGTAAGCTGGCAGAGCAGACCAACTATCTTGTGGCCAGCCATCCGCCGAGTGCTCCAGAGTTCGATGAGCTGCGCTACTGGCGCGGTCCGGTCTGGCTGATCGTCAACTACATGATTGCGGTGGGCCTGCGCGATGCCGGTCAGACAGATCTGGTGCAGCGTATCGTCGACGATAGCATTGCGTTGATCGAGAGGAGTGGTTTCGCCGAGTACTACGGCCCCATCCACGCGACTCCCTGTGGTGGCGACACCTTTACCTGGACGGCAGCGATGGTAATTGAGTTCTTCAGCAGTTTTGAACCGAATTTGGACAGACAATCATAACCGGATCCGTCACGGATCCTTTGCGGACTCAAATACTAGTGGCCTGAGGAGAGCCTGACCATGCGCGTTTTGATTGCACCCGATTCATTCAAGGAGAGTCTGAGCTCGAACCAGGCCGCCACTGCTATAGCGATTGGCTTGCGTTCGGTGATCTCCGATATCGAGACCATCGAGTTCGCCATCGGCGATGGTGGAGAAGGAACCACCGAAGTACTCGTTAAGGCACTCGGTGGAACTCTGGTGAGCGCAGAGGTGAGCGATCCGCAGGGGCGGACCATAGAAGCTCAGTATGGCCTGCTTCCAGTACAGGGCGAGACACCGGCGAGGGCGGTTATCGAGATCGCGTCCGCCTCTGGGCTTGAGCGCCTACCCCTGGCCCAGCGCCGTCCACTGAATGCCAGTAGTTTTGGCACTGGCCAGCTAATACTGGCAGCGCTGGAACGGGGTGTGCGCGAGTTCATAATCGCTCTTGGTGGTAGTGCCACCAACGATGGTGCCGCCGGAATATTGCAGGCTCTGGGATGCCGTTTCTTTACTGCTAATGGCGAATTGAAAGAGCGCATAAGCCCACGGCAGTTCTCGGAACTTACAAAAATCGATCTAAACGGCTTAGACTCGCGCCTGGCTCATTGCCGCTTCTCCGTCGCCTGTGATGTCAATAACCCATTGCTCGGAGAGAGAGGTGCCAGCGCCGTCTTCGGTCCGCAGAAAGGGGCATCCGCAGCTGATGTCGCCTGGCTGGACCAGGCGCTTGCCAGCTATGCCGATCTGCTGGAGCAGGCCTGTGGGGCATCTGGGCGTGATCGCCCTGGAGCCGGCGCCGCCGGCGGCGCAGGTTTTGGCCTGATGCTGGCGCTCAATGCTCAGTTCTCGGCCGGTGTCGACCTGGTACTGGATAGCCTGGCGATCGACCAACTGCTCAGCGAGGTTGATCTGGTAATCAGCGGCGAAGGCTGTCTCGATTCTCAGAGTTTCGCTGGCAAAGCACCTTTTGGTGTGGCGCGCCGGGCTGAAGCACAGGGCAAACCAGTGATACTGATCACCGGTATCTTGGGCGAGCACTACGCCGAGCTGAATTTGCCTGGTGTTAATGCCGCATTCCCTTCCATTGCCAAGCTGGCACCAGTTGAACAGACACTGGAGGCTGCAGCCACCAACCTTCGGCGCACCGCCGCTGAAATTGCCAAAACTCTGCAACTGGGGCGAGTCTTGGCAACTGCTACAAGAAAAAACTAACTCATTGATAGGGCTATTACTTATGTCAGCTGCACTGCCAATCCCCCCTCTGGACTGCCATTCAGGCGAATCTCTTCGCGCCCATATACGTAGCATCCGTAACTTCTATCGTCAGCACGCCTTCAATCCCGACGGCGGTTTTTTCCAGAGTATTACTGCCGATGGCGAGGTGCGAGCTGATCAGGTGCACCACCTGGTGAGCAGTTGCAGGATCACAATTAACTTCGCCCGCAGTGCAATGATTTTGAATTTGCCCGAAGATCTTGAGGTTGTACATCACGGACTTAAGTTTATCGAATCGGCCCATCGACGCACTGATGGACTGGGTTACCACTGGTTACTTCAGGGCATTGAGTCTCTAGATACTGACCAGTACTGCTACGGTTACGCTTTTCTGCTGCTCACTTACGCCAGCGCATACAAAGCCGGTATCAATAGTGCAAGAGCTGGAATGGAAGCTGTTTACACGCAAATGCAGGCGCTTTTCTGGGATGAGTCTGCAGGTCTGTATGCTGACCAGTACTCTATCGAGAACCACAAATTAGATCCGTATCGGGGTCAGAATGCTAATATGCACGCCACAGAGGCGCTAATCACAGCGTATGATGCAACAGGGGACTCAGGTTACCTCGATCATGCACTGCGTATCGCGCAAAACATCGTACTGCGTTGTACGGGATCAACGCAGGGCTTAATTTGGGAACACTATGACCGGCAGTGGTCACCAGACTTCGACTATAACCGTGATGATCCACAAAACCTCTATAAGCCCTGGGGTTACCAACCCGGTCACTTCACAGAGTGGGCTAAGTTGTTACTCATTATCAACTATCACCGCCCTACTAAATGGTTAATAGAACGAGCAGAACTCCTACTCGAAGAGGCTTGGAATAGGTGCTGGGATGGCCTCAGTGGTGGTTTGTTTTATGGGTTTGCTCCAGATGGGAGCATCTGTGACAACGATAAATATTTCTGGGTGCAAGCTGAGACTCTGGCAGCTCTGGCAATAGCGAAAAAATACAAGTTCATCGCTCCCATTGAAGAGCGGTTAGTTCAGTTACAAGAATATGTGAACGGCTACTTTATCGCTAACGATGCGAAGGTTTGGTTCCGCTTGCTGAACAGTGATAACAAAGAATGTGATCCGTGGGTGGCAATGCCCGGAGCGAAATGTGACTACCATACGCTGGGAGCCTACCACGACATACTGCGTTATGGTTAGATCCTTTAGGTACACTCTATTTCATTAAAGAGCCTATGTCGGCGGACTGAACTATTAAGCTCAATTCTGATCAATTGAGACTTTAAATCTATGTGCAAGGGGTACGCAATAACATCTGCGTTACTAGCTGCTGGATAACACTGACTTTCCGAATTGGGGCCAAAACTAGTCATTTATCAGAATCCTGGAAATGGCAGAGAAGGGTCGGTTTCTACCGATTGAACTGAACCGTCTCACCTCTGCCAGCGCCTAACCGCTATCTGCTAAGATGGTATTTACAGTCTCGGTGCCTGTATTCGATTGTTCAAGCTCCTCGTAGTGTCTCTTAACAAGCTCAAGCATAGGTTGAAGCTCGACAAAGCATTTGGCTAGGTAGGGGTCGAAATGACTGCCTGCCTGCTCGCGGATGTAAGATAAAGCTTCATCAATTGACCAAGCGCTCTTGTAAGGCCGCTCCATGGTTAACGCATCAAATACATCTGCAAGAGCTACGATTCTTGCAACGAGCGGAATATCCTCGCCTGCGAGGCCTGCGGGATATCCCGTGCCATCCCACTTCTCGTGATGATAGCGAGCAATATCTGCCGCTAAGCGAAAAATAGGCGCTTCGCTTGCGGAGAGGATTCCATGTCCCAGATCAGAGTGGCACTTCATGACCACCCACTCTTCTTCGTCCAGCTTTGCGGGTTTCTTCAGTATCTGATCAGGTATGCCAACTTTGCCAATATCATGCATTGGTGCAGCCAGCTCCAACATCGAACACTGGTGGTCGCTCAGACCTATTCGCTCCGCCAGTCTGCGTGCATACGCAGCCATTCGCCAGATATGCTGTCCCGTATCAGTATCATTGAATTCGCCAGCCCGCCCCAACATTCGCACGGAATCGGTGTGACTTTGCCTCAAAGCATGAGCGTTAACTAAATCCAAATGATTTCGTACGCGCAGCATCATCACTTCTGGCACAATCGGCTTTTCAATAAAATCAGCTGCGCCAAGCTGCAATGCCTCAAGTTCGGCACTGGCACCTGAACTGCCTGTTAAAAATATCACGGGTATATTCTTGGTACGGTGAAGCGATCTCAACGCTTTCAACATTTCATAACCTGTCATGAGCGGCATATGAATGTCAGATAATATAAGAGATGGTGAAAGCGACTGAGCTAGCTCAAACGCTTCCTGTCCATTTTCAGCCGTTTCGATATGGTAGCTATCGGATAACCAATCCTCCAAAACATGGAGAACAATAGGATCATCATCCACCAACAAGACAGTGTGCCGTTGAAAATCAAAATCGTCAGATCTATTCATGGCTAACTCAGTAGTGCGATCTTTATCTTTGGACTCGATAGGGCGTAGATCCTTAGAAGCGTTTTTTAGTCCAGAAAGATGTTCGTTGAAGTACTGAGTATAGTGTAGTTTAGATCTCTCGAAATGACGCATTTGGGTCGTCTTTGACCATTCACCGCAATCTTTCTCATAACTTACATATCTTTATTCAAATAGGCGACGCATCGTCGCCCCTTAATTCTGAATACTAGAGATATAGCGATGAGCCCAGCTTCTCGTACTTTTCAGACATCTCTTTAAAGCCCTCAGCCCTTGTGTCTGCAAGCGCTTTAACCTCCTGGCTTATTTTCATTGAACAGAACTTAGGCCCACACATCGAGCAAAAGTGTGCAACCTTTGCCGCAGGTGCTGGCATTGTCTCATCATGAAACTCCCTAGCCCTGTATGGATCGAGTGATAGGTTAAATTGATCTTCCCAGCGGAATTCAAATCGAGCTTTTGAGAGCGCATTATCTCTGATCTGCGCCCCGGGGAATCCTTTGGCTAGATCAGCAGCATGAGCTGCGATTTTGTATGTTACTAGGCCTTCTTTCACGTCTTCCTTGTTAGGCAGACCCAGGTGTTCTTTGGGGGTCACGTAACAGAGCATGGCACATCCATACCAACCAATTTGAGCTGCACCAATCCCTGAAGTGAAGTGGTCGTAGCCCGGCGCTATATCCTGCGTCAGTGGTCCTAGAGTGTAAAATGGCGCCTCATGACAGTGCTTTAGCTCTTCAGTCATATTTTCCTGAATACGCTGCATCGGAACATGGCCAGGGCCCTCTATCATGACTTGCACATCATATTCCCAAGCGATTTTCGTTAACTCACCGAGTGTTCTAAGTTCACTGAATTGAGCCTCATCATTTGAGTCCATGATTGAACCTGGACGCAGCCCATCACCCAGAGATAGAGCTACATCGTAGGCAGCACAAATTTCACAAATTTCTCTGAAGTGAGTGTAAAGGAAGTTTTCTTGATGATGCGCAAGGCACCATTTGGCCATGATGGAACCACCGCGAGATACGATTCCAGTTAAACGGTTGGCAGTCATCGGCACATATTTAAGCAGCACCCCTGCGTGAATCGTAAAGTAATCTACGCCCTGCTCAGCTTGCTCAATAAGCGTATCTTTTATAACTTCCCAATTGAGGTTTTCTGCAATCCCATCAACCTTTTCTAATGCCTGATAAATGGGAACTGTTCCGATTGGTATAGGCGAATTGCGAATAATCCATTCACGCGTCTGATGGATATCATCTCCAGTCGATAGATCCATCAGGGTGTCAGCCCCCCATCGAGTGGACCAGACAAGCTTTTCTACCTCCTCCTCTATCGAAGACGTTACAGCGGAGTTACCAATATTCGAGTTCACTTTTACCAGGAAATTTCGCCCTATAATCATTGGCTCCGATTCGGGGTGGTTGATATTAGAGGGTATGATTGCTCGACCCTCTGCGACCTCTTTTCGCACAAACTCTGGAGTTATTTTCTCTGGAATATTGGCCCCAAAACTCTGCCCTGGGTGTTGTCTGCGCAGCAACTCGCTTTTAATCGCTTCCAAGTTTTGATTTTCACGGATGGAGATGAACTCCATTTCAGGGGTGATGACTCCTTGTCGTGCATAGTGCATCTGAGTAACGCATTTGCCCTTCACGGCTTTGCGAACACGAACACGCTTTTGAAAACGCTTAGCCTCCCCTCGAATATCTACCTGCTGTAGGCGAGCATATTCGGACGTTAAAGCGTTCAAGACTTCTGTGTCTTCTCGCTCAGCAATCCAGGCTTCACGGAGAGGCTCCAGCCCCTGCGTAACATCAATTGTTTCATTTGGGTCAGAGTAAGCACCCGCTGTTTCGTATACATAGATAGGTTCATTCTGCTCCCAATTTGACGGATCTTTTTCACCAGCAAGCGGTGTTGGATTGCAGCTGATTTTCCGCATGGGAACACGTATATCGGCCCTGGAGCCTTGAATATAGATTCGCTCTGAACCTGGGAAAGGATTAGATGATAGTGAATAGATAAAGTCTCGCGCATACGATTGATCTGATTGCGAGCTTTTGGATGTTGTATCTTCTGACATAAGCACTCCTGAGCTAACTGGATTGCTTGTCGAGTGGTACCGATTAGATACGTGGCCTACCCAAGAAAAGGGTAATTGCAGAATCAAGAAATCTTGTTCCCTACGCGGGTTCTAACCCGTTCAGGTTCTGCGGATCCCGCACAATGTGCGATCTCAGCCAATAAGGCACTCCGACAAGTCCACTCAAGATAGAGAGGAAAACGGAACTAATCAATTGTTTTTCTATTTGCATTAATAGGATTTGGTAAATATATTGTGATTCGCGACAGGGGCGCCGTAAGGCTGAGAAGCACCCTTAGAACCTGAACCAGATAATGCTGGCGTAGGGAGTCGAGAATCCACTAGCCATGAGGCTAGGGTTTTCCGTCTCTCTGTGGCCTTGGAGAGACCATGGAAACTATCGGACACTACCTCGATCAGATGCGTTCTGCATCACCACTCGTACACAACATCACTAACTTTGTCGCTATGAACAGTATGGCGAATGTTCTGCTGTCTGCGGGAGCCTCACCTGCGATGGTGCATAGCGTAGAAGAAGTAGAGGACTTTGCCGCAATTTCAAATGCACTAACCGTAAATATTGGTACGCTAGAACCGGCCTGGGTTGACGCTATGTGCATTGCAGCGAAGCAGATGAACTCCCAAAGTAAGCCGTGGGTGTTTGACCCTGTCGGGGTTGGTGCGACCCAATACAGACAACAAACCTCTAAACAATTGCTTGCTTTAAAGCCAACGGTTATCCGTGGTAATGCGTCTGAAATTATGGCCCTTGCAGGTCTTGAAAGTTCAGGCCAAGGGGTTGATGGACGCGACTCAGTAGAATCCGCGGTTGAAGCTGCACGCAATTTAGCGAGGCAGTTAGGATCCGTTGTCGCTGTCACAGGTCCAACCGATGTCGTAACCGATGGCGAGCGAATTGTAGAGATCCCTCATGGTAGCCATTACATGAGTCGGGTAACGACCCTCGGTTGCTCTCTTAATGGCGTTATCGCTGCGTTCTGTGTCGGTCAGCCATCCTATGAAGCAACAGTCGCCGC
>Ga0209652_1002616_pt1 | contig 13768 bp, 7 predicted proteins | sample SaaInl74LU_5_DNA_FD_184641 | JGI IMG/M metagenome (GOLD analysis project Ga0209652, IMG submission 184641) | Marine microbial communities from expanding oxygen minimum zones in the Saanich Inlet - ESP_74LU_5_DNA (SPAdes) (version 2) | ecosystem: Environmental > Aquatic > Marine > Intertidal zone ...
CCCGCCAAAGCAAAGAGGAGGCGGACGCGCGACGCCTGGCGCAGGAAGCCGACGCCGCCGCCAGGCAGGAGGAGGCGCGCGCCGAGTCGGTCAAGCGTGAGCTCGCCGCCGAGGAGGCGGCGCGCCGCGGCGCGGCGTCCGCCGCGGAGCGGGCGGCGCTCGACGCGCGCGCCGCCGAGGAGGAGGCGCGGCGCGTCGCCGCGGCGGACGCCGCGAAGGCGGCGGAGGCGAAGCGCGTGGCGGAGGAGGAGAAGCGCCGCGCCGAGGCGGAGCGCGCCGCCGCGGCGGCGGCCAAGGAGAAGGCGGCGGCGCTCGCGGCGGAGGCGGAGGCGAGGAAAACCGCCGCCGCCGCGGACGAGATGGCCAAGAAGATGGCGGCGCAGGAGGCGGAGGCCAAGGCCAAGGCGGACGCCGAGGCGGCGGCGAGGGCGGCGAAGGAACGCGCCGAGGCCGAAGCCGCCGCTGAAGCCGCCGCCGAGAAGGCGGCGGCGGAGGCGGCCGCCGCGAAGGCGGCGGCGATGGCCGCCGAGGAGCGCGCCAAGGCGGAGGCCAAGGCCAGGGCGGACGCCGAGGCGGCGGCCAAGACCAAGGCGGACGCCGACGCGGCGGCCAAGACCAAGGCGGACGCCGAGGCGGCGGCCAAGGCCAAGGCTGATGCGGAGGCGGCGGCCAAGGCCAAGGCTGATGCGGAGGCGGCCAAGGCCAAGGCTGATGCGGAGGCGGCGGCCAAGGCCAAGGCTGATGCGGAGGCGGCGGCGAGGCAGGCGGAGGAGCGCGCCGCCGCGGAGGCCAAGGCGCGGGCGGACGCCGCCGCCGCCGCCGCGGCTGCCGCGAAGGCTGCGGAGATGGCTGCCGAGGAGCGCGCGCGGGCGGAGGCGAAGGCGAAGGCTGACGCCGAGGCGAAATCCGCCTCTTCCTCCACGTCCTCCACGAAAACCACCACCACGGAGACCTTCGCGGCGGCGATGGAGACGTTCGGGGCGACGTCGGAGACGTCGTCGTCGTTCAGCGCGGAGACGCCGCTGGCGCCGACGCCGACGTCCGGCGCGGCGCGGTCTTTGAAGTCTCGCGCGGAGCGTCGCGCCGAGCTGGAGGATGCCAAGAAGCGCGTCCGCGCGGAGACTGTGTCTGTCTCGCTCTCTTCTCGGCTCGAGAGCGGCTCCGCGCTGAACGCCGCGGTGGTGAGCGCCACGGAGAAGTCCCCGGTGGAGATCACGGCGGCGCTCCTGGCGACGTCTGACTTGCTCGCCGCCGCCGAGACGCTCGCCGCGCTGTGGCGTCTCAACGAGGAGCGCGCCGCGGAGACGCTCATCGGACTCGGCGTGCCTCGCGGCGCGGAGCTCTTAAGGCTGATGGCGACGGCTCTCAACGACGTCGACGCCGCCGCCGGGCTCGTCGGGATCTCCGAGCCAGGCAGAGTGGTGGGCGAGGCGCAGTTCACGCTCCCCTACGGCGCGCGCTCGGTGATTTACAAAGGGAAAGAGCTGCTCGCGCTGGTGGCGGATGTCGACGCGCGCGCCGCTAAGGCGGTGTACGCGCGGCTGCAACCCACGGAGCAGGTGTCGGTGCTGCGCCGCGCGAGCCTCGGTTTAGGGCAGAGGCCGGGCTCGGAGACGCTGGACGACGCGCAGACCACGCGTTTGCTGGAGCGCGACTACGGCACTACGCCGCAGCCCGCGCTGGCGGCGACGCTGCTCTCGGGTCTCGCCGACGAGCCCAAGACGGCGGCGGATGTGGTTAATCGGTTCCGCACGCGCGGCGTGAAAAAGGGGAGCGAGAAGTGGCAGAAGCGCCAGGACGCGTCCGTGTCGGTGCTCAACGAGCTCGCCAAGCTCGACGCGGGGATGGCGGACGCCGTGCGCGCCAAGCTCAAGTGATGAGGATAGTGAGGATGAGTATTCGAGGCGCGGTTGAAGGGAGGTTTTATTTATGCATCTTTTTGCGCGCATCGCCAACATCTCGCAGCGAAGGCGCTCAATCGATTCTCGTCGCGCGCGCTGGTTTTTCTGAAAACACTGTCGATACCATGACCGTTCGGCGCTTTTCGCGTGCCTGCCCAGATCGAGCCCCGCGAGCGGCAGGCGCCGCCTGGGGACTCCGATGTGGCTCGAGGACGCCCTGAAGGTGGTCTCGCAGGCGCACTCGGAGCTGTTCCTGGGCTCGAAGGGCGAGACCAGACGTGCGCCGCCCTCGGCGCGCGACGCGGCTGTCACGTCCGAGGACGTGCACCCCGCGCATCCGACATCGAGTCGTGTTCGGCACAACCCTTTCGAGACGCGGGTCGGCGCGGCGAACGCGGCGGACCGGCTCGGGCGACACCTCGGCGCGCGGTCCGCCGAGCGCGGCGGTGTGGGTGGGAGGGCCACCGCGTCGCGGTTCGCGCACCGCTTCCACCCGTACGCCACCGCGGACCGCGGCGCGGGCGCAGCCTCGGCGTTTAAAACCCCCGCCCCGCACGCGCGCGCGGCGTTTGGATTCGCGGGCGACGGCGACGGGCCGCGCGGGGTTGGATTCGCGGACCCTCTGCAGTCGTCGTTCCTGGCAGAGCCGGGGAACACGGCGCCGCCTCGCTTCGCGACATACACCGCGTGGCGCGGCGCGGACGGCGTCGGCGAGCGCCACCGAAACGCGCGCGCGTCTGAGATTGCTCTCCGCGCCGGCGTTCCCGCGACGGCGCCGGCGCGTCGGCGGAGCCTCTTCGCGCCGCGCGCCCCCCCGGTGCGGACCGCGGGCGGGCTCCTGTCCTCCCGCGGCGAGCCGGCAGCGGACTTGACGTTCGAGGAGTCCGCGCTGAGAACGCGCGAGATGGCGCACCGCGCGCGGGTTCTCGATTCGAACAATGGCTCGCGGCGCGACGATTTTGACGCCTCAAACGACATGGGCGGCGCGCCCGCGTCGCCCGCGAACGCTTCCGCTTCGTTCTACGCGCACGGCCCGCGTCCTTTCGACCCGCAGGCGCGCGCGTCTCCCGGTGCGCCCTCGGCCGAGACGCTCGAGCTCGCCGAGCACAGGCACGACGTCGCGGGCTCCCTCGCGCGGCTCACCGCGTCCATCGCAACGCGCGCCGCGGCGGAGACGAAGCAGACGGCGTCGCTGGACGCGAAGGCGCGGTTCCGGCCGGGGTACGCGGCGGCGGCGGCGCGCGCCGCGAGGGAAGGGCGGACCCTTTCTTCCGGGAAGGATGTGGGCACCACTTTCCCGCCTGAAGGTGAAGCTTCAGGCGAGAAAAAAGGCGCGGTTCCGAAAGACGGGAACGGTCGCCCGGTCTCCGTGTCGTCGATCCTGTTCGACGCCGAGGCGCTCGCGGCGTACCGCGCGCGCGTCGAAAAGTCGCGCCGAAAAGATGTGACTAAAAACGCGTCCGTCGTCTCCGTCGGACCTTCGTCGGACCCGAGTCCGTCGGACGTGTCGTCGCTCCCCTCGTCGGACCAAAAAGCGAAGTCGGCGAAGTCGGCGTTGAGTCCCCTGCAGACGCGCGGCGTGGAGGTGGAGGCTGCGGCGTCGCGCGCGGCGCGCGACGGCGATCCCGCGTTCAAGGCGCGCGAGGACGAGGTTTCTAGGCTCATCGAGGAGATGAGCGTGCGCGCGGAGGCGCTGGAGAAGCGCCGGCCGTCCGCGCTCACGCCGGCGGAGGAGGCGGAGGAAGATGACGTCGCGGCTTTAGAAGCGGCTCTGACCGCCCCTCTGACCGCGGAGCAGGAGGCGGCGGTGGACGCCGCGCTCGCGCCCGGCCCTTCGCACGAGGTTCTGGCGAGTGGGACGTTCGCGTGGCAGGGCGACTTATCGTTCACGCGCAAGGACGTCGCGACGATGGCGCCGAACCAGTGGCTGAACGACGAGATGATCAACTTCACCGTCGGCGCGATGGCGGCGCGCGAGGCGAAAAGGCAGGTCGACGTCGGGAAAGACGGGTCGACCCAAAGTCAGCCCAAAACGCACTTCATGAGCACCTTCTTCACCAAGAAGCTGTGCGGCGGTGAAGCGTACGACTACAACGCGGTGCGCCGGTGGACGACAAAGAAGAAACTCGGGTACGACGCGCTCGCGTGCGACACGATCATCGTCCCGGTGCACCAGGGCATCCACTGGGTCCTCGCGACCGTGGAGTTGCGCGAGAAGCGCGTGCGTCTGTACGACTCGCTGCTCGGCGAGGACCACTTCCTGCTGGACTGCTTGAAGCGGTGGGTGCGGGACGAGTACGAGAACAAGAAGGGCGAGGCGGTGGACACGAGCGGGTGGGCCGCCGAGCACCCCAAGGAGATCCCGCGGCAGATGAACGGGTGCGACTGCGGCGTGTTCATGCTCAAGTACGCGGACTACATCGCGAGCGGGTGTCCTCTGACGTTCACGCAGGCGGACATGGCGTACTTCCGGCGCAGGATCGTCGCCGACGGGCTCGAGGCGGGGCGGGGGGGCGGGGAATGACAAAAAGCGCCACCGTTCGCGCGCGCGCGTTTCATTTGAGTGACCTAGCTACTAGGGTACGTGCTACTGACAAAACGCTTTTGGGACGCGGCCGTACGTCCCGACGCTACTTCCTAATGAAGGGTGCTAGCTACTGCGCATCGACGCGTTCGATATCGTCAGGCGAGCTTCTTCAGCTCCGCCACTCTTCTGTTCGCGAGGCGCACGCCGGGGTCGCCGTCCTCGCTCAGCCTGCCCACCTTGGACTCCGCGACCCGCGCGGAATCGGGGCTCAAGTCACCCGTGGCGAACCCCTTGACGACCACGGCGTGCTCCGCCTCCGCCGCCGCCTCCTTCTCCGGGTCGCCGCACTTCGAGAAGTACTCCTCGCCGTACGCGAAGTACAGGTACCCCGCCACTCCGAGCTTCAGCCCGTGCCACGCCACGAACACGCAGAACAGGAGCGCGGGGTCGGGAGTCATTGTAAACGTTTACTCCCGCGAACCGTCAGTCAAAAACCGTTGTTACGGACCCCGGCCGTCTCGACCCGAGCCGCCGGCCGTTCAAACGGCGCGCGCTGAGGGCCCGCCCGCCTGCGCGACCGGATCCCGGATCGGGGCGGGCGACCTCGTGCGCCGCGTGCGCCTCTCGCCGCGCCGAGGCGAATGGCGGGAACGCGTGTTCAAAGCGCGTTTTTCGTTTTTTTTTTCCACCTGGCACAGATCTTGAAGAAAACAAAGAACTGTGCAACTGTCAGTGGGACATGTGAGAACTTCGACGCGCTGCGCACACCACCCGTCGCGGTCGAGCTTCCACAGTCTTCGCGACGCGCTCGGCGCGGAGGCGCCCGGCGTCGGGCATGACGCCCGGGGTCGCGCCCGCGACGACAGGGACTCGCACGCTCGTCCCTCGAGCGCGCGCGCGCTCGACCCCGAGCAGCCGGAGACCGGTCGGCGTTGTCACGAACCCGCCTTGGCGCGTCGCGCCGAGGGAGCCCGATGGCCCTCGCACTCTGTGGCGCTTCCCGACGCCTCTCCTGGCGGCGCTCGCGGCCCCGCCGCCCGCGCTCGCGCTGCTGGAGACGGGCGACGGGACGTACCTGTCCGACCTCGAGGTGGCGGGCGCGACGTCCGCGACGCTGGCTCTCCTCGCGGTGGCCAGCCTCGCGTCCGGGACGAGAGGATGCGCGAAAACGCTCTCGGGCTTGTCGTCGGAACTGCGGCACCGGCTGGACCACGTCGAGCCTCTGGAGGTGCGCCTGGACGTCACGACGCTGTGGTGCTTCGTGCTCGCGCGCGACCTGTGCACCCCTCCCCCGGGCGGGTGGCAGCTCAGCCTCGGCTTCGACGCGCAGGACGTCGAGCGCATCTTCCGCGTCGTCGCATCCGGCGCGGAGTTGACGCTCTTTTGGCTCGCGTGCGGGTTCGTCGCCGGGCAGTTCACGCGCGACGCGCGTCGCGTCGCCGAGTTCAACGGGGAGCCGTACGTCGTCGACGGTTCGAACGACAAAATAGGAGAAGAACTGAAGTGGTACTTGCGTCCGGGGTGGCAGGTGGCGTTCGCGGCGGGGACGGCGTGGCAAATCGCCGAGGCGTACTCGAACGCGTACGTCTCGGCGGCGGCAAACGCGTCGGTTTTTTTGTTCGACGACCCGGCGCTCCTCGCGCCGGCGGCGTGCGTGGACGCGGCGAGCGCCCTGCCGAGCGTCCTCGCGCTCGCGGCGGCGATGCAGACGTACAGGCTCTTCTCCTTCTACGTGCCGTGAGGAAACGAGCGCTCCGCGTACGCGTTAGTCTCGACCGTCTACGTAAAGAAACACTCCTTTCGAAAGGAATAGTCGGACGCTACGCTAGCCACGCGCGTCCTCCTCCCCCGACGAAACCTCCGCGTTTTCCGCGTCGGGATCCTCAAGCGCGGCGCCCATTTTCGACACGGAGAGCTCGTGCTCGGTCTCGCGCGTTCTCTGCTCCACCTCTTCGAACAAATTCGATTGTCCCTGGCAGACGCGCAGCATCGCCGCAGCTTCGGCGCCGTGCTTCGCCGCCTCTCTAAGAAACGCGCCGCCGAGAAACGTCTCGATTTTCGCGATCAGCGCGAGGTGGTGGGCGAGCGGCGGGTACCCAAACGGGTACGCGGCGCGGTACGCGGGAAGGAGGAACTTAACAGCGGTCTTTCGCGCGGACGCGAAGTCTCCACATCGTACATGTGTTCTCAACGCCACGGCGTGCGCTCTGTGGCGCAACGCGTGTCCTTTGCCGAGCGCGAAACCGGTCGTCTCGTCGGAGCCGTCGACGAGTCGTTTGAACCGCGCCAGTCGCTCCAAACACAGATCACGTTTTGATCGATCCGCCGATCCATCCGCGATGGGCGCTTCGTCTTCGTCCGCGAGGCGCTCGGCGTCCGCGACGACGCGCGCCAGCTCCGCGGCGACCGCCGCGACGTGCTCGCGGTTCGCGACAAAGCCGTTCACAGCGAGGGGACCCCAGACGTGCACCTCGACGCGTCTCTCGCCTTCGTCTCTCTCCGCGTCGGCGGCTCCCGTCTTCCCGACGCGCGCGGGTCCGACGACGACGACGCCTCCCGCGTTTGCGCCGCGCACAGTCGCGACGCACGCGTGCGTCACATCCCGCTCGTCCATGCGCCACGGAGGCGCCGAGTCGGGAAACGCACCGTGGTCGTGAAGCGTTACGCTCGAACCCACTTCCGTCGGCGGGGCGACGTATTCACCGCTCGCGCTCGGAACGCCCTTCCGATAAAAAGTCGACTTTTCGTTCTCCGCGGAATTCTCGTCGATGTCGAACGCGTACTGCTTCATGAGCTCAGCGCGTCTCTCCGCGCGCGTCACCGCGAGCTCGACGTACGCGATCGTGAGCTCCTCCTCCGGGAGCACGTCTCTAAGACACCGCACAAACAACGTCTTCCCGCGGAAGCTCTGCGCGCAGTTGGGGAAACACGCGTGGTTCATCGTCGCGGCGGGGGGGTAGACGCCGACGCCGTACGGCCGAGACTCGTCGTCGCACAGCGCGTGGCAGTTGAACGACAGCCGCGCTATTAGCTTCGCGACCGCCAAAGGGGTTTCCTCGGGGTCGCGATCGTCGAAATCATCGCTTTCGGGTTCGGGTTCGGGTTCACCGGGAGGAACGCGAACCGCGTCGCCGCCGGAGATTCCGTCGCCGGCGAGTCGAGCGTTGAGAAACGCCGACGCCGCCGCCGCCGCGTGCGCGAACCTCGCCCTGTCCTCCTCCGCGACTTTATCCCAGTGGTGCACGAGCGCGCGGACGCTGTCGTACCCCTCTCCGAGCCCCACGCTTTCGGCGGCCGCCTCCGCGTAGGCCGTCTCGCGACGCGCGCGCTCGCGCCGGCGGCGCCAAAGCACCCTCGCGGCGAGGCGCACCGTGGGGGGGGGCACCCTGGGCGCGCATTTCACGAGCGCGGCGCACTCCTCCTTGTACCCCTCGCGCCACGCCGCCGCCTGCGCCTCACGCGAGGCGTACCGCGCCACCTTCGAGCGCGCGCATCGAAGCAGCGACCCGACACCCGCGTCCGCGGCGGTCGCGAACGTGTGGTCGCAGCGCAGATGCCGCGCCCCGTCGTCCAGCACGGCGGCGTACGGCTCTGCCACGAGCACGATGTCCCCGGCGCGAAGGCGCTGCGTCGCCACGAGGTGCCTTCCGCGAGACCCGGAGACGCGCACCTCCGCGCGCCCCTCCGCGAGCGCCGACGGCATGCCCGCGCTCGTGGGCGCCCCTCCTCGTGGGGCGCGCGCCTTCGCGACTGAGATGTGGCGACGTTGGAAAAACGTTCTCTTCGTTTTCGTTAACAAAAAATCAAGCTTGTGAGATCATTACACCCTCACCCGCCAAAGCTAAGCTACCAGCGTCTCAAAACGCGCGGACGACCGCTCTTTCGGTCCTCTTTCGTCCGCGCGTGAGACGACGAACATGCACCCTCCTCGCGACAACCAATAAACCCGACACATCATAAAATACGTCTCGACGCGTTTCGCCACCCGCGAAAAGACGCGCCGCTTAGTCGCCGCGCTCCCAGACGAGCATGTCGCGCTTGCCCACCATGACGTCGGCGAGCTGCACCACGCGCTTCCAGACGCTCTCCTGCACGTACGGCACACCGTGCTTCTCGCAGATGGCCTTGATCTTGGGCTGCGCGAGCTGGTACTGCTTCATGGAGATGTCGGGGAACATGTGGTGCTCGATCTGGTAGTTGAGCCAGCCGTGGAAGAAATCGTTGACGTCGCCGCCGGTGCGGAAGTTGGCCGAACCAATAACCGCGCGCAGGTAAAAGTCATCCGACCTAGGCTTGGTCTCCGTCTCGAAGCGGTAGATGTCGTCGCCCACGTGGTTGGTGGCGATGATGATGAACGAGTGGATGTTGGTCATCACGTCCGCGAGGATCGAGGTGGCGAGCACCGCGCCCGCCATGGACGCGCCGCCGACGGCGTAGCCGACGGCGGGGAGCACGGCGAACTGGAACGTCGCGTACGGCGCGAAGCACTTGGCGGTCTCAATGAGCGCCGCGAACTGGCCCTTGAACGCGCCCGCGGCGACGGTCGCCACGGTGGACGGGAGCTCGCCCGTTTGGAACGGGTTCTCGAAGTCCTCGCCGTTCTTCTTCGCCTCGCGCTCGCGGCGGCCGTACATCTCCTTCATCGTGTTGGGCGCGTAGTAGAACCACTTCCAGATGAGCGCGAGGCCGACCACCTGGCCGTAGCGCGCGATCATAGGGAGCTTGCCCGTGCGCAGGGGGGTCATGTTGCGCTCCACGAGGTCGGGGTCCGCGGACTCGCCGAGCTGCGAAAAGGAGGAAAAAAGGTGGTCGAATGTGAACGGGGCGAGTCGTGATCGTCAGTCGTCGTTTGTTAAAGAGCGCGCGGTCGTCGACGCGTTCGCCGCGTCGAACGGAAAAGAAACGCCAAAAGCGGTTTTTCGTGCGGTCACCGACGCGCGCTTGGAGGAGACGAAACGAGATCCGAGCCACGCGCGCGGCGTCCGGGCGCGCCGCCTTCGCGAGCGCGTACGCGTCGAGGAGGTTCGGCGGCGGGCAATCGGGTTCCGCCCCGTTCTCCGGCGAGTCTCGCGTCGTTCGAAACCGCTCCGCCTGCGCCGCGGCGAGCGCGTACAGAGCCAGGTCAAGCTCGGTCCACGTGTGCAGCGATTTGCGCAGCGAGAAAGGCAGGAGGTCGACGTCCACCTCGTCCTCATCGCTCGTGAACGTGTGCGCGTTCATCACGTCCCGCGCGTTTCTTTGCGCCGTCTCAAACGCGTCGGTGCCCTCGGTTTGCATCAGCTCCGGGTGCCAGTCCATCTTGTTCGCGAGTCGCTCGAGGCCCTCGCCCTGGTCCTCCGTGCGCACGAGCGTGATGTCGAACGTGCGGATTAAGTCGTCGGCGACGCGCACGACGGCGTTAAGCGCGGCGTCGAACTTTTGGGACGCCTCGGCGGGCGACGTGCCGATCACCGACCGCTCCTCCTCCGTCAAATCGGCGTCGTCGAATACGCCCTCCTCCAGAAACGCGTCCACCGCCAAACCCCGCCGCTCCGCCGCGCGCGTCACCGCCTCGAACAGCGCGTTCGCCTCGATCGCCTCCCCCGCGCCGTCGCCCGCGTTTTCAACGCCCGCGGTCGTACCAATCTGCTCCTTCGCGACATCGAACTGGTCCATGAACAGAAACTCTCTAAGTTGTTTGAACGGCGTCGCGCCCTTCGCCTCCGGGAACGCGGGTTCGTTTTTGAGCACCGATTTCAAGTCCTTCTCCAGCGGCGCCGGGAAAAACTTGAGTAGTTCCGACACGCGGTGCATCACGGGCTCGCGGACGGTCGTGACGATGGACAACGCGCAGTTCCGTTTTTCTAACGCGTCGCGAAATTTTTCCAAGTGTTTCTGTAACATCAACACCCCGGGCGTGTTGATGTGGTGCGCGATGACGTACGCGCCGCGGTTTCCGCCGTCGATCGATCGCAACACGCGGTCGGTCACCTCGCGGACTTTTTCCCCGGCTTCCGTCGCGTCTTTGCCGAAGCCGTACACGTTCAGGTTCGTCGGGAAGCCCTCGACGTAGCCGAGCATGCCGGGCTGACTGCTCGGCACGGTCCCCTCCGGCGTCTGCGCCGAAGCCGACGACGCGCCTTCGTCGAGGGTCGAGGACGCGTCTACGGTATCGTCGTCGTCGTAGCGCACGCTCGCGTCCACCCCGTTGGTCTTGACGAGGTCGTTGAGGCTCCGCTGGAACGACGTGCCGCCGGTGAACTGCACGTGGTCGAACCACGTCGCCGAGCACCGCGCGCTCTTGTACGACTCGTGGCCAGACTCGCGGAGAGACGCGGGTTTTTGGGAGACGCCGCCGCGAACCTGAAGCCGTCGTTCGCGTCATTCGAAGTCAAGTCGTTCGTTTCGCGAGAAAGGCGGCACGACGTCGCGAGGGTCCGCGACGACGGCGGGACGCGAAGGGAGGGCGCGGGGAAGAAAGGAGCGGTCAGAGCCGTGGGGTGTGCGCGCGCGTGACGTCGCTCGCGCGTGGCGCCTCGGCGGCGGCGCGTTCGAGGTGCACCGTCGCGAGGGGGTCGCGCGGGCCCTCTCGCCCGCCGCGCGCAAAAAAGGACACGGGAAAGTGTAACACTACGAGGGAGATGAGAGAGACGCACCAACACGAGCGCCGCGGCGCTGACCAGCACGAGGCACGCGGTGATGGCCTTGATGACGCCATACGTGGTGTCAGTGGACCGCCGCGCGCTGCGCGCGGTGGGATCCAGCAGACCCGCCACCTCCTCGTCGACGCGTCCGTCGCGCATCGTTCACTGTCGCGCGCCGGGTGTTGTTCTCGTGTTTTCCGAAGAAGACCGCTGCGCCGCGACCTCGGAATGCTCGGGCGCGCCGTGCCGACTTCGGAAAGCGGACAGCACACTCAGGCAAAAGTCCGGCGCCTTCTGTGCCATTCGCGACCGCGAGGCTCGCGAGGCGGCGCCCGGGGCGGGGGCGGACGCCGTGCCGCGTTCGATCCGCACGTGCGAGATGTCTCGCTTCCCGCGCACGGCGTCCACCTTGGTTGAGACCGCCGTGGCGCTCCGGTCGGGAGCCACGAGCGCGTCCGATCTCCTGACCGCCGCGACGCGTCGGATGGGCGCGACACGACACCTCAACGCGTTCATCGGGGGCGTGTTGCCGCGCGCGATCGAGCGCGCCGAGGCGAGCGACGAGCGAAGACGTGAGCTCTTGTCGGGATCGGCCACTCCCGAACCTCGCGCGTCTCTCTCGACGCGCGACAATGGCGCGTCGTCGTCGTCGTTCCCTTCGCCGCCCGGCGTGCAGAATCGTCATCTCCGAGAGATGAGCGACATCTCCGAGATCTCGTCGATGGATGCGAAAACGACGTTTCGCGACCCTCAAGACGCTCAAGCGCCGTTCTCCCGAAGTCTCAGTCTCCTGGATGGCGTTCCCATCGCCGTCAAGGATAACTTCTTCGTTCCCGGCGCGCCCACCACCGCGGGCAGCAAGGTTCTGCAAAGTTTCGTCGCGCCCGACGCGCGGGAGGGCGCGTTTGAGAGCGCCGTCACGAGACGCCTCGAAAAACGCGGCGCGGTGCTCTTCGCCAAGACCAACATGGACGAGTTCGGGATGGGCAGCGCGAATAAACACTCCGCCTTCGGAAGAGCGGTCAACCCGTGGAGGTTGCTCAGACGAACGGGGGATCGTTTTTCTGATGAAACCGACGATGATGAAACCGACTCTGTGACCGACACAGACTTACAAACAAACCGCGCGCCCGGCGGGTCCAGCGGCGGAAGCGCGGCGGCTGTGGCGTCGGGCGTCGCGATCGCCGCCGTCGGCAGCGACACCGGCGGATCCGTTCGGCTCCCGGCGTCGTACTGCGGTTTAGTCGGCGTTAAGCCCACGTACGGACGAGTAAGCCGTTGGGGGTTGGTGCCGTACTGCTCATCTCTGGACTGCCCCGGGTTTCTGACGAGGACCGTCGCGGACGCGGTCGTGCTGCTAAGCGCGACGCAGGGGAAAGACGCGTGTGACCCCGTGACTTTACCCGCGGACAAACGCGTCGACGCGCTCGCCAAAGACGTCGAACGGAACGCCGAATTGGCGACGCGCCGAGCGCTTCGAGACCGCTCTCGCGAAACCTCTTCGTCTTCGTCTTCTTCTTCTTCTTCTTCTTTCGAAGAGACGAGCGCGGCCGCGAACGCCGCCGCCGACCGCTCCGCGAGCGGCGGAAGAGGTTTCCTTAAGTCGAGGCCCGGTTTCCCGTTAGCGGGCTGGCGCGTCGGGATCCCCGCCGAGTATTTCGTGACGGAGCTCTCCGACGAAGTACGAAGTGCGTGGACGGCGACCGCGGACGTCTGCGAACAGATGGGCGCTTCCGTCGTTTCGGTCTCGTTACCGAACACGCGAGCGGCGCTTCCCGCGTACTACGTCATCGCGCCCGCCGAGGCGAGCTCGAACCTGGCGAGGTACGACGGCGTGCGGTACGGCGGCGACGTTTCTTTTTCTGACGAGAAGAAACGCGAACCGTGTGGGACGCTTTCGGAGCAGTCCTCTGACGACTCCGACTCCGCGGACGACTCCGTTCCGCGATCGTCTGCGTTCGAAAAGGGCGCGACTTCGTTCCGCGGCGCGCGGTTCGGCCCTGAGGTGAATCGGCGCGTTTTGGTGGGAACGTTCGTGAGCGGCTCGCGACGCGTCGCGCGGTATAAAGAGAAGGCGATGAAAGTGCGCCGCGCGGTGAGTTTAGAGTTCGCGGAGGCGTTTAAAAAGGTGGACGTTCTCCTCGCGCCCACCGCGCCCACGACGGCGCCGCCGCTGTTTCCCGAGGCGGAGACAATGGACAACCATGGACAAGCGTATGGACAAACAGTCTCCGCGTACGCGGCGGACGCCATGACCGTCCCGGCGTCGCTCGCGGGCCTCCCCGCGGTTTCCCTGCCCGTCGGGCTCGGACTTACGACGGGCCTCCCCGTGGGCATGCAGGTCATCGCCGCGCGCGGGAACGACGCAGACGCGCTCGGGTTCGCTATGCGGCTGGAGGAGCGCATCAACGAGCTCGGCGACGACGGGGGGGGAGCCGGGCCCGAGGCGGCGGAGGATCATCGCGATCGCGATGGACGCGATGATCCGCCGCGAAGCGTCGTCGGGTGGGGCGAGCGACACAGAGCGGTGGGCGTTCTCGAGGCGACGCGATTCGAGGGGGGGGTGATGTAGAGAGGCGACGGGGTATTATCGATACGCGGATGATGTCAACAAAGTATCGTATCATAGAGCTAGTACGTGTGCGGTGACCGTCTCTCGTCCCACCTTCCTGGGAGGTAGAACGCGTACGTACGTCGCCGTTTGTCACGATACGCGT
>Ga0209652_1002618_pt1 | contig 13765 bp, 11 predicted proteins | sample SaaInl74LU_5_DNA_FD_184641 | JGI IMG/M metagenome (GOLD analysis project Ga0209652, IMG submission 184641) | Marine microbial communities from expanding oxygen minimum zones in the Saanich Inlet - ESP_74LU_5_DNA (SPAdes) (version 2) | ecosystem: Environmental > Aquatic > Marine > Intertidal zone...
CAGGTCACCTATGACGCTGTAGCACGGCCGATAAGCATATAAAGAGCTTGAGTAGTGGCATATATCCTTCTATACTATCGTTGCCAACTCTAATGGGCCTTTTGAAGCTGTGGATTGTTCCATGTACAGTCTTGCATACGATATGGTGCTCGAGTGTTGCTGGCGGTTATCCTAATTGGACCTCATCAGGTCACCTACGAGACTGCAGATCCGCTGATCCGCATAGAAATAGCCTTCTATCCTATCGTAACCTACTATATGGGTCACTAGAAGCTGTTGTTGCTTCATTCACAGACATAGCGTTGCATATGATTTTATTGCTGAGATTAATTGTTCTGTAATCTAGTTTATACGACCATAGCCTTCATGATGGCATTAACGTTGAAATGGAAAGTACCAAACTCGTTTGTAGGTGGATCCTTCGGTAGGCGTTGCACCCATTGTCTCATCCATACCAAGTGTTCATTGTCTCCATCATCAATTATTGGTGACTTTAGTTTTTCTTGTTGACTTTTCGCTGTGATTTCTTTATCCGTGAGGAACCAATCATCTTCACTTTTGTCTGCTTTCTTGGAGCCTTTCTTTGTTTTGTCAGTAGCCTTTCCTCCCGCGCTTGCTGTTAAGTTATTGTCGTCAATTTCGTCACTAGATGCGGCGGTCCTTCCCTGGCGTAATTTGCTGAGAAGTGCCAATCCTTTTGAGTTGCTGTGTGTTGTATTCGCTGATTGAACAGGAGGTGGTGTCATTGAGTTTGAATCATGACCTAGTCCATCATCTTCAAATGGCGGTAATATAGTCATTGCTGCACCATCTTCCCAGGGAGCCTTCCCATCATCCGAAAAGAACGGAGTGAATTCCAAATCATCGTCTCCATCATCAACAACATTGCTAGTGTCTCCTCCACTGTATTTACTCGCGCCGGATTGAGAACGTGATCGATTCACAAGAGGTTGCAACGCCGAAGCTTTGGGAGGAGCAGAGAGAGCTGCACCATCGGACGAATTCATGAAGCCCCCGCCAACAACACGAAAGTGATGAGGATCAACTCGTCCTGCTCCTTCTTCCACACTAAATCCCTTCTCGGCAAAGTCATGTGGATTACCATCATAGGTGTATTTCTTTCCAAGTATTTTTTCATTCGTTGCAAACATGTCTTCTTCTGTCCATCGATCAGTCTCTCCAGGACTCGCAAGACCCGATTCAATTAATTTGTTGCCCTCATGGACTTCTCTACCACGAGAACCAGAACGAGAGTTGTTGTTTTTACCACGTGCTCGATCTCGTTGTTTTCCAGTAGATCCACCTTGTCTGGGAGCCGAACCCTTCCGTGTCGGAGATGATGTTTCATTATGTTGCTTCGAGGGTGTTTGGTTATTCTTCGATCGACTTCCAGCCCTCGACTCTTCCCTATTCTTAATCCCCCTCTTTTTATTATCTCTCTTAATCCATCGCTTCAACTGTGAAATAAATGGCATCAAACCGTAGTTATTCTTTGGCAAAGAATTGAAATCGTAAAATGCCACTTCGGCCACTTCTTTCCGTGCGACAGGTTCGAATGGGAAGTTCTCTGGTACTCCTCGACAGACGTAGCATGTGCGACGCTTATTTGTGTCTTTTTCGGTGTAAACCAACTTATCACCATCTTGAAGTGCTTTCCATGGCAACAACTCTTCTTCGTCCTCCTGAAAATAATCATCGTTACTATTATTGAGCAGCAGCAATTCCTCCACAATCTCACCACGCTCACGCCTCTCCCTCCACTCAAAACACAATCCCTTCTCCGAATCAGGATCAAATCCAGTCTCCTCATACGTCTCTCTAGCCGCGGCATCTTTCCCACTTTCATTCTGATTGACTTTCCCCCCGGGCAATGTCCAACTTTTACCCTTCCAATTCCTACATAATGCAATTTTAGTTCCCTCCGCATTAAGTAATATAGTCCCATACGTCGAAATAGATCGCTTGTACTTGGAAAATTCCGCATACATCGTATCAAACTCATCCAACATGGGCTGCAACAACGGAGAGAAGTTGAACATGGCCAATGAAAATGGCTTCATGTGTTTAAACCTCGGTAACTTCTTGGCCGTGGCGGTATTGGCATCACAGATGAAATCATCGTAGAACCACCATGCTTGTTCTAGTTGAAAGAAGATGCGATCGGAGGAGGCGAGTTCTTCGTCGGGGAGGTTGAGGATGAATTTCATGTGGACCTCGTCGAAGGCCTCTTCGAAGGCTTGCTTGTCGTAGTTGTTATTGTTGTTTGTCATTGTTAAAATTAAATATCCAATAGAGAAGGCGTAGGCAACAGATATTATTGTAAGTACAATAGCATGTGCATCTATTCCGTAGCAGCGTGAGGATTCACTGGATGGCCTCTGGATAGACGGCTACTCTGGCTCTGGTACTGGCTGGCTGCATGCTGGCTGATGGAAATTTTGTGAGAGTAACAATGGTAACATTCCATCATGGAAACTGTAACATCGTAACAATATCTTCTCATCAGCCCCCACAAACTCGAAGAAAATAAAATGATCATGGTGATCGTTTGCTAGCACAGTATCGAATGCATTTGACGGAATAGAAGAACCTTATCAAACCCCAATTATATAGAATAATGGTCCCAAGAGTGACAGCATCATCAGCGTCCAGCAGCGGCTGCAGCAGCATGCTAACTTTCATGAAGACCGTCTACTTCCTACTCTCATTATGCCTCACCACCACAACCGTTATTAACGCCGAGGGATCCTTCTCCCACACCATCCCCTACGGCTCAGAAGAATGCCTAACAATAATCGTCCCACCCGATGTACCTCACATCATCTCCGGCAGCTTTGACGTACTCGACACCAAATACTCCACAGACCCCGTCCGAATTGCCCTCTACAACACTAACGAAAAATTAGCATGGGAATCTCCCGAAGGTGCCTCGGAAGGATTCTTCTCCACCAAAGGACAGGGGAAGCATTGGCTATGTCTCGAAAATGGCTTTCCGCATCCGGGGAGTGACATGGAAAGTATCCCCACTCGACAGCGTGTCACAAGAACAATTGGATTTGCCGTCAGGGTCAAGAAAGTCCCAACAGTACCAGGATTACCAGAAGAATTGGTCAATGATGGTAATGCCCCCAATGTCGCCGGGACAGCTGCCCGATTAACCGACTTGACGCAACATCTCAATGAGAATTTTCAAGTGTTGGTGGATCATATGAGTTTTATGAAGCAGCGTGAAATGGTGCATAGGGAGTTGCATGAGCAGACGTTTACCAAGGTGGTTTGGTGGAATATATTGGAGATTGCTACGGTTGTGATTGTGACGTTTGGGCAGGTTTTGAATGTTTGGTGGATTTTGTCCAAGAGGAATAGTAGTGCTAGGTATTATTGAGAGTATGAGAGACTTATCACATGATGATGACGACTGATCGCAAGAGATAGACAGAGTCAACATTAAGTCACGATTCAAACTGGGTGATACTGTTAGTGGTGATTGATGATTCGCTACTATTATCACAAAAGATTAAAGTCATTAATGTTAATGACTTCATAGATAGCTTTACATTAATCAAACATGTTCACACTTTCATTCTCATCTTCTTTACCATACAAGTGTAGCAATGGCCGATGGATTCTCTGGGCCCATCCACGTTCATTGTGTCTGCCACCAGGGAACTTTTCGTACCTATATTGGACACCTGCTTGATCTAACGCAAATCTCACTGCGTCAATCATTGGTTGCAATGAGGTATCCAACCACCAGTATCTGTGTGAAGAGAGAACATCAGCAGTTTTAGCTTCATTGTTAAAAAGTGACACATCATGTGTACATCATCATCATCACGTATCTATCAACTTACCCAGGATTCCACCATCTATCATTCATTGTAAAGTGATCCATCACATCAATGACTGGCACACGAGTATCATCCACATCACCTCCATTATCTATATAAATTGTTTTAGACCGCAAGTCTTCTCTTTCTGAAGGAGAAATACTCTTTGATACTACAGCTGCAATTGTGCCAGCTTGAAAACAAGGGCTCAAGCAAGCAGCTGCACCAAATATCTTTGGATATCTCAAGAGTAGTTGTAGTGAGGCTTGACCTCCCAAGCTGCTACCCAATGCTGCGCAATGTTCAGGTCCCTCATTCACCCGAAATCTATTCATAATGTACGGATGAAGCTTGGTCGCCATGAAATCACCATGAGCCTGTGACACTGGATGAGGCAAATCTCCATACTCTGAATGTCTCCTCTGGAATGAATCGCCACAGGGTACTAATACCACAATCGGAGGTGCTTCTATCCGCAGCAAGTCACGTTCATACAGTCGAGTCAATGCACCTACAAGACGCCAAGAGCTGCCAGTCCAGCTATCCGCATCTTCCATTGCATTTTGACCATCGTGACAATACAGAACTGGGAATCGATGCGTTCGAAATTCAGGTTTGTGATATTCGGCTGGCATCCAAACTTTTACATCTCTAGGTGGAAGCATGATGTTTTCAATTGACGAAAACAGATTGAAAGGAGAGCTCTTTGTTGAATACAACTCATCTTGAGGTAATGTAACGACGCTCCCACTGCATACTCCATTTGGAAAGGGTGGTAATAGTGGCCTTGAGTCAGTGTAGGCATCTGCTCTCCAGATGAGGACGGCGCAGGCGAGCAAAGATATTATTAAGTTCTTCATGATACACATCAGATAGGATGCGGTTGACGAAGCCACAGAATAAACTGAAATTGATGATTATTCTTCTATTCAAAACCACTGCAACGGTCCTCCGGATTGATTGTTGTTTAGTGTTTGAGTCCTATCCGCTGCCGATTCTATTGTAGGCCGCCGCGATCTTTGGTGCATTGCTGGTTGACACGCCTTGACATTGTTTTTCGAATTCGAGATTCGAGACATCCATCCATCACATCACCTTCTCTCTTCGCGCTGTTGCCATTTTTGCCACGATATCGCGGATGGTGATGCATCGATGCAACCCATCATATAATGCTGCGATGATGCTGGTACTATTAACCTGCATCTACGCAACCTTGGCCAGCCAATGTTCTGCATTGATAGTATTGGTGTTTGATGGCTCGTGGCGGCCGTCACCTCGAGATCCAATTCCAGGATTTCGATCTCAAACTGTTCAAGCATCATTCCGTAATACTGCTGCTGCCAGTGCTGCTTTGTTCAAAAGTGATGGGAATAGTGCAGATGAGGAGAGGCTCTTTGCCATTGGAGCAAAGTCTCTATCAGATTCACGGACTTCTGCAGATGCTGAATATGAAGGTCTGTTGATGGGCCTAGATCAGCTTGAAACAGCACTGTCGTCTCAAGATGACGATGTGCTACTGGGAGAGCATCAGGAATTGATTATTCGAGGAGATTGCAAAGCAGTTATCGATCAACTGAACTCTCGCTCCAATCCGAGAAAGACGGAGATGTATTATAAGCGATCAATTGAGAAGATACTACGCATAAGAGACTGCAGCTCTGTTACGAAAGTAGCATTCGAGCATGTGCCAAGAGAAAGCAACATGATTTGTGATGCAATGTGCAAGCTAGTGTTGAATATAGATCAGAAACGAGTTGTGGCCTCTGTCCAAGATCTCATTTGTTCAGGTGAAGAAGATATCATATCCAACGAGAAAAGTACAGTTCCACTCAGCACTAATATGCGGAAACGAAGCATGAAAAAGAAATCGTTTCGTCCAAAAAGCAAGCACTACGAGGTCGCGATGGAGGAGATACTGAATAGCTCACGCATTTGCCAATCATCCAGGCTTGCACTGGCTTGTTTGCTGTCGAGATCAGCTGTCCACACCAATGATGTGGCTATTCTACTTCAACTGTCCGACTTCTTTTTGCAATCTTCGCGCATGTTTGCAAAGATGTTTTGGGGCGACACATCATGTATTTCTGCCACGAAGGATACGCTACGAACAGTTAGTATCTTGTGCGAGTTGTTGGCAATGCTTTTTGCTAATGCAGAAGAAGAAGCGCAGAAATTGAGGAGAAAGCATAAAATCATCGCAAGCGAAGTTGAAGATCTTACAGAGAAACTGAACGAAGAGCTCGACTCAATATTCGAACTTTGTACTAACAACAAGAAGCATAACGACGCTCTGTTTCCATACTCCGAGGTATACACATCAAAGCTTATTGATGAAGTAAACTATCACCAACAGCTGTTAGAATGGAATGAATTGGCCAATCAATCTGGAGTTTGGTTAACAATTAATTAATAGCTTTACCATTCGTTACTCCTTTGCTGGGGCCTTGATGCGCTACTAAAATCTCTTCTTCCGCCTCCTCCGTCTTGGTAAGATCCACGATCTCTTCTTCCACCTCCACCGCTGTTGTCATATCTGTTGGAGTATCCCCCGCCTCTTCCTCCACCTCCGCGATCATATCGGTCATTTCCCCTAAAATTTCTGCTATTGCCATACCCACCTCCTCCACCACGGCCTCTTCCTCTGCCACCACCGCGTCCTCCCCGCCCACCTCTTCCACCACCACGGCCATAACTCTGACCAAAGTTTCTGCCACGCTCAATTTCCAATTCCTTCATCATCGAAAATACAGCACCTCCAGCATCAATATCTTTGCTGAATTCAATAAGTCTCTTCGCATCCTCTACGCCCATATCAAATATAGCATTGCCGGTTTCATGGTTTGTCTGGATTTTACCAACATCACCGTCAAAAGAAGATTCTCCACCTTCCTTCTGGCTCATGCGAGATAACTTTGACACGGTGAACATAACATCTCCTGGAGAGATTGGTCTGCCCTTTGAATTCGTCATTTCTACAGTGGCGAATCCAGCTTCACCAGTGAGCAGAGAACGGCTCTCAGCCGACATAGTACGACGCGAAATCGCAGCTAGACAGCGTGCTACTGTATCCTCAGCGTCGCCATTAGCCAATAATGCACGAGCAGCCTCTTTGAAGTGTTCGGCAGTTTCATCAGCTACAGTCTTGCATGCAATAGCAGAAGTCTTCGCGGCAGCATTAAGGGCAGCTTCGATCGAAGGAGGTCCCAACAACTCAAACTTGAAGCCATGTCCAAGACTTCTTTCAATACGGACAATATCCCTAGCCTGATTTTGTTGGAATAACAAAACTGAAATACCCTTGGCACCCGCTCGACCAGTGCGGCCAGATCTATGTACATAGGTGTCATCATCACGAGGAGGGTGGAACTGAATTACAAGATCAACATCTTTAATGTCGATACCGCGAGCAGCAACATCGGTGGCAACCAAAACATTGAAGGCACCGGCGCGGAAGGCAGCAAGTGTAGCCTCACGCTGTTTTTGTCCAATATCTCCATGAATGGCTTGTGCAGTCAATGTTTTGAACACAGACCCTGACACTAATTCGTCACATTCGGCCTTCGTCTCAGTGAAAACAATTGTCTTACCGAAAATCTTTTGCTGCAGAGCACCATTTGACTTGTCCTTGGCAGCGTTTGCAGCAGCAGCAATTGCATTGTGTTGCTCATCGTCAACATCACCATTTTCATCATGTTCATCATCAGAAGCCGCATCGTCCAAATTGATGTCCTTGGAGATCTCAACCGCAATGATATCTTCAAGAATGGCCTTCTTGGCATCTGCACCGAAAGGAACTTGGATTGCCGTGTGACGAACTGTTGTGGCTGTGCGTGCACCCTGTTGCTGTCCGGTAATATCAACCGAAAGGGCATCGGTCTGGTATCTTGACCCAATTTGTTTCACCCATGGTGGAGTAGTTGCTGAGAATAACAGACATTGCATCTTTTTATCATTTTCATCACCAGCACCTTCAAGGATGACTTCAACATCTTCAGCAAATCCCATGTTCAACATTTCATCTGCCTCATCAAGCACAACAACGTTGCATTCTGCGAGATTCAAGTTACCACGATCAAGATGATCCATAATACGACCCGGAGTTCCTACAACGACATCAACACCTTGGCGAAGTGCACGTGACTGAGGATCATAAGATACACCTCCGTGGAACACAGTTGAGAAAAGTCCCAATGGCTTGCAAACATCCTGTAATTCGCTTCCAACTTGCTTAGCCAATTCACGTGTAGGGCAGAGAACGATCATACTCGGCAAACGACCCCTCCTCATCCTAACTGAACCATCTCTCATTACCTCTGCGTTTCCAGTTTGTTTTGCAATCTCAGCAATACGTGTCAGTGCAGGAATTCCGAACGCAAGAGTTTTACCCGTACCAGTGCGAGACCGTCCAATTACATCACGTCCTGCCAATACTGGGCGCAACGACTTGGCCTGAACTGGAGTGAAATGAGTAATTCCCTTGTGCGATAGAACATCAATCACATCTTGTGAGACACCAATTTGTGACCATCTTGGATTGGAAGTAGAAAGAAATTTAGGATTTGTGAAGTCTTCCTCCTGAGATTATTATTGAAAAGGGTATATGTGAGCGGAAACAAAAGTAAAAACGACAGCGAGATAGCGCAACAGTGAACATACCGTTTCCTTTTCGATAAGATCCTTTGGAAATGGGTGACTTCCCTCAATATGACCGCTACCAGCTTCAGCCGCTGGGGTTTCGGCCTCCTTCAACGCCTCGCTTAGAAGCTCATCAAGAGCACTGTCTTCGGCTGCAGGAGCTTCGACTCCCTTCAAAGCATCGCCTAGAAGTTCATCAAGTGCACTGTCAAGTTCTTGATCAGTGGATGTGCTCATGGCCCGGTTGATTGGCTCACGTTCATATAAAGCAAACTTGGGACTACTTTTTGCATGGCTGATGAATGGGCGGACATTAGTGTGGCCAACCCTACCAAATGCAGTTTTGCTACCAACGTCACCGGCCGTAAAGGCGGCACGAACGACTGTACGTCTTGATGTTGAGGAGATAAATCCAAGCATGGTCATGGTAGCAAGGTAGGACTTATTTGTTCTCTTGTTTTGGCGACGAATTTGCATTATATATGTTCTTTGGTGTGTCTTCTGAACCTCACAACAAATTGTTGCACAATAATAAGATGATTTTTGGAGATGGAATTAGGTTGATAGCCGAGCCTATTCGTAAACTTTCCCAATGATTTCCACTCTCTTGATATTAAGCAGTAGAGGAGTTCTTTGGTGGAATTGTAGAGTGATGGATTACGTTCCATCGCGTCCTGCGTCACTCTGAAGCCACAAAATAGCCAGTCAAAAAGTGGAAAAGGGTGGTAGCCAAAGATACGGTACTGTAAGCCATTGTACCAGTACATTTGTGTTAGATACTATTCAGACAGACCTCTCATGAAGCTTACCATCTTACTTATTTTTTTGCTCAGGTAGAATACGTAGAAATCATACTAATTCCGTCAGCCAAGCCAACCTTTTCCTCCTATCTCCTCCCTCCACCATGAAGCCACTTTTCACACCTTGTTCATAGTACAATTCTTTGTCTTTCAAATTTGTAAGTAGACGCAATGTGGACACGAGGTCGCTGCTACAGCTGCCGTCGCTGCCACTGCAGCTGCCGTATATAATACTGCTTTATGGGCGTTAAACTCTTTCAATTCAGACATTCATCTCACAAACCATCTTTGTTCATCATCCACAGATATAAATAACCATGACTGCTGCTGGAGAGATGCGCCAATACCAGGTTGTCGGCCGTAAGGCTGGAACTGACGAGAACCCCAACCCCGAGGCTTACCGTATGGTTATCTTCGCCCCCAACCCTGTCGCTGCCAAGTCCAAGTTCTGGTACTTCATGCGTCAATTCCGTAAGATGAAGAAGACCACTGGTGAGATTCTTGACTGCGTCGAGCTTATCGAGAAGAACTCCCGTACTGTCAAGAACTACGGAATCTGGCTCCGTTACGACTCTCGTTCCGGAACCCACAACATGTACCGCGAGTACCGTGACTTGAAGCTCACCGGAGCCGTGTCTCAGCTTTACAACGAGATGGCTGGACGTCACCGTTGTCGTCCTCGTTCCATCCAAATCATCCGTACCGCTACCATTGGTGCTAGTGAGCTTAAGAGGCCCAACGGTGCTCAATTCGCACAGGCCAAGGTCAGGTTCCCCCTTCCCCACCGTGTCGATTCCGCCAAGCGTGGAGCCAAGGCTCTTTCCGACCGTACATTCTCCACTGTGCGTCCTACCACTTACCTCGGTTAATCACAATCTATTAAGTAGTAAAAGTAGTAATGCCAAAAAGAGTCAAAGACTACCATGCCGCTCTGTTTTCAACGGCCAACCACTTGTGGTATTGAATTTCAGATGTTTTTGGGCGGGCGAAGATTTAGATATGTGGCAATAGTCTGTCACGAGGACTTTTCATTATTTGAATTCGAATTGAGTTATCACTCCACATTGTTCAGATCCAAATGTATTCGACAATCAACTTTAAATTCGAGCCCACCACGGAGTACGAACACGCCATCCTTGTTGCAGCAAGCCATTCCACTTCATACTTGTCGATGTACGCTTTGGAAGGTGTACTCTCCCGTTGGATCCTTGGCAGAAGATATACCACGAGAAGGTTTCATTTCATCCACTTGCTGAAGAGATATTGTAGTATCAGACTAGTATCAGTTAGTGTGCTCTTCTCCATCAAAGCATTGTGATCGTTAATCAAAAATGCTCCATGAAAGACTAATAATTCACCTAGTTTACTTCATCATATCGAATTGCAACAACTCATACACAAGGTACATATATTGTAACCATAAGTTAGGTAGAATTCGTGCATGTTGCAACTTTCCTTTCCTCTTGTGATAAATTATTATTCGATGGGTATCTTGCTCTCTCATATCCATTCCCTTCACATGATGTGATAAATAATAACTCAAAAGTTGTTGTATCGTTTATTCCTCTACAAACACCCTCCACTTTGCTCTAGCATACAATCAATCTGATCTTGATCATCCAAGTCAAGTGATCCTGGAGTATCATCCGGTTGCACTCTTTCACCATCAACTAAAAATCTAAGTGTAGTGGAATCAACCCCCTTCCGACTAGCATATGTTTGAATCACCTTCGACATCTTTGTCGACTTCTTGATCTTGAAAAACGTTTCCTCTCCCGTCTAATGATGTAGGCAAAACACATATTGGTGAGCGAGTGAACAAATAACGTGTCGACAGCTAAAGCAGCATTGTATAATGCGCAGCACATCTTACCTGGTCTCTGACTCTGATCGTTATCGGCTCTCCACCAGGTTTCTGATCTTCTCCACCATCAGCAGGCTTTTGACCTTCGTTGTCCGACATGTTTAGAGTGCTGAAAGAATATGATCTCAATGCATCCGATGTTATGCTATGATAGCGCTTTCTATCCCTCTTCGATCTTCTTTGTGATGGTTTAGGAGAAAGGAGAAGAGAGATTTTTTCATGCGAACTGCCACGCTTCCAGCCGAGGCGAGCTACAGTCACTGAATCACTGCCGTTGCCCAATACTTAATAGAGTGGTCATTGATGTCGATAACTCATCTTAACTTCCATGGAGACGACGACTTCTTCATCAGATCATATTATATTACTACCTTTAATATCATCTTCGTCTGAAGATGGAATCGGCTGATCCGGAAGAGCGTCAGAAAGAATCATCATTGGTGGAGAGAGAGTCGAGCATGTGTTCTTGGGGGATTCCTTCCAATGAGACTCTTCTGGTAAGTAATAGTTCTATCACACATCCACATCCCAGAGCTGATTTACTTGTATACATCTCTGATCAATACATTTCTTTCACGTTCTTTTTACTAGTTCACCGCCTTTGTATCATTCATGGGCTTTGCAACAGTGCAAACTGTCGTTGCGTTCATCGCACAATCGGACGCTATGCTGGGGGACTCGGCGGCTATGGCCGTTGACGCACTCACCTATGGCTTTAACTTATATGCAGAGCGTGAAAAGACTCAAGATGTAGTCGCAGATAAAAATGACGAGGACGAAATAGCAGATAATATTGAGCTATCGAGCTCAGACAAGAGAAATACCACTACATTTGATGAAAGTGAAGGTGAAACAGAGAGAGACCGATTAGAACAACAATTTCTGAAACGAAGGCGGCATTTACATCTGGAGTTAGTTCCACCACTGATGAGTGTCTCCATTCTAATCATTGTTACAATATTTGTCCTTCGCAATTCAATAAAGACGCTGATACTGGACACACATAGAAATGAAAGTGAACAAACACAACCCAATTTGAAGATCATGATGGCGTTCTCAACTGCTAATCTTTTCCTGGATTTGTTCAATGTGACCTGCTTTGCAACAGCGAAACATTTGATGGGTTATAACACGACGGAACAGTCAAATACAGAACAACACTACGGTGAAGTTATAGATGATGAAGTTTATTCAGGTTTAAATGCTGATGATAACGAAAGTGGTGTAGACCCTGAAGAAACAGAAGAGAACAAAAGGGTCAACTTGAACATGTGTTCTGCTTATACGCATGTGTTCGCTGATACACTACGGAGTATTGCTGTGATTGTCGCTTCAGTTATAGCTGAGGTGACAAAAATAGTCACTCCTGAGGTGGCAGATGCTGCTGCTGCAGTGATTGTATCTGCAATAATCTTGCTCAGTTTGGTCCCTCTCTTCTCTGGACTCATCCGGACTTGGCGTGAGTTGAGATCAATAGCTGCGGAGGTGAAACTGTTATCTGAGAGTCACGACACTGCAGCAGATTCTGATGAAAGCAAAGGGCAAATAATATAGATGATACATTAAGACTCTCTAGAGGTCCTTTCATACGAGCAAAAGTCTTCATCATTGCAATGAACTGTAGTTTCCTCAACGTACTAGTGTACTCCCCAGAGTACAACTCCAACTAATAGCCTTATCTTATCTGCAGAATCTCAATCCGCTCACCCACTTCGCGTCCCCCCTTTACCCCCCTTTTTACAAATTCCGGCATCTTTCGCGAAGTGCTGTAAACTTCAACGCAAAGAAAAAGTGTATCAAGGTGTCAACATCCCGATTAGAATTCCGAAGTAAAAGAGAGGAAGAGATCAAAGTGCACCATCTTGGATTTTGAGTTCTTGTTGCGTGCAGCAAGCTCGACGATGAGGAATTCGAGCTCCTCGGTCGTCTCATAAAAAGTCAAAAGTCAAAAGTAATCCTAATGCTAAAACAATTAATTAAAAAGATGAGGACCATTGGAACTGTACCGTCCACTTGCAATAATGTCAATGATGACATTGCAGGTGGACGTAAAACTTTGGAATCCGCCACTGCTGGAACGACCGAAGGAGGTGTTCTTGTGAACGTTGATGCCAGTGGTGATGCCATTGTCTTCGCCGATGAGATGGGAAGTGTTCCATCTCTTGAGAGTGAGGACAGTGAAGACTCTGATTATGAGAGTGAGGAGGAATCCGATGAGGAAGAAGAGGGTAAGTGTTATTTGCTTCACCAAAAATATCACATGATGGGTGTTGATGTTTTTTACGATTGATGTTTTTCTTCCGATTGATGTACTCACATCATATATTCCAATTATATCCATACATAGACGTTGAATTCGATGAATTCCTTGCCGAAAGGCGTCGCATCCTAGGTGATGCACGTGACCTCAAATCCCTCGCTGTTGCATTCCTCCACCCCGAAGCCCCCGTCAACACATCTGATGGGGCTACCTTCGGTCGTAACTACTTCAACCGTGCTTCTGCACCCGAGGTTGAGGATGATGAGTTTGCTGATGAGCGCGCTGAGGTTTTGGCCGAAGCTGCTGCATTGAAGCAACTTGCTGTCGACTACATGCACCCTGAAGTTGGTGTTACTAACACTGACGGAGCTTGCTT
>Ga0209652_1002619_pt1 | contig 13763 bp, 11 predicted proteins | sample SaaInl74LU_5_DNA_FD_184641 | JGI IMG/M metagenome (GOLD analysis project Ga0209652, IMG submission 184641) | Marine microbial communities from expanding oxygen minimum zones in the Saanich Inlet - ESP_74LU_5_DNA (SPAdes) (version 2) | ecosystem: Environmental > Aquatic > Marine > Intertidal zone...
GGTAAGCATATAGCCTGTGGTTCTTGAAGTTGGTCGTCTTTCTCCACACTCTACTTTTCTATCTGGAATAGTTAGAGCACCACCTGGTGTTTCCATATCATCATAAAACGCTTGGATGTCTTCACCATGCTTTAGTGTTACTTGGAACAATTCCATGTTACGCCTCCAGTTGTAGTATGTTTAAGCCTACTTGTACAGTACCTGTGCTACCGCTTTTGTTTGTAACTCTACATGGTATATTTGTAGTTGGCGAACTTTCTAAGTTAAATCCAATAGCACCTGGACTAATAATAACAGTTTCTGCGCCTGTGGTAATTACTTCAGCTATTAGCCCTGCGTCAGATGTAGGATCAACTCCTTCTGCTCTACTTGCGTCTGCTGTTCTTGTTGCAGCATTCACATACAATCTTACACGGGCCGCTTTGTCTGTTGTGATAGTCAGTAGTGCGTATGATTTGAATCCTGTAATATCCAAGTCTGCTTGTGCGGCATCAGCTAAACTGATTGTCGCGCCGATTGGAGGGGATCTGCTAGGTAAGCCACCACTAGCAAGTGTGTCATATGTAATTTCACCTGTAGTTGGATTGTATTCCATACTATGTGTACCACTAGCATTACGTACTGGTCGAACTACAAATGCATCTGCTTGAGTGTTGTTTAGAATATTGCCAGTTGCGTTAATTACAATTGAGTTTGCTGCTTGGTTTGTATAGCCTGCTTGATTACCAATTGCTATTGCATCGGTACCTTGATTGTCATAACCGGCGGTGTTTCCAACTGCCACTGCATCATTGCCTTGAGTAAAACTTCCTGCGCCGTACCCAACTGCCACTGCGTTGTTACCTTGATTGTCATAACCTGCTGTTTTACCAAGTGCTGTTGCTGAATCGCCTTGAGATATGTTACCTGCTGCTTCGCCAACTGCCACTGCGTCTGCGCTTTGGTTATTATAACCTGCCTGCTTCCCAATTGCTACTGATTGACCGCCTTGGTTTGTTAGACCTGCGTTAGCACCAATTGCTATTGCATTTGCACCTTGACTACTAAGTCCTGCTGTCTCGCCTATTGCTACTGCACTTGCCCCTTGATTTACGCCAGCTGCTCCCTGACCAATTGCCACTGCGCTTAAACCTTGGTTAGAAGTTCCTGCGGTTTTACCAATTGCTACTGTTTGGTTACCTTGTTTTGTTTTACCTGCTTCATATCCAATTGCTACTGCGCTATCACCTTGACCGATTGCGAAATGTATTGTTCCAGATGGTTGTTCAGTAGCTTGTGCGGAAATTGTAACAGTATTTGTCGGCACATCAATACTAACTACAGTTACTCCATCGGATGGTAAAAACCCTGTTCCATCAGCACTTGTTACTTTCATGCCTACTTCGATATCAGTTACGTTTCCAACTACTAAAGATGTATCTGTAAATCCGCCTGAAACATAATTTTTGCCAAACGTTTCGCCTGTACCTGCGTCATAACCAATTGCTACAGCATTTATGCTCTGCGATTTACTCCCTGCGTTTGCTCCAATTGCTACTGTATGTGTTTCTTGGTTTGAATTCCCGGCGCTTGGCCCAATTGCTATTGCCTCTACGCCTTGATATAACCTTCCAGTATTGACTCCTAGTGCTACTGCACGCTCTGCTTGATCTAGGTAACCACTGCCTTTACCAATTGCGACAGACTCTATCTTTTGTCTGAACTGTCCAGCTTGATATCCAATTGCAGTAGTACGGATTTCTTGTCCGTTTTGATGAAAGTTTAAGCCACTTACTGCTGGTGTTCCAGTAAGTCCTTGATTTAATGTTACGTTAGTGCTATCTACAATAGCTGTTATTTCGGTTCCAGCAGTAACTCCGAATGTATTTGAAATTTTCGCACCTACACGGAGACTTGTTGTATCGCTTAATTCTAAGTTTGTACCAGCATGACTTACATACGTTTTTTGATATTTACTACCACTACCTGCGGCAAGCCCAATAGCAATACTAGATTCACCTTGCACATTTTCGCCTGCTCCGAGACCAATTGCTACTGCTTGTTGGCCTTGAATGTATCCGCCTCCGGATAATCCAACTGCTACTGCACCTCCGCCTTGATAAAATTCACCGGATTGCATTCCAACTGCCACTGTTTGTGCGCCTTGATTATTAAGTCCTGCAAAAGAACCTAACGCAATAGCCTGTGTGCCTTGGGTGCTATTACCTGCTTCATTACCAATTGCTACTGCATAATCACCTTGAGTTGTGTGGCCTGCACTATCACCAATTGCTACTGAGCTTTCGCCTTGATTGGTGCGACCTGCTGACTTACCAACTGCAACTGCATCAACACCTTGATTGTTGAAACCAGCTTGATATCCAACTGCTGTTGCACCAGTATCTTGGTCAGTGCTACCAGCAGCACCACCTATTGCCGTTGCGGTTAATCCTTGATTTGTTAGACCTGCAGTCATTCCAAGTGCTACTGTTAATGGACCGCTGGCATTATTTTTATCACCTAAAGTGGCCCAAGTTGCTCCGCCAGACCCACTTGAATCGTTTGCTGGCTCCCATTGGGCGCCGTCCCATTTTAAAACTTGACCAACACCTGGAGGTGTAGTACTTGTATCTACATCAGATAAATCGTCAATTCCTTGAACAATTGATAATCCAGTAATAGTTGCGTTGGTAAAGTCGATTTTAGTATTTGTAAAGTCAACATCTACATCGTTTACAAATTCTACTGAATTGGAAGAGTTACCAAGTACAATGTCACCTGCTTGGTCGCCAATTACAATTTTACCTGCGCTAGTTTTTGTACGCATAATGATACCATTATTACCACCCGATAGTAATAATACGTCTAATATCTCCGTTATCGCAGAACCACCGCTACTAGTAATCTCTTTGCCATTTAAATCTAAATTGCCACCAAGTTGTGGTGATGTATCATCAACTACCTCTGTGCTTAATGTACTTAAACTAACAGTGTTGCCGCCGGTAATAGTTAAATCATCACCTGCTAATGTTAATGTTTGACTGTCACTGTCTGGCGCACTTTCGAGAGTAGTTACTCGACCATCTAAATCGGTGAAGTTATTATCTAGTTCCTGAAAGGTTAATTCGCTACCTTTTTGTGTTCTCAATGTTATTGTCATTGTCGTTTCCTATTTTGCTACATATCCTGATGCTACATAACCTTCCGTAACATAGTTGGCAGTTTTTATTTTGTTGTCTGGTTTCGCCGGTATCACTTTGCTCATTGGCTGTAGTGATTCGAATTCTCTATCTTCAACTATGCTAGTGCCATTTTCAAAAATGTAATCACTTGCATTGTAAGTTTTGTCTGTCCATGTCTGATCGGTGATATTATCGTATAGTCTGTGCCACTTGTTTCCTCGACGAACAAACATTCTATTGGGAGCGAAGTCATTTCTAATAAAGTAATCGCCTTCGCTAGGATCGCTTGGGAATTGATCACCTGTTGCGATTGCCTCACCGTGATTATATGTGTTATCTTTGTTAACAATGCCGCCACTGGTTGCATGATCATACCCAAACAAATGATCCCGCATACTTGTTCCGTTCGGATCTTCGGCATCTGCAGCGGCTACAATAGCATCACTGATGTTAAATTCTGCTTTGTATGTGCTAACATCATTTTTGAGACTATTAGCGTCACTACTATCGCCAAGTATATCGTAGTATTCTTGACTGTCTGTTAGTGGGCTTAGTTTGACTCTCCAAATATGTGGATACCAAGTTTGACTGAATCCTTCTGCACCTCTATTGGCGTCATTGACAACATAGTATTTGTTTACTGCGGCTTTATCACTGCTCAACAGTAATGCATCTCTGAGGTGCGGCAGTTCTAGTACATCTCCGGGCATAAGTTTTCTGCCCATTATCTCTACCATTTCATTCATGTGAAATGTCATATACAACATATCATTACTGAGAAACAATCCAAACTGTGTTAGATCAAAGTCTGTGTCTTGTACATTGTATACTCCACGCATTTCATATACATCTGGATCATATTTACGATCTCTGTTTTCTAAAAACAATAAGTCTTGTATTTTTGTTTCGTTAATAATACCGTCAACATTAATAAATTCTCCACTTAGTGGATCTACTTCTCTGCCATCGATGTAGTTAGGCTGACTAGGGTCATTTTGATCTCCTATGTTAGCAGGTCCTACATACTTGTGTACATGGACGCCAGTTCCGCCTATGCTAAACTGTTCACGGATACTTCTATCCATAAAGTGATAATCATTAGTTTTCGTCGGTTTATATAGTGTTAAGCGTGGCATACGTATATTTATGACTATCATAGCTCTTGACAAATTAAAAAAAGATGCTAAATTAGTATTATAACAATCAGGAGAACTCCTATGGCGAGTGTTCGTAGTCTTACTAAAAAACCTAAAAAGAAAACAGTATCCAAAGGTCCACGTCGTGGCCTTAAAGGTCTACTAGCGCCTAGCTTTGATAATTGGGAAAAGTTGGACGGTGCTAATTTTCACAGACTTAAAATTAATGTAAGTGATTTTTGGTATCAGAACTTCAAACACAATGACACAATCGAGTGGGCATTTGAGTGGATGAAAGATAATGGTTATAGTAAAACTGATATTAACAGTGTAAAGAAAGCAGCCAAGCATGAGCAAGTGCTAGGCATTCGTTGTAAAATGTTGTTAGACGGTTGTCCTGATTATAATGAAAAAGAGCAGGATTATTGGCAAGCGTGTCCTGGAACCTCAGGTGATATTCGTCCTATGAAAGACTATATTGCTACTAAGATTGAGAAGTATATTGAAATTGGCAAAGATATTCTAGAAGAGAAAAAAGTTGAGGATAGCAAAAAGAAAAAAGTACATGTTCCAACTATTCAAGAACGTCTTCAAGAAGCTACCATCGATAAATTAGAAGATATGGATAGTTGGTTGGACGATTGGATGCGCAACAGCAAAAAGAATCCTTTGCTCAAGCAGAATCCTCTACAGTATTTTAAAAAGCACGAAATGAATCTAGGACATCTACGTTTTGTTAGTGAATTTTTTAAAGGTGCATATGAGGAAATGCAAGAGCTAAATGAGTTACCCGCTCCTAAGAAACGTGATGATATGCAAGAACAACTTGCAGAAGGATATAGCGTATACAGTAAAAAAGAAATCAAAGAACTAACAGATTTTTATAAACGACTGTTTGATGCAATTGAAATTGTAAAAGCTGAAAAGAAGCAAACAAGAGCAATTCGCAAGCCCAAAGTTAAAAGTGCCCAAGAGCTGGTTAAGAAACTCAAGTTCAAATCAAGTGACGGAGACTTTGGTATTGCTAGTATCAATCCAAGCGATATCATTGATGCAACTGCACTAGTTGTGTTTAACACAAAAAATCGTAAACTAGGCATATACTATGCAGAAGACCACACAACGTTTAAAGTCAAAGGAACTACATTACAATTCTTTGACGAAACAAAAAGTGTACAAAAGACTGTACGAAAGCCAGAAGAAATTTTACCACAGTGGAAAAAGGTTACCAAGCATAAGCTAAAGACACAGTTTGGATATCTTAAAACTACTGAAACTAAAATGAATGGTAGATTCAACGCAGATACTATCATCTTAAAAGCCTTCAAGTAATAAATACTTGTATGGCATTAATAGATAATTTAATTAAAGAAATCGAACTTCGCTTAGGTGGACAAATGGTAGACGTAGAGCTCGACCCAGAGCACTACGACTTGGCTATTAATAAAAGTTTCGAGAAGTATAGACAGCGTAGTGAAAACAGTGTGGAAGAAAGTTTTATTCCATTAGAAGTTAAAGATGGAATCAGTGAGTACACACTTGCTAATGAGGTCATTGATGTTATGGATATATACAGACGCAGTAGCGGAACACTAAGTGGCGGCAGCGACATCGAACCTTTTGAAACGGCATACCTTAACAACTACTTGATAAACAGTGGCAGAGCAGGCGGCATGGCAACGTTTGATGCACTGTCTCAGCACCGTGAAACACTAGGACGTATGTTTGGACAAAACATTACTTTTACTTGGAACACATCAACTAAAACACTATTACTGCATAGAAAAATTAAAGCAGACGATACTGTATACTTGCACACTTATAAGTCTCGTAGTAACGAAGAGCTATTACAAGATCCATACAGTGGTCCGTGGTTGAAAGAGTTTGCACTTGCTCACGCAAAACTAATGCTAGCGGAAGCACGTGGTAAGTTTAATACTATTGCTGGGCCGCAAGGTGGTACTAGTTTAAATGCAGATGCACTACGTAGTGATGCACAAATGAGCATAGACAAACTAGAAGATGATCTAAAATACTATGCAGAAGGCCAAGCTGGACTTGGCGTTATTATAGGTTGACATCTTTTAAAATTTACGCTAAACTGTAAAAAATACGAATTTACGGAGTAGCGTATGATTATCGGTATATGTGGACTTATAGGAAGTGGCAAAGGAACTGTTGCCGATATCCTAGTTGAAAATCATAACTTTCAAAAAATTAGTTTTGCTGACAAGCTCAAAGACGGCGTTGCTAGTGTATACGGCTGGGATAGAGATATGCTAGAAGGCGACACTGATCGAAGCCGTATATGGCGTGAAAAAGAAGACGAGTATTGGACAAAAGAAACAGGTAGAACGATTACACCTAGACTAGTACTACAAGAATTTGGCACAGATTGTATGCGTAATGGTTTCTATGATGGCATATGGGTTAGTCTTGTTAAGCAACAAATACTAAACAATCCAGATATAAATTGGGTAATACCCGATGTAAGATTTCCTAATGAAATGCGTATGATTAATAGTGTACAAGGCCAAGTGTGGCAAGTACGCAGAGGAGATATGCCAAAGTGGTTCTACGACAGAAGAGACAGAGGCACTGAGCCTGTAGACATACACCCCAGTGAATGGCATTGGATTGATAGCGACAGTGCATTTGATGAAATAGTTAGCAATGATACAACATTGAATCAATTACAATCTAAAATAAAAGATATAATTAACTACTAGGTTAACCTTCATATCCCCCCTGATATATAGTGGTCCTGGTAAATACTACTAGCAATTACTTTTATCAGAGGAGCAATAATATGGCATTAGTATCACCAGGTGTAGAGGTTCAAGTAGTAGATGAAAGTGCATATGGCGCCCCGGGCGCAGGCACAGTACCACTATTACTTGTAGCAACACGTTCAGACAAAACAGATCCAACTGGTAGTGAAGTAGACGGAAAAGCGAAATATACAAAAACAGCAAATGCAGGCGAAGTAGTAAAAGTTACTAGTCAGCGTGAACTAACTCAATATTTTGGTAATCCATTATTCACTACAACAGGAACAGCAATATCACAAGGCAGCGAAACCAGCGAATATGGATTAATGGCTGCATACAGTTATCTAGGTCAAGGTAGTCAAGCATACATTGTTAGAGCAGACATTGATCTTGCACAATTAGAAAATAGTGCAACTGAACCAACAGCGCCATATAATATAGGCAACACAGTGTGGTTAGACACAGACGCTAGTAAGTATGGTATCCACCAATGGAATACCACAACTAGCAAATGGGAAAACAAAATTCCAGCAGTACAGACTAATTATAATGACGCAGCTATTGATGGTGACGTTAATACACCAAGCGGCGCAAGTGCTGCAACTGACGGAACATTCCTAGTTGTAACAAACGTTGATAACGAAATAGCAAATAGCGCAGGTCGTGGTATGAGTATTGAATACTTTTACGGCGTAGGCGGCGCATGGGAATCACTAGATTCAGATACTGCTCTAAGCACTGGTGAAGCTGTAACTTATGATGCACACTATAATGCACCAAGCTCTCCAGTAGCAAACGATGTTTGGGTTAAAACAACACGCCCAGGCAACGGTTTGGCACTAGCACTAAGCACACACAATGGCACAGCATTTACAACAGCTACAGTACAAGGTATTAGTACTACACAAGCTGACGGCCAAGGATCCATTGGTAATTTTGTAGCACAAGACGGTTCAAGCACAGCTTCATTAACCGTAAGCACATCTACAGTAGGTGCTTATTTGTTAGACCAACAAGCAAATACTAAAGCTACTATTGTTATTAGAGAAGTAGTAACAGGCGGTGTCGTAGGCGATTTAACAGCAACTACAGTATTAGCACAAAAGCTACTACCAACTGTATCATTGCCTAATGGTACATATTGGTTTGATAATACAATTGACAAATTGGACCTATACAAAGTAAACAGTGGTTCTTACACAGCAACTAGTGCAACATACAGTACAGCCGCGCCAACAGGACCAAGCAGTGGTGATGTTTGGATTGATACAACACTATCAGCTGAAGGTCAAACTAACGAACGTGCTTATCCAAATATTAAAGTTTACAACGGAAGCGCATGGATACAGCATGATAATACTGATCAAACAACTACAACAGGTGTATTATTTGCAGATATTTACGAAGGTGGATCACCAATCCCAGGCGCACCAGACGCAGTTGTTTATCCAGACGGAATGTTAGTAGTTAACATGGCACAGAGTAAAAATACTGTACGTAGTTGGAACGGTACTGCTTGGAGAAATGGTACAAGTAATCATGCAGATGGTAGCGGACGTTTTGGCAGACATGCGCAACGTGGTGTTATCACAACTGCGATGCAGGCAGCTGCAACAGGTACAGATCTCAGAGATCCAGGCAACCGATTTAGCTTAATTGCTGCACCGAACTATCCTGAACTAGTAGACGAAATGGTTACATTAAACAGTGATCGTGGAGAAACAGCATTTATCATTGTTGATTCGCCAATGCGTAAAAATCCAACTGATGTTGTTAACTGGACTAAAAACAGCGGAAATGCAACAGAAAACGGAGAAGATGGACTGGTAACAAACAACACATATAGTGCAGTTTATTATCCTGCAGGTCAAACAACAGAGCCAGTTACTGGAAATACTGTTGTAGTACCAGCAAGTCATATGGCGCTGTACACATATGCATACAACGATAATATTAGTTTCCAGTGGTTTGCCCCAGCAGGTACAACACGTGGTGTAGTACAAAACGCAACCGCAGTTGGATACATTACAACAGAGAATGAATTCAAAGCTGTTGCACTAAGTCAAGGACAGCGTGATGCAATGTATACTGACAAACTAAATCCAATTACAACATTCCCAGGACAAGGAACAATTGTATTTGGACAAAAAACATTACACACAACAGCGAGTTCGTTGGACCGTGTTAATGTTGCACGTCTGGTAGCATATCTCAGAGATAGATTCGATGAACTAGCTCGTCCGTTCTTGTTTGAAGTTAATGATGTACAAACAAGAGCAAGAGCTAAAGTTGCATTCGAACGATTCCTTGCAGATATTTTGAGTCGTCGAGGACTCAATGACTTTGCAGTAGTATGTGACGAATCTAATAATACACCAGCAAGAATTGATCGTAATGAATTTTATGTTGATGTTGCAATTGAACCTTCAAAAGCAGCAGAATTCATCTATATTCCGATTAGATTAACAAATACTGGTGCATTATCAACAACAAACTAAAAAAATTAACATAATACTTAATTAGACGTCTTCGGGCGTCTAATTTTTTGACTAGAAATCATAAATACTGTTAGCCGGAGTTATAAGGAGACAGAGATGGCAGTTATTACAACACTAGGTGTTCCAGACAATCAAGGTAACACAACAACAATTATGCCTAAACTTGCTTATCGTTTTAGAGTAAACTTTATTGGTGAATCATTCAGTGGTGTTCCCACTAGAAGTGTAATCAGTACAACACGACCAAGTTTAACCCACGATGAAGTAACAGTAGAAGCATACAATTCACGAATTTATCTAGCAGGTAAGCACTCATGGGATCCAATCTCAATTGTACTTAGAGATGACGTAGATAGTGCAGTACTAAGAGAACTAAACAATCAACTTAATAGACAAGTTGATCATGCTAATCAAGCTAGCAGTCGAGCAGGCAGTGGTTATAAGTTCCAAATGACTGTAGAAAGTTTAGACGGTGGCAATCCGACACCGGGTGTACTAGACAAATTTGAACTTGCTGGATGCTACATTGCAAATATTCAGTACGGTGACATGGCTTATTCAAATAGTGATCAAGTACAAGTCACAGTTAGTATACGTTACGACAATGCGGAAATTTATGATGCAGCAGGTAATGCTACACTAACAGGAGCAACACCTGATCAAACAGTTAGTAACGCAACTGGCGGCGGCAATTAAAGTATTATAGGATAATCGATGGGACTGATAAGTAACACCGGCCCGTATAACGCCGCCGCTGATAAATTTGGAGTACAACACGGAAGTAATGTTCTTACTGGTATTCCACGTTCTAAATTTCAGTTTAGCGTTAATTTTATACTCAACCCTTCGATTAGCCTAGAAGATGAAAGTTTTGGAAGAGCCTTTACATTTGACAGAGTTTCAAGTGCAGGCCTTCCAGATTACGATTATAATGTAGTGCGACTAAATCAATACAATCGAATGAGATATATTCCCACTCGAATGGATATTCAACCTATTAGTATAATTTTTTATGACACTAAAGATAGTCAATTTGATTATCTAATGCGATCATATGCAAAACATTATTTTCACGGTCATAATTTAGATAGTAATAATGCTAATGCATATGATGTGATTAACGGTAATTTTGCCTCTGGCGGCGCTAGAGATTTTGGCGCAAAAACTATACCAAGTAATCAAAGATTTTTCTTTGAGCAGATTATAATTAATCAACAAGATACTGCACAAGGCGGAAGACGTACAAGTTTACATAATGTTATGATGACTAACGTTAATCATGACAGATTAGATTATAGTGACAGCAATCCTGTTCAATATACTGTACAGTTTCAACCAGAGCATGTCAACATAACATCAAGCGGTCCTAATAGCGCTCAGGCCGCAGATGAACAAGCTGTGCAGGGCGGCAGAGAAGCCGCAGTAGTTAGTAACAGAAGCATAGTGAGCTCAACGATACCTGCAGAAACACAGTTTAGAGTTTATAAAGGTGTGTATGACCCTAGTAAAGAAAGTTTAGAAAACATAAACGGTACTACTTTTATTGTTCCTAACGCTAACTAATAAATACTACTAGAATGGCAAATAAATTTCATCAAGGCATATACGAGGTTAAAAACCCTCGAAAATATGTAGGCAAACATCGTCCTAGGTATCGTAGTGGATGGGAATTAAAGTTTATGCGTATACTGGACACACATCCAAACATACTAGCATGGGCAAGTGAAGCACACAGAATACCTTATAGAAATCCAGCTACCGGTAAGAACACACACTATGTACCAGACTTTTTTATAGTGTACGAAGACAAAAATAAACAACGAAAAGCAGAGATGATTGAGATTAAGCCTGCAGGACAAACGCTAGCTCATGCCAAAAGCAACACACAAAAGGCAGCGGCGATTGTAAACGAAGCAAAATGGCAAGCGGCAAAAGTATTTTGTGATAGACAAGGTGTCGGATTTCGTGTACTAACAGAACATGAGCTGTTTAACCAGCCCAAGAAAAGGAAGAAACGATGAGTAGTAAAATTGAAGATGTATTTGATTTACCTCCAATGAATGAAGAGGCGAATGAACCTGTCCAACAACAAGAAACTGGATTGGATCTCAATCAACTACAACAACAGCTAGATGTGGCAGACAAGATTGACGCTGCATTGCCAATGGTAAGAGACATGGAGACACTAGACGCTGACATGGACAATTATGCTAATAAAGCAATACATGCTTTTCAGGACTTAATGGACCTTGGACAAAACGTAGAAGACAGACATGCCGCAAACGTGTTTGCTGTAGCAAGTACAATGATGTCTAATGCTATTACTGCTAAAACAGCAAAGATGGATAAAAAATTAAAAATGGTTCAACTACAGCTACAAAAAGCTAAGTTTGATGCCGCAGAAAACAAAGCAAATGGCAACGATACAGCCATTCAAGGCGAAGCAGAAGAATTCGAAGATCGCAACGCACTGATTAATGCTGTTATTAATAAAATGAATAACTCTGATAAATAACTACAGTTAAGGAAATCGCGATGAAAAGTTTGAAACAATACCTAGTAGAATCTGAGAAAACTTACTCGTTCAGACTTCGTAGTCTAAATGAGATTTCAGATGAACATATGGACCGCATTGAAGCGCATATGGCAAAATACAACATGGAAAGCATGGGTTCACCCAAAAAAACTATTATGCACAAGCCACGTGGCTTTGCTGATGTAGGCGCACAGGAAGTTTATATGTATGATTTTACAACAAAACTACCGGCAACTCCTAATAGTTTACACGAAGAGATTGCAGGCATTTGTGGCTGTAGTTTAGGTTCAATGTTTGTAAACAATATGAACGAAGCAGAAGAATTATGGGAAGTCGCTGAAGACAGTGACGAAGAAGCAACTAGTGTATTAGCAGATGCAGATTATAGCGAAGCTGAAAAGATCAATCCCGAAGATCATTTTGGTGATAAGTTTAACGAAAAGTTAGTTAACGACAGCAAAGGCACAGTGCTTTACAAAGAATATAAGGTGTAAAGACAATGGACTTAAATGACTTATACAAATTAGCAGGAATTTCCAGAGACGATGCACCTGCAATAGAACCACAACCAGTAGAGCAAGTAGCTGAACAACCAACTGACGGTAGAGCAGATATGAGAGCAATGATTGCTTTGGTCACTCCCGAACAGTTGAATCAATTAGTCGGCGAAGCTCCAGTTGAGGAAGGCGACGAGTATGCTGCTTCAACAACTCCTAATCCACAGGAATACAAAGGCACACTTGGTAGTCCAAGTGATAACAGTTTGCGTAGATATTTAGACGCAGCAGGTGACCATGTAACTATAGACGAAGATGTATATCCAGATCACACAGTAGAAAATGTAAGTGAAGCATATAAATCTTTTAAAGCAAAACATAAAACTGAAGCATATTCTCCAGGTGACGAAAATGAAGAAGGCATGGTAAGTAATTGCTGTGGCGCTCCTATTATGGATGTTTATCAAGGACATGGTAGATGTAGTGATTGTAAAGAAATGGCAAGTGCTGTTAAAGAAAGTATTCAAGAAAGCAGTGCAGATGAGTTTTTAAAATCTTTAAACCAAGACCCTTTATACTTTCCAGGCGCACAGATTACGAAAAACGATGATGGTAGTATAACCCTAGTAGCAAGCAATGGCGAAGAGGTAGCAGACATTGATGTTAAGACAGGCGATATTGTACTAGTAAATGGCGATGATTACAACATTGCCGACGACGAAGATGCAGAGCAAAATCTTCAAACAATGTATGCAGAAATCAATGGCGATAACGGCGACATGGACATGGATGAAGAATGCAAATATTGCGGTGGTGATTGCCCTAATGATGAAGACCATGCATGTGACGGCTACTTGGGCGATATTGATGGACTATATGAAGGTCGTATGAAAGATATGTATACTGAATTAGAAGACCTAGAACCACAAATTATGCGTCTGAAAACTAAGTATATGGATCGAGGCATGGAACCAGAAGAAGCACAAGACATGGCATGCGAGAAAATGGGATGCGATCCAGAATTGTTTGATGAGTATTTAACTATGAAGATGGATGAAAGTGCTCTCGACGAAGCAGAAATTGAACTAGCGCCAGGTTATACAATTAAAACAGATAAACCAGGAATTTACAAAGGCACAAAAACAACTAGTGGTTTTGTAGGCG
>Ga0209652_1002621_pt1 | contig 13758 bp, 11 predicted proteins | sample SaaInl74LU_5_DNA_FD_184641 | JGI IMG/M metagenome (GOLD analysis project Ga0209652, IMG submission 184641) | Marine microbial communities from expanding oxygen minimum zones in the Saanich Inlet - ESP_74LU_5_DNA (SPAdes) (version 2) | ecosystem: Environmental > Aquatic > Marine > Intertidal zone...
ATCAGGTCGCACAAACGGTCCGCAGTATCTTGAGACAACAGATAATCGGTCGGCGTGCCTGTGTCAGCGATGAACCGGTTGCGTGCGTCATAGGCAAGCTTTGCGATTTCGGCTTCAATATGCACACGCTCTGCGCCGAACGGGTCCATGGATTTAATGTCAAAGCGCTTCATCATGTTCATCATGACGATCGCTGTCGCGCCGTGTCCGTTTGGCGGGTGCTCGACGACTTCCAAATCACCGTAGGTGCCGGAAATGGGCTGTGTGTAATCGCACTGGGTGTTGGCAAAGTCGTCCATCGTGTGCGTGCCGCCAGCCGCATTTAGCGTCGCTACCATTTCTTCAGCGACTGCGCCTGTGTAGAAGCCATCGCGGCCGTGTTCCGCCAAGTGGCGCAACAATTTCAGCTGTCGTGGGTCGCGGAACACCTCTCCGGTTTTGTAGGCTTCGCCGCCCTTGAGGAATTGATCGCGCGCGCTTCCCTGAAGTGCTTCAAGCCCCTCCGCCCAATCAAAGGCAACACGTGGCGCAACGGGTATACCGTGCTCGGCGTAATGCATAGACGGCTGCAGGAGAACATCCCAGGGTAGCTGCCCCCAGTCTTTGGAGAGCCGCGCAAAGGCATCAACAGCGCCGGGAATTGTGACGGCAGAAGCATCGCGGAGTGGAATAGTGTCATGACCCTCCGCGCGTAATTTAGCGGCGGAAAGGCCAGCGGGCGCGCGGCCTGATCCGTTCATGGCCTTGATTTCGTTGCTGTTTGGCGGCGTGAAAAGAACAAAGCAATCGCCGCCTAACCCGGTCATTTGTGGCTCACACAGTCCGAGTACAATTGCTGCAGAGATAGCCGCGTCCATCGCGTTGCCGCCCTTTGCAATGATATCAAGCGCGGTTTTGCTACCGATTGGGTGGGATGTTGCCACCATAGCATCTTGCGCGAAAACGGAAGAACGGTGTGGTTTGTGGAAATCGCGCATGACGTGCCTCGCTTATGATCTGGTTGGGCAGACATTAGGCTAAATCTTTGGCTCGTCTATGGGGCTTTCGAATTAATGTGGTGTGGGCGCTGGCACTTTGGTGATAACGAAGCTTAGGTGGTTTGTGCCGTTGCTGCGTTTGTACTCAAGATTGTCAGCCAAGGTGTTGATGATGATCAGGCCGAAACCACTTTCAGGTAGGCGACTTGCCTCAGGTGTAGCTGCTTCAGTTGGCAGCTGCACAGCCTCGGGAATGGCCATGCCTTGGTCAAGGACGTGAAACTGCCACGCCCAAACCAGATCATCGGCCATGACATTGATCGTGCCGCAATCTGTGTTGCTATAAGCGTGCTCGCTGATGTTGTTGAGAATTTCTGCCAGTACCAATTCGGCAATGGTAATTGTTTCGGCGCCACCCAGAGTGCGTTCGGACAGTTGCGTACGAATGCTATGGAGCACGCGCCGAATATCTGCCGGAGTGGCGTCGCACTGCATCTCAAAAAGCATATTAGACGCCTCAACGGCGCGCGTTTGGCTCAAAGCTTTTTCACACATCTGCGGGATACGTCACTGGCAGTTGTTTGTGGATTTTGAAAACAGTGTCCATGCGCGTCAGGCTGAAAACCTTTTCGACAGCTGAGGACAAGCAGGCAAGCTCTAGCGCTGTGCCGTCTGGCATTTGTTTAAGTGCCGCAACGATCGCACCAAGCCCGCTGGAATCAATGAATGTTACTTCGCTAAGATCAAGTATCGCACGGCCTGTCTCGTCTTGTGTGGCGGTTCTCATCGCGTCTTTGAATGCAATCGCCGCCATCGCGTCAATCCTTGCCTCTTCGACGCGCAAGATCAGCCCTGCTGGCGTCGTTGTTTGTGTTAGTCTCACCTTTTACCCTCCGGTTCACCCTGCAGGCGGGTGTAAAGGCCCAACCGTTACCAATTCCTTTCTTGTGCCCGCGTGATCCGCAGCGCATTTATCTAAAATGATCACCAAACCGGAGCCGCCCGTCATGATTGATTATCCCGCTTTGCACAAAACCATTGATGCGCTGACTGAAGATGAAACAGATGAGATTGCTCTGATGGCGACGGTCGTGTGCGAGGTGCATCACGCGGATGATCGGTTTGATTGGACTGGGTTTTACCGCGTGACAGAACCCGAAGTTTTGAAAATCGGCCCCTATCAAGGTGGGCACGGATGCCTAAAAATTCCGTTTTCTCGGGGTGTTTGTGGCGCTGCAGCGCGCCTTCAATCCCCACAGTTGGTTGCGGATGTTCATGCGTTTGAGGGGCATATTGCATGTGCGTCGTCCACGCAGTCAGAGTTGGTTTTGCCTGTATTCGATGGGCACGGTGTGCTTTTGGCGGTGTTCGATTTGGACAGTGATCAGCCTGCTGCTTTTACTAATGAAGACGTGCAGCAGATGACATCTTTGTTACACCGCGTTTTTCAAAAAGTTCTTTAGCCAATTGAAATTTTTATCTTGGCAAAGTCAGAATTTTCCGGCTACGTGAAATAACGCATTATTTTTTCACGAAGAGGTTTGAGTCGTGCGACATGAACAGCCGGTCAAAACGCTTGGCGCTGATTTAAGAGCCCTGCGCAAAGCGCGTGGTATGAAGCTGCAAGATCTTGCGGATACGCTTGGTCGCTCTGTCGGCTGGGTGTCGCAGGTTGAGCGCGATATGTCTGAGCCTTCAATCAATGATTTGCGTGACATGGCGCGTGCACTGGATGTGTCTGTGTCTTCTTTGTTTCGCGTAAATGCAGCCCCCGACGAGGAGGGGCTGATCGTTCGTGCAGGCGCGCGCCGCCCAATCGGATCACGCGCCGCCGGTCTGGTTGAGGAGCTTTTGTCGCCTGATCTTAGTGATGACTTTGAGGTGGTGCATTCAAGCTTTGCAGTGGGCGCCGTTCTTGAGCAGTTCGTCGAGCGCCCGACACAAGAGGTTGGGTATATTGTGCGGGGCAAACTTGACGTAACCATCGCGGACAAGACATTTACCCTTTCAAAAGGGGATAGCTTCCGCGTGAAGGGGCAACCTTTTCGGTGGGCGAACCCCTACAGTGAAACATGTGAGGCGGTGTGGGTGATCGCACCACCGGTCTATTGATGCGCGGGTCATGCCTGTGCGGGGGCTGCAGTTTTGAAGTGACTGAACCCGTCACGCGAATGGCGGCGTGTCACTGCACACAGTGCCGCAAACAATCGGGCCACTACTGGGCGGCGGGCCAAGTAAGCGACACGGGTATTTCAATCACTGGTGCGGTGTCGTGGTTTGCGTCTTCGCAGACAGCACAGCGCGGCTTCTGCCCGACCTGCGGCAGCGTTTTATTTTGGAAACTAGCTGGTGAGCAAAGCGTTAGTTTCTCGCTTGGGGCCATCGATGGGCCAACCGAGGGTCAGCTTGATGAACACATACACGTAGGCGCCAAGGGCGACTATTACACAATCGCGGATGATTTACCGCAAAGGGAGAACTAGACATGGTGGATTTTCCAACGACAGCGCGGGTTGTTATTATTGGGGGCGGTGTTGTGGGTGTCTCCACACTTTACCATCTCGCCAAAGAAGGTTGGACGGACTGTGTGCTTCTTGAAAAGAATGAGCTGACGGCGGGTTCGACATGGCATGCGGCAGGCAATTGCCCCAACTTTGCGCCCAATTGGGCCGTGATGAACATGCAGCGCTACTCGCTTGAGATGTACCGTGGCCTCGCGGATGAGGTCGACTACCCGATGAATTATCATGTCACGGGGGCGCTGCGTTTAGGTCACACCAAAGAACGTGCCATGGAGTTTGAAAAAGTTGCGGGCCAAGCCCGCGCGATGGGCTTGCAGATGGATATGATCACCCGCGAAGAGATGAAGGATTATAACCCCTTTGTTGAGACGCATGATCTTGAAGGTATCCTTTGGGACCCGCTTGACGGTGACATTGACCCCGCACAACTGACCCAAGCGCTGGCCAAAGGTGCGCGCGATTTGGGGGCGAACATCCAGCGCTTTTGCCCAGCGACGGGTGTATCACGTGATGGGGATGAGTGGATCGTTCACACGGAAAAAGGCGATATCCGCTGCGAGAAAGTTGTGAACGCGGCGGGGTATTATGCTGCGCGCGTGGGTGAGTGGTTCAAGCCTTTCGGTGGCCGCGATGTGCCGTTAACGGTGATGTCGCACCAATATTTTCTGACCGAAGAGATTGACGAGATCAAACAGTGGACCCAAGAAAACGGGCGCAAGACACCGATGATCCGCGATGTAGATAGCAGCTACTATCTGCGCCAAGACAAAAACGGTCTGAACCTTGGGCCATATGAATTCAACTGCAAGGCGCATTGGACCACCAAAGAAGATCCGATGCCGCACGATTTCAGCTTCCAACTATATCCCGATGATCTGGACCGCTTGGAATGGTACATTGAAGACGCGATGGAGCGCGTGCCCTTACTTGGGACCGGTGGCGTTGGCCGCAACATTAACGGCCCAATTCCATATGCCCCCGATGGCTTGCCGATGATAGGTCCGATGCCTGGCGTGCAAAACGCCTTTGAGGCGCACAGCTTTACCTTTGGTATCGTACAGGGCGGCGGAGCAGGTAAAGTAATGGCCGAATGGCTGATCCACGGAGAGACCTCAAACGATATGTGGGCCGTTGATCCGCGCCGCTACACCGCGCATGCTGATTTCGACTACAACTTGCAAAAGTCGCTCGAGACTTACGGCCATGAATACGGAATGCATTTCCCGCACAAAGAATGGCCTGCAGGGCGTGACAAAAAGCTGTCACCCAATGATGCGACCGTTCGCGCAAACGGCGGTGTGATGGGGGCTTATAACGGCTGGGAACGTGCGAACTGGTTTGCCAAAGACGGCGATGATACTTCAATAGAGAGTACAGAAACATGGGACCGCGCAGGTCCATGGGAACCCCGCATCAAAGCCGAAGTAGAAGCGGTGCGTGACGGTGTCGGTGTTCTGGATTTGCCCGGGTTCTCGCGGTTCATCCTTAAGGGCGACGGTACTGCTGAGGCGCTTCGATCCACAATTACGGGCGCCTTGCCAAAGACTGGCCGGATGAATCTTGCGTATTTCGCAGACACCAAAGGCCGCCTTCTTACTGAGATGTCTGTTGGCCGCTTGGGCGAAGACGAATTTCAACTTATCACCGCAGCACCTGCGCAGTGGCATGACTTTGAAGTGCTGCGCGACCGGTTGCCTGATGGTCTTGAGTTGGTGGATGTTACGGATGACTATTCGACCCTCATTCTAACAGGACCGAAGTCGCGCGAATTATTGGCTGGCTTGACCGATGGTGATCTGTCGTTGGGGTGGCTAACGATCCAAGATGCAACTGTGGCTGGTGAACAGGCGCGTTTGATCCGTGTTAGCTTTGCTGGTGAGTTGGGCTGGGAAATTCATGCACCGTTGGGCAGCATCAAGGTCATCTATGATGCTGTGCTTGCTGCCGGTGCAACGCCGTTCGGGATGTATGCGCTGAACAGCATGCGGATCGAAAAAGGTTACCGTGCGTGGAAGGGTGATCTGTCGTCAGACTACACAGTGCTTGAAAGCGGGATGGAGCGTTTTGTGCGCCTCGATAAACCACAAGACTTCGTGGGCAAAGCGGCTATCGCAGCAGAGCAACAGCAGGGGCGTAAGAAAGCTTTCGTCACCATGACTGTGGAGGCGGGCGAGCAAGACGCACCCTATATGGCGCCGGTCTATGCAAATGGTGAAGTGGTCGGTGAAGTCACATCTGCCGCTTATGGTTATCGGTGTGATCAGGCCATTGCGCTGGGCATGGTTCGCATTGATGTGGCGGTTGCTGGCACTCAGCTTGAGATTGATGTCTTCGGCAAGCGTATGGCGGCAGTGGTGCAAGAAGATCAGCCCCTTTGGGACCCTGAGAACGCTCGCATCCGCGCGTAATTTACTTGGCTTCGGCGCGGCCCATTTGGGCTGCGGCTTTCATTTTTATTATCTTTAAGGATCTTTCTGATGAGCCTTCCTGAAAAAGCCCGCGTTGTCATCATTGGCGGTGGCGTAATTGGTTGTTCTGTCGCCTATCACCTTGCGAAAAAAGGGTGGAAAGACATTGTCTTGCTTGAGCGTAAGCAGCTGACGTCTGGCACAACGTGGCACGCAGCGGGGCTGATTGCGCAGCTCCGGGCAACGGCTAACATGACGAAATTGGCTAAATATTCCCAAGAACTTTACGGCGAGCTTGAAGCAGAAACTGGTGTTGCTACGGGCTTCAAACGCTGTGGTTCAATCACGGTTGCGCTGACCGAAGAGCGGCGTGAAGAGATCTACCGCCAAGCTGCAATGGCGCGCGCTTTCGGTGTTGAGGTTGAGGAAATCTCTAACGAGCGTGTCCAAGAGCTTTACCCGCATATCAACCTCGATGGGGTTGTCGGTGCAGTTTATCTGCCCAAGGACGGGCAGGGCGATCCGGCCAACATTGCACTCGCGCTAGCTAAGGGCGCGCGTCAGAACGGTGCGCTTATTAAAGAGCGCGTAAAAGTGACTGGCATCGCCAAACAAGGGCAACGTGTCACCGGTGTCGATTGGCAAACTGAGGATGGAAATACCGGTCATATCGAAGCAGACATGGTCGTGAACTGCGGTGGCATGTGGGGCCGTGAGGTTGGTAAAATGGCGAGCGTTTCGGTGCCGCTTCATGCTTGTGAGCACTTCTATATTGTCACTGAAAACATTCCCGACATGACGCAGCTGCCCGTCCTGCGGGTGCCTGACGAATATGCGTATTACAAAGAAGATGCCGGTAAGATTTTGCTTGGCGCGTTCGAGCCTGAAGCCAAACCTTGGGCGATGGATGGCATTCCTGAGGATTTCGAATTTGATCAACTGCCCGAAGATTTTGATCATTTTGAGCCTATTTTGGAAAAAGCCGTGGACCGTGTGCCGCTGCTTGCTGAGGCGGGTATTCACACGTTCTTTAATGGCCCGGAAAGCTTCACTCCCGATGATGCGTATCACCTTGGTCTTGCGCCCGAATTGGATAATTTTTGGGTAGCATGTGGTTTCAACTCGATCGGCATTCAGTCTGCTGGTGGGGCGGGTCACGCGCTGGCCGAGTGGATGGATAGCGGTGAAAAACCGTTTGATCTGGGTGATGTGGACATTGCACGGATGCAGCCGTTTCAGTCGAATGCGAAGTATTTGTATGAGCGTTCAAAAGAAACATTGGGACTGCTTTACAAGGATCACTTTCCGTTCAAACAAAAAGAAACAGCACGCGGTGTGCGGCGCTCACCTTTCCATAACCATATGACAGAACGTGGTGCGGTGATGGGTGAGCTTGCTGGCTGGGAACGCCCGAACTGGTTCGCTCGTGAGGCGCAGGAGCCTGCGTATGAATACAGCTGGTCGCGTCAAAACTTCTTTGACAATGTCCGCGAAGAGCACATGGCAGTGCGTCAAAACGTTGGCATGTACGATATGTCATCATTTGGCAAAATCCGCGTTGAGGGGCCAGATGCCGAGGCGTTCTTGAACTATGTCGCTGGCGGTAATTATTCAGTACCCGTTGGCAAAATCGTCTATACGCAGTTTTTGAATAACCGCGCCGGCATTGAGGCGGACGTGACTGTTACGCGCCTCGGCGAGACATCCTATTTGGTCGTGACGCCTGCTGCGACACGTCAGGCGGATCAGGTCTGGCTGATGCGTCACCGCGGTGATTTCAACGTTGTGATCATGGATGTTACTGCTGGTGAAGGTGTGCTGGCAATTATGGGGCCGCGCTCTCGTGAGTTGTTGCAGGCTGTATCGCCTAATGATTTCAGCAATGAAGTGAACCCCTTTGGCACGGCCCAAGAAATTGAGATCGGCATGGGCCTCGCCCGCGTTCACCGCGTCACATATGTCGGTGAGCTTGGGTGGGAAGTCTACGTCTCTGCGGATCAATGCGGTCATGTTTTTGAGGCGGTCGCTGAAGCCGGATTTGACCTTGGCGTGCGCCTATGCGGGATGCACATGATGGATACCTGCCGGATTGAAAAAGGCTTCCGGCATTTTGGCCATGACATTACTGCGGAGGATCACATCCTTGAGGCGGGTCTTGGCTTTGCGGTCAAAAAGGACAAAGAAAACTTCATTGGCCGCGATGCAATTTTGCGCAAACAGGACGTGGGCCTTGAGAACCGTTTGGTGCAATTCAAGCTGAACGATCCAGAGCCGCTATTGTATCACAACGAGCCTATTTTACGCGATGGTGAGGTGGTCGGATATCTTTCCTCTGGCGCGTACGGTCACAACGAAGGTGCCGCGATGGGCATGGGCTACGTGCCGTGCAAAGGTGAGACCGCTGCTGAGATGCTCGGTTCAAAATTTGAGATCGATGTGGCTGGTGTGCGCGTTGAGGCGACAGCACAGATGAAACCTTTCTACGATCCGAAGTCAGAACGGGTTAAGGTCTGAGATAATTCAGTGTAAAGGCGGGGCATGAGTGATACCTATGCCCCGCCCGATATCCCGCTAGAGATTTTGTACGACGATCATGAGATTGTTGTGGTGAACAAACCTGAGGGTTTGTTGAGTGTTCCCGGCAAGGGTGAACATCTGGCTGATTGCCTTGAGGCGCGGGTCCGTGCGGTGTTTCCAACAGCATTGACGGTCCACCGGCTTGATCGCGACACGAGTGGCGTCATGGTTTGGGCGCTGACCCCTTATGCCCAACGTCATATCAACCTGCAGTTTGAAAAACGCCGCCCCAAAAAGACGTATGTTGCGCGGGTGCATGGCAGTGTTGAGGGGGACGAGGGCACTGTAGATTTACCGATGATCGTCGATTGGCCCAACCGCCCGCTACAGAAGATTTGTCATGAGATGGGCAAGCCTGCGGTCACCAATTGGAAAGTGATTAAGCGCTTGGACGGCGAGACGCGGCTGCGCATGTTCCCGCAAACGGGCCGGTCCCACCAGTTGCGCGTTCACTGCCTTAGCATGGGAAATCCGATTATTGGCGACCCGTTTTATGCGCCTGAAACAGCGGCAGAATATCCACGGATGATGCTGCATTCAGAGGTGTTGGAATTGCACCATCCAGATGGTGGGCAGCGTCATCGTTTCCGCGCCAAGGTCCCATTTTAGGCAGCGGCAACAGACATAACGAAAAAGGCCCCGCATGTTGCGAGGCCTTCTTTTTGTTTCGAGCGCAGTTCCTATTCGGCGACAAAGCCGGACAGTGCTTTGACTTCAAGGAATTCATGAAGACCGAACGCGCCACCTTCGCGGCCATTGCCTGACTGCTTGTAGCCGCCAAAAGGTGAGCCTTGGGCGAAGCCTTTGCCGTTGGTTTCAACCATGCCTGAGCGCAGTTGGCGACCTACGCGCATACGCTTTGCATCGTCCGAGCTTTGCACATAGTTGGTAAGACCGTAAACAGTGTCATTTGCCAGTGCGACAGCTTCTTCTTCGGTGTCGAAGGGAATGATTGACAGCACAGGGCCAAAAATTTCGGTCCGCGCAATTTCCATGTCGTTGTTTACATCGGCAAATACTGTCGGGCGAACAAAATAGCCGCGGTTCAAGCCGTCTGGGCGACCTGTGCCACCAGCGACGAGGCGCGCTTCTTTCTTGCCAATCTCGATCAGGTCTTGGATTTTGGTGAACTGTGCTTCTGACACGACAGGGCCGATGTGCTCGCCTTCTTCAGATGCAGGGCCGACGCGTGTTGCTTCTGCTGTTGCTGCGGCTTGGATGACTGCTTCATCATAGCGGCTGCGTTCGACAAGCATACGTGTGGGGGCGTTACATGACTGGCCGGAGTTGCGGAAACAGCGTGCTGCTCCGCGGTTTACAGCGTCTTCGTCTGCATCAGCGAAAATGATGTTTGCACCTTTGCCGCCCAATTCAAGGCTGACCCGCTTGAGAGTGTCAGCGGCGGCTTTTGAAATTGCGATACCTGCGCGTGATGAGCCTGTGAAGCTGACCATGTCCACATCAGGGTGGCATGAAAGCTGTGAGCCAACGCCGGGCCCATCCCCGTTCACCAAGTTGAACACACCGGCAGGGAAGCCCGCTTCATGCATGAATTCAGCGAACAAAATACCCGACAGCGGGGATACTTCCGATGGTTTCAGCACAACTGTACAGCCGGTTGCGATGGCGGGGATAACTTTCAGGATGATCTGGTTCATTGGCCAGTTCCAAGGCGTGATCAAAGCACAAACGCCAATCGGCTCCAAAAGTGTAGCCTCGGTTGGTGTGTGCATTTTTTCAAATTCAAACCCGTCGAACGCTTTCAAAAAGCCGTCGATGTGCCATGTGCCGGCGCCAATTTGCTGAACGCGCGCAAGTTGCTGCGGTGCGCCCATCTCGGTTGAGATTGCTTGGGCCATGTCTTCGGCGCGGGACACGTAAATGTCGCGGAACTTTTGCAACAACGCCACGCGGTCAGCTTTGTCTGTTTGGGACCAGCCGGGAAATGCGGCTTTCGCTGCTGCGACTGCTGCATCTGTGTCAGCCTGATCACCGATGGCGATAGTGGCGCATACTTCCTCGGTTGAGGGGTTGATGACATCCATCGTTGCAGCACTGTTGGGGGCGACCCATTGACCGTTGATGTAGAATTCCTGAGTGTTCATTTTGCGCTCCCTGACGGCCTAAATTTTGTGCACACTGTCACGAGGAGGCGGGTTCGTTCAAGCCTCAGTTACGTCACTAACATGCGGGTTCCGACCTTTACGTGCGGATAAAGCATTTGCATGTGATCATTGCGCAGTTTGATGCAGCCAGTCTCATAGGCCAGACCGATTGACCACGGTATGTTGGTGCCGTGAATGCGGTAGTATGTGGGGCGCCCGTTCACGGCCATGTAAAGCGCTGCCGCGCCCATGGGGTTACGCGGATCGCCGCCATCAAGCCCGCCTTTGTATTGGGCATAAAGGTCTGGCCGTCGTCTGAGCATACGGGGCGTCGGGGTCCAGCGGGGCCATTCAGCTTTGCGGTGAATTGTGGCACGGCCTTTGAAATCAAGGCCTTGTTCACCCAAGGAAACGCCCACGCGCCACGCTAAGCCGCGTTTGCGAATATGAAAAAGCTGAAATCGGTCTGACAACACCCGAATACTGCCTACGCGCCACGATGCAGGGACTTTAACCATCGCGGGTTTGAAATGCTCTTCCAGCTCGTACGCGCCATTTGGGTCTTTCGCCGCACGCTTAAAGAACGCCGCAGCGGGAGAAGCTACAAGCAAAGCAGGTGATGCAAAAAGAAAAGATCGCCGAGAAATCATAACAAGACACCGTTTACGCTTTCTATGGTTAACATAAGGCAAAATGCGGGCGCAAAACGAAAGCCGCTGCATCACAAAATTTTGCCTTAGACAGCGACCAGATAACAAAAAGCCCCACTATTTCTAGCAGGGCTTTGAGATGATTAAGCGGTGAGAAAGAATTTACTCTTCTTCGTCGCCTTTTTTCTTTTTCGGCTCTTCTTTGATCTCTTCGCCAGTTGCTTGATCCACTACTTTCATAGAAAGGCGAACCTTGCCGCGGTCGTCAAAGCCCAGCAGTTTGACTTTCACTTCCTGGCCCTCTTTGAGGACGTCGGATGGATGGTTCAAACGGCGGTTTTCGATTTGGCTGACGTGTACCAAGCCATCGCGCTTACCAAAGAAGTTCACGAACGCACCGAAGTCGACGATTTTGACGACTGTACCGGTGTAGACCGCGTTCACTTCTGGCTCTGCCACGATGGAATAGATCATGTCGTAGGCTTTTTGGATGGCTTCTGCATTTGCAGAGGCGATCTTGATGATGCCGTCGTCGTTGATGTCGACTTTAGCGCCGGATGTTTCAACGATTTCACGGATCACTTTACCACCAGAACCGATGACCTCACGGATTTTATCCGTTGGAACCTGCATTGTTTCAATGCGCGGTGCGTGAGCAGAGAATTCACTCGCGCCAGACAGCGCTTTGTTCATCTCGCCAAGGATATGCATACGACCGTCTTTTGCTTGGTCGAGTGCTTTTTCCATGATCTCAGGTGTGATGCCTGCGACTTTGATGTCCATCTGAAGTGATGTGATACCTTTTTCGGTACCTGCCACTTTGAAGTCCATATCGCCAAGGTGATCTTCGTCCCCAAGGATATCGGTCAGGATCGCGTATGATCCGTCATCTTCAAGAACGAGGCCCATCGCCACACCAGCAACAGCTGATTTAAGCGGCACACCAGCGTCCATCATGGACAAAGAGCCACCACAAACTGACGCCATTGAAGACGAACCGTTTGATTCAGTGATCTCAGAGACAACGCGCACAGTGTACGGGAAGTCTGTTGCAGCTGGCAGAACAGCCTGAAGGGCACGCCATGCAAGTTTACCGTGACCGATTTCGCGGCGGCCGGGAGGGCCAAAGCGGCCAACTTCACCAACGGAATAGGGAGGGAAGTTATAGTGCAGCAAGAAGTTCGACTTATACATGCCCTGAAGGCTGTCGATCATCTGCTCGTCATCGCCTGTTCCCAAAGTGGTCACAACCAAGCCTTGTGTCTCGCCGCGTGTGAACAGGGCTGAGCCGTGTGTACGTGGCAAGAAGCCAGTTTCACAAACGATGTCGCGGACTTCATCCGTACGACGACCATCAATGCGCTTACCGTTTTTCACAACATCACCGCGCAGAACGCCGCTTTCGAGTTTCTTGAGCGCTGTGCCAAGGTTCTCGTCTGCGAGCTGCTCTTCTGACAGGCTTGCTTTGATTTCTTCTTTGACGGCGGCAACAGCGGTTGTGCGCTCTTGCTTGTCACCGATCGCATACGCCGCGCGCATTTTCTCTTCGCCAGCGGCTTTAACTGCTGCGAACAAATCGCTGTAGTCAGGTGCTTGGAAGTCAAACGGCTCTTTGGCGCAATCTTCAGCCAAAGCAATGATCAGATCGATCGCTGGTTGGATTTGCTCGTGAGCAAATTTCACAGCGCCAAGCATCTCGGCTTCAGTAAGCTCGTAAGCTTCTGATTCAACCATCATCACAGCGTCTTTTGTGCCGGCAACAACCAGATCAAGGCGTTGATCAGGGTTGTTCTTTAGATCGTGCATATCGTCGATCTCTGGGTTCAAGATGTAATCGCCATCTTCATAACCGACGCGGCACGCAGCGATTGGGCCCATGAATGGAGCACCAGAAATGGTCAGCGCAGCAGATGCCGCGATCATTGCAACCATGTCAGGGTCGTTCACGCCGTCGTGGGACAGAACAGTACAGATCACCAGAACTTCGTTTTTGAAGCCAGGAACAAACAACGGACGGATCGGACGGTCGATCAGGCGCGATGTCAGTGTTTCTTTTTCTGTTGGGCGGGCTTCGCGTTTGAAAAAGCCACCGGGGACTTTACCAGCAGCGTAGTATTTCTCGTTGTAGTGCACTGTCAGCGGGAAGAAGTCTTGGCCCGGCTTTTGTGCTTTTGCGAAGGTGACGTTCGCCATTACGGATGTCTCACCGTAAGTAGCGATAACAGAACCATCAGCTTGGCGAGCAACTTTGCCTGTCTCAAGCGTGAGGGTTTCTTCACCCCATTGGATAGATTTTTTCGTGACGTTAAACATATACGTTTCCTAGTTCGGCCCACGTGGGGCCATTAGCGTAGAGGGCGAATTCCCTCTGATCCCGATATCTTATTTGGTGGGCGCTGGAATCCGGGCGCCAACTTTCAGATAGCGGCGCAATACAACAGAAAGGGCAGTTTGGGAAGCAATACCGCAAGGCCGCCAATATTCCGGCGTATTGCGTCCGAAAATGGCCTTTGGGGCGG
>Ga0209652_1002622_pt1 | contig 13740 bp, 10 predicted proteins | sample SaaInl74LU_5_DNA_FD_184641 | JGI IMG/M metagenome (GOLD analysis project Ga0209652, IMG submission 184641) | Marine microbial communities from expanding oxygen minimum zones in the Saanich Inlet - ESP_74LU_5_DNA (SPAdes) (version 2) | ecosystem: Environmental > Aquatic > Marine > Intertidal zone...
TCATCAACCAAAAGGATAACACCATCAGCCATTTTCAATACACGCTCAACTTCACCACCGAAATCGGCGTGACCAGGAGTATCTATGATGTTGATTTTTACGTCTTTATATGAAACTGATACGTTCTTAGAAAGAATGGTGATACCACGTTCTCTTTCCAAGTCGTTGTTGTCAAGAATAAGTTCACCAGTTTCTTTTCTGGTATCCATGGCCTGGCACTCTTGGATAATTTTGTCAACCAAAGTCGTTTTACCGTGGTCAACGTGGGCAATGATGGCGATATTTCTAATCGATTGCATCTTGTAGGTGTTGATTTGAGGCCGCAAAAGTACGATACTTAAGCCTCTGTATAACTAGGGGAATGATTAATGATCGGTTATGATCTTTTTCTTTGCTTAGAACTAGGTTTTCCTTTACCCTTCTTTTTACCAGGGAATGAATCTCCAGGCTCATCGCGGTTCACACGTAATGGTCGGCCATTAACGAGGAGACCTTTGAAGCGTTGAGCAATCTTTTTAGACGACTTCTCATCTACTTCAAAGAAAGAGTGTTGATCGTTTACAGTGATGCTTCCAAGGTTGGATTGTTCAATTCCTCCTTGTTCGTGAAGAAACTCTACTAAATCGTCCTTTTTAACCTGATCTACTTTCCCTAAATTGATGAAGAAACGAACAAAACCTTCGCTGTCTTTACTTGCTTTTCTAGTTCGAGCTTCTTTAGGTGAATCAAATGATTCAGACTTAAATTCATCTCTCTTCTTGAATTCGCGGTCTTTTCTTTCAGGGCGTTCAGCTCTATCTGCTCTATCAGCTCTAGGTTTTCTATCGTCTCTATCAGCTCTAGGCTTTCTTTCGTCTCTAGATCTGCGTTCTCCTCTTTCTGGGCGATCGTCTCTTTCTCTCGTGTTTCTTGCAGGCTTGTTTGATAGAAGTTCATCCAAGTCCATCATATTCACCTCCATAGCAATCATCTTGGTGATGAGTTCTACTTTACTGAGGTGATCTAGCTGGCTAATACCTGCTTCAATAATTTCATCTGGCAAAGCTCTTGGAACATCGATGTTTTCGATTCTTTTGGCCAAGTTCATCACTCTCTTCTCAACAATCACTCGTCCTGAAGGCGGGTTTACCCTTGTTACATCAATCTTAATGTTACGAGCAAATCCTAGCAGTTTTGTTCTTTCTCTGGATGATACCAAAGCAATTGAGACACCTGATTTACCAGCACGGGCAGTACGTCCACTACGGTGAGTATAGTACTCATCGTTGTCTGGTAAATTGAAATGGATAACGTGTGTAAGGTCGTTAACGTCAATACCACGAGCTGCAACATCCGTAGCACAAAGTACTTGCAAACGATGGGCTTTAAATTTACCCATTACCGCATCTCTTTGGTTCTGAGACAAATCTCCGTGAAGCGCATCAGCAAGATATCCTTCTTTAGATAGGCTATCTGAAAGTTTCTGGGTACCCGCTTTGGTTCTGCAGAAAACAATACCTCTCATGTTTTCTTCGGAATCCATGAGTAACTTCAATACACTGGTTTTTTCTTCTGTACGAAGCACCATGTATTGGTGTTCAATGTTTGTGTTTACTTGGTTACCTGTGCTAACTTTAACTTCTTTAGCGTCAGGAGACATGTAATGCTTGATGATAGAGCGAATACCACTAGGCATCGTAGCCGAAAACAACCATGTCACGCAATTCGAGCGCTCCACCCCTTTTAGGATTTCATCGATGTCTTCTTTGAAGCCCATGTTAAGCATTTCATCTGCTTCATCAAGAACTAAGTATTCTACACTTCGTAAGCTTATTGCTCGTCTGCGGATCAAATCGAGTAAACGACCAGGGGTAGCAATAACTACGTGAACTGGTTTTTTCAGTTCTCTGATTTGGTTTACGATGGACGTACCACCATAAACAGCAAGCGTGTTTACTTTTTTCTGATGCTTGGAAAAAGCTTCGATTTGGGCTGCAATTTGTTGACCAAGTTCTCTGGTCGGACTAAGAATTACAGCTTGTACTTTAGAGCTGTTCTGATCAATTCGCTCTAAAAGAGGCAAACTGAACGCAGCTGTCTTCCCGGTACCTGTTTGGGCTAAACCAATTAAATCTTGCTTCTCTTCGAGCAAGAGCGGAATGGCTTGAGCTTGGATAGGTGTTGGGGTACTAATGCCCATCGAATCGAGGGCAAGAAGGATAGGCTCGGAGAGCCCTAAGTCTTTGAAATTGTTCAAATGGAATCTGATATAAAATGCAAAAGTACTACTATTCTTGAGAAGGAGCGTTAAATCACGGCTGTCAAATGAACAATCTATTGTGAATCAACTTTCTGGAGGAAGCCTTAAACGAGCTAGAAGCTGCATCAAACCTCATAATACTTGCCAAATTTCTCAAAGATTTTTCTTTCAAAGAAATAAGCACAAAGTATATTTCGTTGATTCTTAAACCATTAAATCCAAGGAAAATGAAAAACTTACAAGAATTTCTTCTGATGTGTTCTGGTGCAGATCAGTCGATATTAAAACGTTCACCAAGCGATCTCAATAAACACATAGGTTTGGGTGGAACAATTCTGTTTACCGCCATCTTTGCCAGCCTTGCCGCAGCTTATGCTGTGCACCTGATTTTTGAAAATGTGCTGATTGCCCTTGTAATTGGTTTGGTTTGGGGGCTCATGATATTTAACCTTGATCGCTTGATTGTTTCAAGCATGAAGCATAAGGCAGGTTTTGTATCTCGCTTACTACTCGCCTCACCTCGAATAGTTATGGCTGTAGTGATAGCGTTGGTGATGTCCACTCCTATCGAATTGCGTTTATTCGAAAGTGAAATTGAAACGGAGTTGGTATCCATGCAAGAAGAAAGGCGCCTGGAACAGCGTGAACTTGTTTTGCAAGGTTTTGAGGAGGCTTTAAAATCTAAAAACGAACAGCTGCTGCTCTTGGATGAAAAACTGAAACGTTCTGAAGAAAACAAAAACTTACTTCTTGGAGCGGCATTAGCGGAAGCAGATGGAACCGGAGGGTCTCAAAGAAGAAACATGGGACCTATATACCAATTAAAACGGGCAGCTGCAGATAAAGCGAGTCGAGAACATGAACAACTTAGAGCAGAGATATTGCGTGAGACCGCTTCATTAAACTCATCCATTGAATCAGTAGAAGTAGAAAAACGTGAAGCACTGGGGAACATCCCGCCCCCAAATTTTGGAGGAATTTCAGGAAGAATTGAAGCTTTGGATCGTTTGGGAAAAGTTTATCCAAAGATTGAAAAGGCTCATTTGTTCATCTTCTTTCTTTTCTTAATGATTGAGTGCTGTCCACTCCTGGTAAAACTCATCACCTCTCGATCTCCTTACGATCACCGTTTGAACCTGCATGAGCTAAGTGCTGAACACCATGCAAAAGAATTAAGTACCATCAGGCAACATGATTTAGAGGAGAAGTTGAAGTATCACACACAGATTACAACAGCTCAAATGAATGCTCAAATCAAATTGGAAAGAGCAAAGATTGAATCCGAATTACAAAGTGCATTGAAACAGTGGCAAGCATAAAAAAAGCCCCGATTTACATCGGGGCTTTTTAATTTCTTCGTTATGGTTTTGCTTATTGCTTCACCATTTTGATCGACTTCACCGAACCATTCAATTGAATGTTCAAGTAGTACAATCCATTTGCAAGATTGCTTAAGTCCATTTGGTGTTGGAAAGATGCATTAACTGAATTGAATTGCTCAGAAGCAACTGTTTTTCCAATTGCGTCAACAACGTCAAAGTTTACAGCCTCACCATTCAATCCTTCGATATTCAAAGTGAACATCCCGTTGTTTGGGTTAGGGTAAACACTCAATGAAACGCGGTTAAGAAGCTCGCCAATTCCTACCAAAACAGAAACAGCTTCTGTAGCTACTTCACATCCGTTTTCATCGGTAACAGTAAGCTCATATTCACCAACATCGAGTCCAGTTAAATCTTCTTGATCTGAAGTAAAGCCGTTAGGACCAGTCCAAGAGTATGTAAGGACACCAGTACCACCTGTTGCAGTTACATCAATAGAGCCATCCATATCTTCAGCGTTAACAACTTCGTCAACACTTACTTCTAAAGCTGTTGGTTCCTCAATCGTTGCTGTTTCAGTTGCAACACAACCGTTTGCATCGGTTACCGTGTAAGTATATTCTCCCGCTTCTAAGCCAACAGTATCACCGTCAACAGTGTAATCAGGAGTACCGCCCTCGATTTCAACAAGCACAGCACCATCCGCAGCACCATTACAAGTAATGTCTGATTCGTTCAGAACAACACTAAGTGCTACTGGCTCAATAATCTCAAATTCGGCTTGAGCAACACAATCATCACTATCAACTACATCTACAGTGTAAACTCCTGCCGCAAGCATGTCCCATGCAACAACATCAGAGAAATCTCCACCATCAAAAGAGAAAGAGAAACCACCATTTCCACCAGTAGCGGCAACTTCGATGCTTCCGTTTCCATCGCCGTTACAAGTAATGTTGCTCAAAATCTCAGAGATCACGATCTCATCAGGCTGTCCAATTGTAAGGGTGTTAGGTCCTAAGTCGAAACAACCGTTAGCATCCAAAATGTTCACAACATAGTCTCCCGCAGGAAGATCTAGGAGGTTGCTATTCTGCCATGACTCACCATCAACAGAGTATTGGTAAGGAGGAGTACCACCAATTCCAATAGCGATAATACGTCCATCCTCAGCACCGAAACAGCTCGCTGCTAAAACGTTTGTGCTGTTTGCTTGAAGAACTAAGGGTTGAGATAAATTCAAAGGTGTTGTCTGTGCTGCACATCCATTTTCATCTTGCGCATAAACAACGTAGTTACCAGGACCAAGATTTGAGAAAGTAGGATCAGTTGTTGGGCTGGTGAACCCAGCATCTAAACTGTAAGTAAACGCTCCAGTTCCACCTGTAGATTGAGCAACGAGAACACCGTTAGCATCACCATTACAGCTGATCGGTGAATCAAGAGAGACATTAATTCCAATAGGCTCAGGAACAATCATGTCAAACATCAATGAATCACGACAACCTTGGCTATCGAAAACCAAAATGTCATACGTTCCAGCTCCTAAGTTGTTGTAGGTGTTGATCACCAAGTTATTACCATCATTCAAGTTAAAGAATACAGATCCTTGACCTCCTGAAGTAACAATTTGAGCAGAACCGTTGCTTGTATTCGCGCATGTTGTTGGAGTAATCACAACTTCATCAATATTCAAGAAACAAGGGAACTCACAAGTACAATCGTCAACCGTTGCACTTGGGTCAAAGTTCAATGCTGTTTCGTCTGTACAACCGAAAATTGCTGTAGGATCTGAAGAGAAAGGTTCTCCAACTACACGAAAATCATTGTCTTGACTCGCATTTTCGAATACCTGAATATTCATAACACCATCAAAAGTTCCGTCGGTCGTGAACTGACCAAGAAGTACTCTTCCTTCTGGACCAGCGAATGCGTTAACCGTAGTTGCTCCGAAAGTAACAAACCAAGCACCACCTACGAGACCATCAATGATTAGATCTTCTCCTGCGTTAAATGGAGCTAACCAAGATTCTTGGGTATCATCTATAATAGTGATGTTTTGTCCTGGATCATTTGAATCGTCTACTCCAATAGTCATAAATGAATCAAACTCAGCTTCTGGAACAAAAGCAAAAATGGCTGGGTTAATTTGAAATCCCGCATCACCTCCAGCTGGAGACTGGTAGAAAGAAGTCGAGGTTCTAATCTTCAAAGGTTCTCCTTGAAGACCTGACATCGCAGAAACGAAATCGTCTGGATCAGCAAAATTAGCGTAAAGTCGGTAGGTAGTCATCCCTTCAAGTGCCGGAAGAGATCCGTCATGTACTTGGTAAACCTCTACTTCTAAACCAGTAAACTGGGCAAAAGAAGCGGTTGAAAGTACTGCACAAGCAATAAATAGTAAAAACCTTTTCATGTAAGATTTGGATTGGTTGTAGATAAATAATCAATTTGATGTAAAGATATGCGTCCCATACAATTTACACAAGCGCTAAAATCGACAAATATTAACAAGTATCTGCGCTTTAAAAGAAAAAAGCCCGAGAATGCAGTTGAACTTGCATCTCGGGCTTCAAAATTAATTAGGGCTATCCCCTTATTTTTTAATCACTTTTTGAGTTACTACACCTTTATCAGTGAAGACACTCAAAGTATAGAATCCTGCAGCGAACTGATTCATATCAAGAACGACCGCATTGTTAGAAACATCTGTATTTTGGATTCCGAAGACAACCTGACCAAGTTGGCTAACAAGCTGAATAGCGTTGACCAAAGAAGCATCTTCCATTGTGATGTTCAATACGTCTGTGCTTGGATTTGGATAAACGTTCAATCCAACTTGAGCTGCAACTTCATCAACACTCACGATACAAGCTGCGCATGAATTGTAGCAAACAGCGTCAAGAACAACTCCAGAACCATCTCTCAAATAAGTTCTGTTGAATGCACCTAGTCCGTTAGAAATACCACATCCACCAGCAAGGAAATCACCTGTTTCACTAACAGAATCATCAGCAGACATGTTTGGATAAGGATCTCCATTAGTAAATTTGTACTGCAATTCAGCAGAGCCATCCACAGTGAGGGTAACCTCATAGATGCCGTCAGCATCAAGGTCTGTCATTTGATTTGCACCAGCTTGCCATTGAGGAGAAGTAAACCCACCAATCAACCAAACTCCAGCTGCATCAACAGTTTCTTCTGTCATGTCTACACGGAAAGTAATTTCTTCTGGGTCTGGATCAGCAACACACTCAGCAGTGCACTGATTGTAGCAGAAAGTAACAGTCATTGCTTCACCTTCAGCAACTAGCAAACGGTTACCGTCTGTTGCGCATTCGCCTGGTACAGCTTCGTTATCGTTATCTACGCCATCCCAGTTGTTACCGTTGATGAACTTGTAACCATAGTTACCTGGAGCAACTGGCACAGTTACTTCATAGATACCGTCAGCATCGTCGTCAGTCATCTCAGTAGCTCCTGGCTGCCAAGCGTCTGGTGTTTGGAAAGCTCCAGCAACGTGAACGCCGTTAGGAGATACCGTTTGAAGACTCATGTCTACTTGGAAAGTAACCATTGTTGGCGCAGTACAAGTGGCACATGTTGCAAAGCAGTAGCTTTCTGTCATCATATTGAACTCAGTAACTGCCAATTGACGATTGTTACCTCCTGGTACAGCGCAATCCTGACCAGTCATGTCCTCATTAGAATTATCCCAGGTGTTACCGTTGATGTACTTGAACTCAATGTTTCCATTCTCGTCCAATTTATCTGCACCAAACGTAACAAGTGCTTCCCATACTCCATCGCCATCTTCATCAGCCAAAGGTGTGTCTCCTGCTTGCCAAACAGGCTCTTGGAAAGAACCAGCAACATGAACTCCATTTGGGTTGACCGCTGGCTGAGTAGACATATCTACTCTGAAAAGGACTGCATAATCATTACAAGCAGCGCAGCTTCCAAAACAAACAGATGAACTCATTGCTTCCATAGCAACTGTAATCTCACGGTTTGAGTTTCCTCCACCAACTTGACAAGGAGCAGGAACATTTTCATTCATAGGCCAATCATTACCATTAATGAACTTGTACTCATAAGTTCCAGGCAAAAGGTCTAAAGTAACCTCATAAACACCATCCATATCCATGTCCATCATTTCAATACCTGCTGGATCCCATACTGGATATGCTGGGTTGGTATCGCCGAAATTTCCAGCGATGTGAACTCCATCTGCACTAGGCATTGCCTCATTATTCAAATCAACCGAAAATGTAACGGCAACCTGAGCACTAGCAACTACTGAAGCGCATAGGAATAATGCAAAAAAGTAAATTTTCTTCATAATAACTTGTTTAATGTTTTAGTGGGTGGTGTATCTTTCACACTTTGTAAAAGTAGCTATTTTTTCTTGTGAAGAAAACGAAATCTTCATCCAGACTTAACAAACGTGTAAACCCAATACAAAATGAGAGTTCTGACCTTAAGTGTTTTAGCCTTATTTACTAGTCTTTCCTTGCATTCCAAAAACAGCAATTTTATCGATCGAATAGAACCGCCCAATTGGTATATTGGCATGAACACAGCGAGTTTTCAACTCATGCTCCACGGCAAAGACATCGCTCAATACGAGGTGAAGATCATCCAAGGAGGAGGGAAAATTGAAGGAGTTCAGCGTGTTAACAACTCAAATTATTTATGGGTAGATTTTTTGATGGACCCAAGTTGGGAGTCGGACCAAATCGTTACCATCGGACTTTTCAAAGAAGGAAAGCAAAAAGCCATCTCGAGCTTCGATTACTCATTTAAAACGAAATCTGAGCAATCACGTGGCTTAGACCAAAGCGACCTCATGTATCTTATAATGCCTGATCGTTTCTCTAATGGCGACCCAACAAACGACATCGTTAAAGGAATGAACGAAACCAAAATAAGCCGGGATTCCATGTACTACAGGCATGGTGGAGATTTGCAAGGTGTTATCAACCACCTCGATTACCTCGAAGACTTAGGAATTAGTTCCTTGTGGTTGAACCCCGTTCTGGAGAACAATCAGCCCAAAGAGTCTTATCATGGTTACGCCATGACCGACCTTTACAAGGTAGACCCACGTTTAGGAAGCAACAGCTTATACAAGCGTCTCATTGATGAATTGCATCAGCGCGACATGAAAATCATACAAGACGTTGTGTACAATCACTGGGGCTTGGAGCATTGGATGATTCAGGACCTTCCTGACAGCAGTTTCATTCATCACTGGCCAGATTTCCAGAGAACGAATTATCGTGCAACCAGCCTTTTGGATCCGCATGCCTCAAAAAATGATCAATCGATAATGACGGATGGTTGGTTTGATCATCACATGCCCGACCTCAATCAAAAGAACCCATTACTTGCCACTTACCTCATTCAAAACAGCTTGTGGCTCATTGAGTATTTTGGATTAGATGCCTTCCGAATCGACACCTATGCTTATCCAGACCAGCATTTTATGTCGGACCTCAACAGCCAAATCATGCAAGAGTATCCAGATTTTTTCATTTTTGGCGAAACCTGGGTTCATGGAAACAGCGTACAAAACTGGTTTACCGAAGGCCGACCAGGAATAAAAGATCACGACAGCGGATTAATGTCGGTAACCGATTTCCAACTCTACTATGCTATAAACGACGCACTAACAAAGCCAGACGGCTGGGCAGAAGGACTGCATCGCCTGTATTACACTTTAGCTAAAGACTACCTCTACCCTCACCCAGAAAACCTCGTTACTTTCTTAGACAATCACGACCTGTCTCGATTTTATAGCATGGTAGGTAAAGACCCTAAGAAGTATGAAATGGGTATCGGGATGCTTTTCACCTTAAGAGGTATACCTTGTATTTATTATGGAACCGAGATTTTGATGTCCAACTTTTCCAATCCCGATGGAAAAGTGAGAGAAGACTTTCCTGGAGGATGGGAAAGCGATCTGGAGAACAAATTTGACAAGAGCAAATTAGAAGAAGACGAACGAAAAGCCTTTGACTTCGTGAGCACCCTCAGTAAGTTCAGAAAAAACAACCCTCAGTATTTCTTAGGTGATTTGGTTCATTTTGTTCCTGAAAGAGACGTTTACGTCTACTTCAGAGTAGCACAGAATGGCGAGCAACTCATGGTGATTGTCAACACAGGAGAAAAAGACCAAGAACTCAAAACAGCACGTTTTAATGAACGTCAGCTTTTAGGAAGCACAGCTGCAGATGTCATCACCCAAAAAGAAAAAAAGATTGGAGACAGCATCTCTGCTCCTGCCCAAAGCATTCAGATCATTCAGTTAAAACAGTAATCCTATCTCGCCAAATTTGAGGAACAGGAATTGTTTGATGACTTGACGCGTCAAAACAAACCAGGATGGAGAGACCAGTAGTAATTAACTGCTCTCCTCCTTTTATTTTCTTTTTGATTTCATATTCAAAGGTGAGCGACTTCTCTCCCATTTTAGAACAACGGGTTTCTATCCATGCCTTTTCATTTATGAATAAAGGGGCAAGATAATTTACTTCATTTCGAGCTAATAGCACACCCAGCTTATTCCAATCCCACTTATCATCAACAATAGCGTTGAAAAATCCAATGCGCGCTTGTTCAAAATAACTCAAGTAAACCGCATTGTTTACGTGCCCCATTGCATCGATATCTCTAAATCGTACTTCAATCTCGTATTTACTCTTCACAACTTTTTTTTGTCAAAAGTAGCCATAACCAACAAGGTACCCACTTCTAGAAGCTACCTTTGCAAAAACATTTAAGAATGATTCGTCCCTTATTTATCAGTGCATATCAAATTTACCTTATTGTGGGTTTGATCATTTCCATCATAGGTTTTTCGCAACACAGTGAAGCCGTTGCTTGGTGGAGTTGCATGTTTGCCCATATCTTTCCTTTGGTTTGGTTCCTTTACCTTAAAGTTGGCAAACTCACCAATCACAGTTTCGCTTCCTTATTTATAACCATAGGCACAGGAGTATGCACACTCATCGCTCTTGCCGATGGTAAAATGACAGATTTAGGACTCACCCCATTTATTTGGGCCAGCATCAGCTTATTTGGATGGCTCGTTTACCACCTCATTTTAAATAATGTTCGGAAAAACACATTGAACCTTAAAATTGGAGACCAACTTCCTGAAACCTTCCCTAGAGGAACAAAAGCCTACAGCCTATTCATCTTTCAGCAAGGGAAATGGAGTTCATTTTGTGCCTTTCAAGAGCAGCTTTATAAAAGTGAACTAGAAGAATCTGGTCCACTAGAACTCATTTTCATCAGCGACACCACAACATCCATCGACCTACCCAAGATGAAGAACGCCGTTCCTTTTCAGCACCGCAAGCAGTATGGAAGTGCCGATTCTTGGCTCCCTTTAGGGGTGATGAGCGATAAAAACCGACGAATTATTGCCATTCATCAGCCCAAAGACCTAAGAAACCGACCTCAATTCAGCTATTTTTTGCGCTTTTTGGAGCAAAATGAATCTTGAAAAGCCCGTTAATAAAGGGATTTTAGCCCAAAAAGCCCGACTTTATTAACATTCAAGCGCACTTATTAACAAATTGACCATTTTTTAATGTAAAGCCTTGTCAGTCGCGTGTTTTAGCATATATATTTGCTCTGATTCAACGATTGTCAAATCAAATATTATTTAAAATGAACAAAGCAGAATTAGTAGATGCAATGGCGGAGAACGCAGGCATCTCAAAAGCAGACGCAAAACGTGCATTGGATGCATTCATCGACACAACTTCAGTAGCCTTGAAAAAAGGAGACCGCGTTGCGTTGGTAGGTTTCGGATCTTTCTCAGTTTCTGAGCGTGCAGCACGTAAAGGACGTAACCCACAAACAGGTAAAGAAATTACTATCAAAGCTAAGAAGGTAGTTAAGTTCAAGCCAGGTGCAGACCTTTCTGATCGTGTAAAATAATTCACGATTGAAAAACATGAAGCCTCGTCCTAGACGGGGCTTTTTTTTGACCCATGGAATCATTATTTGAATTTTTACAGTCGTTTTTATCTCCCGAGCGGAAGGCTTTGTTTGATAAACTGATTATTGAGCGCAGCAATCACATGCATGTTGTTTTAGAAGACCTTTATCAACCGCACAACATCTCAGCCGTTTTACGAAGCAGTGATTGCTTTGGCGTTCAGAACGTTCATATCATTGAGAAAAGACATCAATTTGCCATCAAGAAAAAAGTAAGCTTAGGGTCCAGCAAGTGGCTCAGCATACATCGCTACAACGGAAAAAACGCTACACGTGATTGCCTCCAGAGCTTAAAATCAAAAGGCATTCGCATAGTAGCAACCACCCCTCATATTCGAGACCAATATGTTCAGGACTTTGACATTAGCACCCCCTTTGCCCTCGTTTTTGGAACAGAAATCGACGGCGTTTCGCAAACCGTTATGGAAGAAGCCGATGAGTTTGTAAAAATCCCCATGTATGGATTCACCGAAAGCTTTAACATATCTGTTGCCGCTGCCATAAGTTTGTACGACCTTTCGCGTCGCTTAAGAGAAAGTAAAATTGCTTGGCGCCTCTCAAGTGAAGAAGAGCATGAAATACTCATGCAATGGACTAAAAACAGCATAAAGGGAGTTGATGGAATCATCAAAAGATATCAAGAACGAGAAGGACTTTAAACCCCTTTCTTTGAGCTTCTCCAGCATGATAGGCGTAGCCCTGCCCCTATCAATAGGTGCGTTTGTGCAGTTTCTCGTGCTGTTTACCGACAATTACTTCTTAGCTAAAACAAGCGACGAAGCCATCAGTGGAGCAGGAATTGCCGCCATGATCTACATTACCGCTTCCATGTTCATTTCTGGAATGGCCTCCGGAACCCAAATCTTCATTGCCCGGAAACAAGGCGAAAACAAAGCCAATGAACTCGCCAAGTATTTCATTAATGGGCTCCTTCTCTGTGTCGTACTATCGCTTCTCTTGAGTGGAGCTATATCACTCATTAGCAACAACCTATTACCGCAATGGACAAGAGATCAAGGCGTCTTAATTGTTGCCCAAGAGTTTCTAGAAATACGATTACTTGGGATGACATTTTATGCCGTATTAATGGCCTTAGTGGCCTTTTATATTGGCATCGCTAGAACCACAGTACTGATCTTTTCAACCATACTTACTGCCGGACTAAACATCATTTTAGACTATGCATTAATCACCGGTAATTGGGGATTTGAGGCTTATGGTCACCAAGGAGCAGCCTGGGCCACCGTGAGCTCTGAATTCATTGGCTTCCTATTCCTAATCATTTACACCCTCTTTTTTGGTCATGGCAAACGATTAAAACTCATTTCGGGAAGGAAAACCATTACTTTTGAGACAATAAAGGAAATGCTCGCCGTCTCCTTCCCCTTGATGCTACAGCAAGTTCTAGCCTTAGCTACTTGGACCTTGTTTTTCTTTCTTGTTGAAAAAGTAGGCATCGTTGCCTTAAAAGTGTCCAACCTGGTTAGAACCCTGTACATGTTGGCTTTCGTCATTCTCATGGGCGTTGGACAGACCACCCGCACCTACGTCAGCACCCTCATCGCCTCTTCTCGGCAAAGCGAGCTTCCTAGTGCAATCAAAAAGCTTATCGCCATGAACCTCATAGGCGTGCTTATTCTTTGCCATGGTTTTGTGCTCTATCCAGAATACATCGCCACCTTCTTTTTCGATCAAGAAATAGGTTTAGAAGACTTCATCAAAAGTACCCGGGTGATTTTCATTTCTATCATACTCTTCTCCTTTTCTGGCGTTTTTCTCAACGTTATCGAAGGGAGCGGAAGAACTTGGGTAGGTTTTGGAATTGAGTTCGCCTCCATTATCATTTACCTTTGTTTTGTCTATTTCATCACCATACTTCACCCACAACCCGTGCACATCATTTGGATGAGCGATTACGTTTATTTCGGATTCATGGGAATGTTGAGTGCTGTCTTTTTGCTTTTTGGAAATTGGAAGTACAATAAATTATGAGCTTACGAATTGTTTACATGGGAACTCCAGACTTCGCCGTTGCTGGTCTGCAAGCCATTCACGAATCAGAACACGAAATTGTAGGCGTGGTAACCGTCGCTGACAAACCATCAGGACGCGGGCAAAAGGTGAGAATGAGTCCGGTCAAGACCTACGCTGAATCACAAGGATTAA
>Ga0209652_1002624_pt1 | contig 13733 bp, 9 predicted proteins | sample SaaInl74LU_5_DNA_FD_184641 | JGI IMG/M metagenome (GOLD analysis project Ga0209652, IMG submission 184641) | Marine microbial communities from expanding oxygen minimum zones in the Saanich Inlet - ESP_74LU_5_DNA (SPAdes) (version 2) | ecosystem: Environmental > Aquatic > Marine > Intertidal zone ...
TCTGCCCGCCCAGTCTTTCCTTTCGAGCTTGAGCCCAACTGAAACTGCAGAGAGAGCCTTCTCCACAATGTGCAAGGCTTTCTTGGCTTTCTGTTATTGTTATTTTGCTCTTTTACTATCTAACTCATTCTCAAAATCTGGCTTCAACAGCTCTACTTGATAAATGGAGGTGGAGGTGGCTTCATACTTATGTTGCTTGTATGTAACCTTTGCTCGAGAGTTGAGATGCTATCAATCTTATCTTCGACAATTGTACATTCTCTCCTGTGCATTCTTCTTCCAGACTTTCAATTCTGTAATCTCTGAATCTGAAGTCGTTCGAGCCACTACTGAACGCATTTTGCTGCACTCCGCCTTGGCCCGTTCCAATTCGTCTTTGAGAGAAGTTCAAGTTCTACTTCCTTTGTACGAAGGTTGCTTTCCATCTGTTGGGATGAGATCATTGGTATCTGCTCTTCCAATTCAGTTTCGAGACGCTTTGTATTGGAATTGATGGCATCTTTCTCTACCTACCAATGATTTCTCAGCAGTCGAGTGTGCTGTACGCAGAATCGCCAGATCGTGTATTTACTCATTTCCTTGAGCTCTCTGCGCGGATGGAAGATTGTTCTCGAGCTTATTGACCAAGAAAGTAACCTCTTGCACATTAGTTAGAGCACTCTCCTTTTCCATTACTGCATCCTCGAGTTCGTTGTCGCAATGCTTCTGATTCATCTTCAAAGCTTCAAGGGTACTTCTGAGTGATTCTATCTCCTTTGCATGCTCCATTTTTGCGTATGCCAGTTCGAGTTTGCTATTCTTTTAGTCATCAGCGACAGCTCCAAAAGTTAAATCATCATCCAACAGCTCTTCTGCTTCTGTTTGCTTTACTAGTTCAATGGAGGTTCTGCTGGATGTCTCCTCGCTGAGCTCTCCTGACTTCTGTATGCACTGGATCAATCTCACTTGCTCGCGCGCCGGATGATTGGCCTGTCACTACGACACAGACTGCGACACGTAATCTTCTCTTACTTGGAGGGAAGCTCGCTCCTCGCTCCTCGAGCACCCAACCTCCACAAAAAGCACGCACGATCGTAATTGAAATTAAGAAGTATTGTACTCCTAGTTCGTAGGTTTCCCGAAGGCAGAAGAAGTAATAATCATGAATGTACTGCATGGACGGCAGCTGCTTCTGCTGCTAATAATAATATACCATGGCGAGGCGGCAGCTTTCACACTACTTCAATCATCCAAGCCTCAAAAATTAATACCTACATCACGACATAAGAAATCGCGCCTTTCGTCATCACAATCACCGAACGATGACGACACTGTTCCAGCAGTGTACCCTCTATCCAGAAAGAAACTGGTGTTAATCGAAGAGGCAAAAAAGTTAAACACTCCAAAGGGTTCCTATTCCTCTGTAGGCTGGAGTAATCGCCTAGGATCAGTCTTGACACCCGCAGCTGTGCCCGGAGTCTACACAGCAGATCGACCCTTCTACTGGAATAAAATTGACGTAGGATGTCGCATGACTGTCATAAAACAACAAAATGGTGAGTTGATCGTGCATTCTCCTATTGGGATTGACCCACCGCTCATTCGCTCTCTGGAGGAGTTGGGGGAAGTGACGCACGTCATCTCGCCAAATTATGAACATGTGAAATATGCACATCAGTGGGCAGAGCAGTATCCAAATGCAAAGATATGGGGATGTCCTGGTTTGATGGAGAGAGAAACAAATGTTAGATGGACTGGTGAGGTGCCGTTTGGTGCGCGTCCACTGGGTTTTCTTGGTGGTAATCAGATTAGTGATGATAAACACAAAGACATATGGGACTGGGAAGAGTTCCAGCCGCTACACATTGATACCGAAGTCAATCCTTTTACTGGCAAGAGCTTTTTCAATGAAGTCATCTACTATCATACTGCGTCAAAGACGTTGCTAATGACTGATTTATTTTGGAATTATCCTAGTAGTGATGGAACAACAAATGGTCAGATTTCTGTCAATGACAAAGAAGATTTTGGTCCTTGGGAGCTCGCCCCAAGTGTTGGGAAGATTCCTTTTGGCAGTACAGCTTGGAAGTTTGGAATGGACAAGATCTTTTATCCGTTTTACATGAATTTGATGGTGAAAAGTGATAAAAGACAGACTTTCAATGAGATTGCAAGGTACATTACATGTGGAGGCGATTGGGAAGTTGAAACGATAATACCTGCACATGGTGACATTGTGAGAGGCAAAAAAGTGTGTAGAGAAGTGCTTCAGAAGCACTTTAATTTGCAATGCTCACTTCCTTCGGTTGATGCTCACTTCACATCACCATCTGTGCTGGCTTGGCTGAAGAAAATGGCATTGTCGTACAAACTAGAAAGAGGTGAAGACTTCTTGGAAGTGATATCAAGAGAAGCTGGTATATCAGTCAACGAAGGAGACGAAAACGACTTAATGCAACTAGCAACACTGTGTGCATCATCACCTCTCGCAATAGCATCGCATGACTTTCTGCGTGCTGATGAAGCCATTTACATTTATGGTAATCAAGCCTTCTTGGATGGTTTTGGCTATGGGTGGGATGAGTTTGTTGAGTTACCCAGTAGCAAGTGCGTTGAAACTGATACAGAAGTTGAAGAGAGACAGAAACTGTTGGACAATATAAAGGACGCAGCCATGAGCAAGACGCAGTCAAATGAAGTAGACAGATATGACAATCTCGTACGGGTGCGAAAGGATGGCAAAAAGATTCTATTGAAAGGCGTGCATTTATGGAATGTTTGGGATGTTAGTGAGAATTTGGATGATGCTAGAGCAAAAGTAGAAAGTGGTGCAATAAAACCTATCGGACAAGCGGTGTGGATATCCAACGTAGAATACTTAGATTAAGTTGATAGAGGTTATCTTGGAGTGATATGGGAAACAGTATTTACGAATAGGAACGATAGACATTGTTGGTTAGATTGACAGATATCCAAGGATACCAATATAAATAACTTCTCCCCATGGGAGGCCCACCAGACGTACTATACAATTTCTGTTACATTATTAAGTTGATAGAGGTTACCATTGTATTGGGAAAAAACTCAATGAGATGCTTCCGAATAGGCGCTCATTTTTACCAACAACGCTCTTGGTATCGTTCTCTTTCTTCTTTTTTCCATCCCCTGGAAATGACGAGTACGAATAAACGGAATCGATCTCTGTCTTCTTTAATTCTTCTTCGCATCTTTCAATATCTCTCATTTCGTTTGTAATCGCCTCAAACAAGTCTTCCACAGGGTCCTCTAACTTTTTAGGAGGTCTCATGAGGGTGAACTCCTGTGGAGCAGGCACAATTAAAGATGAGCCCTTTGTACTTGCATTTTGTGTGATTTCGTCAGAGCTGTACACATGCTCTTCCGACAAACGTGACTCTTTCCTCAACAGTTCGTTGTGATGCAGCTTCAATACGTGAGTATAAATATCTCCTACTCTAACTTTGCACATTCCCAATGTTGATGACGCTGTATTTATTCCGTTCTTGTTATTTCGGAATTGTATCTTCACTTCATCTTCGAGCTGTAAATTGTTTGTACGTAGAATGAGCGTTTGTTCGAATATTGCTGCGTAGTGAGAAGTCGTCTGATTTCCTGGATGATCTGTGAGCAGTTTAGGATTTATCGAAGTCGTAGTATATTGCCGATTGTCTTTTTTGTAACTAATGCGTAGAACTTTCGAAGGCGGATTAGTTCTGCGTATCTCAGCAGCTGCCAAAGGAGGTGGAAAGTTGTTGGATGTGTTAGGAGAGTACGATCAAAAGAGGCAATGTTAAACCAACGAGATGCATACATAATGGTCTTACCGCGGATGCGCTTGTGTTCTTTCGACGTCACGTAGTCATCACCCTCTCCTTCGTCTTGGTCCTGCAGAAGAACAGCCTTTCTAATCTTCTGATAACGAACTGTGTGGATTCTAATCCCAATTGCTTTCAAGAAACTCAGTCCAGTAGAGCTCAGCGGCATTCCCCACGGAACCACTCTGCTAGGACGACATCTTGCATGGATTTCAGACAGCTCCAAGTACTTTGTAGTTTGTCCCAAGCCCTCCGAAGAAATCGCAATGAATCCGAAAGCCGCAACAAACGGAGAAACAACAAAACCACCGACGCCTGTGGCAACACCTTTTGCTAAACTGGACACCTTTCCTTTCTTTGCGCCTCGATACGGACTACCGATCAGTCCCGCAGTACCATGAACAAGCTCTCGTCCAAGAAATTGAGTACCTTGGACGAAGCCATCAATTGCATGGCGTGGACGTTTTCGTTTGTCAAGTTCCCTCGGCTTTAAATGCTTTGAAGTCAACTCAGTTGAAACAACGGCGTCGGCCGTTTTTGCTACTGACTTGGCGACTTTTCCTACGGCAAACAAAGTACCACCAATGGCGTTCTCGCTGAAGGAAGCGATCTGAGAAAACAAAAAATCATATCATATGTGAGTCGATTGATGAAAATAATAATAGACGTAGATAATATCAAAGTTCCAACTCACTCCTCTACCGAATCCTTCATTCCCTCCTGCGCGGAACTCATCCCCTACGATAAGTCACGAAAGTTACAAGGTAAGAAATAGTAATACAGAACAGGTCCTAAACAGCATGTGTGACACTTACTCGTTTTCCATACCAAGTCGGACAAGCCCGTTCGCAGCTGAAGAGCAAGAAGGGTCGGGTCGCCTAAAAATTGGTTAGAAAATATGACTTTGAGGCTCTGCTTAATTGTTTGCACAACGTAGAAGAACATGATGTCTTTGACCAGCTCAATTGGATCACAAAATTTATCTATGTAAGCAACACTCGGGTATTGGAAGCATGGCTGAGACACAACGTAGAGTGAGATGATGATGCAGCGGAAGAGTGAAAAGACAATCACAAGGAAACTCACCGTAACATGTGCAAAGTTACTTCCGACATTTACCACCCATCCAACGATCCCAGCGATGGAGCCTATCGTGGAGAAGAGTGGTACAAATGTATCGGTTAACTAATATCAGAGTGTGTACAAAAATATATCAAGCAATCAAAAGTACTCACTCGAATTACTAAATTGTGCAATGGAATTCAAAGATAGAGCTGTCTCTGAAGCCATGCCATCTCCGTCATCATAGCCTAAATCGTTAATGCATATTTCGACCTCAAACCATACTGGAGCAATTGTCAGTCGTTCTAGATAAGTCAGCGAAACAATCTTTGCCCCTCGTGATGAATACTGTAGTTTGTCGTTTGTGTTTACCGCAGCAGTAGTGAGACTCGATGATGCAACGTCTCGGTATTGGGTAATTGTACCTACAAACACACTGGCCACTCGCAACATGTAGTCGAGATCAAAAGCAACTTTCATGGGGCATAGAAACACATTTAAAGAAGGTATCCACATCATATTTTCCTTTGAAGTTAAATTTGATTGATCAGAGTGAGAACATTGAACAATGATATACAGTCTCTTCAACGAAAAAGTTGATAAAATTGATCTCACCTGGGGAACGTATTTGAAGTTGGCTTCAAAGACTGGAGATGGTCTGTCATCGGCATGCTCCATCCAAAACAAATCGTTTGAGTTTACATTCTCTGGTAATGTCAGGTCATTCGATTGGGGTTCCCTATGATCAATCCCAAAAGGCAAAGGTTGGCAGATTATCGGATATCGTGCTTCCTGGTCCATTGCATCTATCTGAAAGTGTCTAACCAAGACTTGGGTTGCAATGGAACCTACATGCTTCGATATTGAAACATCTCTCACTGTAATTGCAAGCAGCTCTTTCGGAAAGTTATCAACAATAGAGATGCTGACACCTTCAGCTACTATATCACAAATCGCATTCTCAAAACCGCCATCTTTGCTAGTGATCCCTGACTCTACTGCAGTCGCTATGAAATCTGAATCAGATACGGAGAGAATTTTTGTGCCAGCTGATATCCTTACATGAGAGTGCGTGCTAAAATAACAGTCGTCGTGAGAGTACTGTAAATTTTGCTTCCTCCCTGCGTTAATCTTGAATAATCTTGAATGAAGACTAAAAGCATGAGAACCACTGTCAGAGTTGTCATTCCTACAATCATTCCCTCCTTTGTGCTTGTGTATCACTTCTGCCCTCAATCTCTTCTTGCCATGTGGATTATCCCATGTGTATCCACAGCTGTGCATTGGAGGGAGTTCAAATACGACACCATCGTCATCATACTGCGCGAATCTTAAGTGATGGGTATTGCTTCTGTTTTCAATTCGATACGGGGGGACTGCAGCATGCGAAATCGTACACTTTTGTGGTGGCGTGATGAGTCACATGCCAGTGTTAGTCGGTTGTATAGTGACAAATATAAGTATACATTGTGAATCGTGCACTTACGAGTAGAGATGAACCACTTGATCTGTTGACCGTTGCATCAATAATACCAACCATCACATTTCTTCTGTCAACTTCTCCAAGATATGTTGATCCATTTTTATCCAAGCGAACCAGATGCCATTTCGGGGTAGAGTCTTCGTCATACCTGCTAGCGTTGACTCGAAATGAAATCCAGCGGAATGACTTTCCAACACCTCCTGTATTGTTGAAGCTGTAAATTACTGTCGATTCGCCTGGGGCTAGATCTACTTTCGCTTTTGTATCTTGGTTCGTTAGAAGGTGCCTTAGCTGTCTTGTTTTGTGAATTGCTTCAGAAATGGTTCCAGATAAAGCTACCAGAGAGAGAGGCATATGCAGAGCATTGCGCACAACAAATCTCGGAGTGAAGCGAATAAGCTGGTGGAGTGAGGAGCTTTGTGAGTATTTGAGCGAAGCGATAATACAGACAATACAATGAACGACTTACATTGCTGCGAAAGAATATTCCTGCCATGCTTTCAACAGAAACACTGAATACGACAGCGCTGCAATGTACTTCACCGGATGTACCCACCGCGTCCATTTCAATTTTTTCACTCCAGTCGACGCTGTTGTTTTCGCCTTTCACTGCATGTTTAGCCAATACAAGCCCTCCGTTTCGTTGTTCATCCCACCACTGCCCTAACACGACTTTGGTTGGATTTTCAAGTGGAATAACAGATATTTCTTTCCGTTTACGTTTGCCCGCGTTCTTCTCGCCCTCGTTGTCACAGTGAAGCATGATTGGCAACCCTCCGATGCCAGTATCAAGGTAACGTTTGTTGGAGATGCCATGGTGGTCCTTCGTGCCGATTACACGATACTCTAACTTCATGCCAGACTGATTACATATCCAAAATGGCGAATAGAGTGCTCCGCGACAAATTCCACGTTCTACTGCGGCGTCAATAAAACAATCAACGTTATCTCCTAGGCGGATGGGTAGGGATTTGAGTGACAAAGCTCCCTTGTTTGGATTGATGCCTGTTCGAAGCTTCTGCAGTTTGATGTTGGCTACGTTTGACCACTCATGCAACGTTCCTCGCAGTCTTTGGCTGAATTGAATGTACAGTGGACAGCTTAGACTGATTCCGCACAATCGAAGCGTCTTCCCACTTTCGAGGGAACTTAGTGAGTAGTAGTTGTCGCCTCTTGAGCCTGTTGGCAAGTGGTACATTTCGGTACTCGTACTCCGTCCCATTAGACTCGGGGACTTTGAGGATGTCTCCCCGTCACTATTGGACTCGTTCTCGTTTGAATGCTCGGAAATAGGATCTGTAAACATAGCTGGGTCCCTCCACAGATCATTTTCATCACTCGCACGATATTGCCACGCTTTGATCAAAATTGGGAACGGCATTGCATTTGACAGAAGGAAGAATGGCACCACTGTTATAGTTGTGTCCCAAGCAGTCATACACCAGATGCTCCTCGCGGAATCAGCCTTGATTGCTTTGCCTCTACGCTCAGCAGAGGAATGAACATTGAGCCTCTCCTTTCTAATATTGATCCCGCTGATTGTGTGGCACTTCGAAACTTCTCTCAGCTTCACTTCATTAAAAAGGAAGTCCTTCGTAAGCAATACTGGGTCTCTCCAAGTATCACTTTCTTCTCCGCTCACATCTTGAAACAAGAGGGCGTGGTAGTGCGTAGATAAAACAATGTTCAGTGGAACGGAAGCAACAGATCCCTCGCTGATTAACATTTCGTGCACGATTAATGCACCCTTTGCAACGCGTCTTAGCGCCGCTGCAAGATTTTTCTTCGTCAAATCTACCAGCTTTGTATTTCGCTTCTGCAAGTAGCCTAATTTTTGTGGGAGGCGAACAATCCGAACTCTGATTGGTATCTCGGATTTGATCCGTATAGATGATCTCACGGTCAACTTGACTGCATCCAAACTTTGTTGATTTGGAACCACTGTCAAGAAAGGAGCAAAGCCACACGAAGCTCTCTTCATCTTCCTCCCGTGCTTTGAATTTCGAGCAAGCTTCAGCATGGTCGGCTGGTACGGTGAGAATGGAACGTCATTAATAATTTGATACCGTTCTATTCCGAGCGATATTTTCCCCAGAGAAAAATCCACCGTGCTACCGGCTTCGATTATCCTTGTGTCACTTTCCGCAGTCGCAGTAAGTGAGACCCCAACACTGTTTGACAGAAGTAACTTTTTACAGCCACTAAAGAAGCAGCGAGCATCATTCTTGAGGACATTATCAAGTAAACTAGTTCGACTCATTGCATCACCGACTTTTGTGGCATTCACAAGCGCCGTGATCTTCTTGTCGATTTCAACTTCACTCAGGCCTTCAAAATCTTCTTGCCAGTGGGATTGTACTAATTCTTTCAGTTCAGATGTAGCATCCTCACGATTTAGGGAAGTTCGTTGTGAGCGAGAGTTTGCCACGCAAATGTCATGTAAGTATTGTTTGTCCCTTTCATACAGCACCTTTTTGTATGTCTTTGGATCTGCCTGAGAAATCAACTTTGCTGTGATCATTGTTGTCTCAAAGAGCACTGGAGAGATGTTCATAAAGAGGGTTTGAGGGCACTTCAAGTCAATTGTAAGCGAAGCCTCCTCATCAGACTCTTGCTGCAGAATACTGTAAGAGACACTGCCCAAGCAGAGATAAGGCTCGATGAGCTGCTCCATGTTATCAGTTTTTGTGTTCAAATAAGATACGTCAAGATCTCCACTGCAAAACTTGAGAACGTTTCCAGCAATAGAATTATCTGTGTCTTTGCGGTCCTTACAATTGTCAATGAATTTTCCATCTTGCGACAAAAAGGCTGACAAGCTAAGACTAGCTTTTGAAGATCTCGCTTCGAATAGGGGTTTTGTAAAGTTCTGCGCACTTCCTAACGACATCGCAGCATAATCAATCACAACTGATACCGATATGGCGTAGGTAGATAATTGAGCAGTTTTCTCTGTTTCTTTTGGGTCCTCATTGATACTTTGGAGCAAGCGAGCAAAGACACTCGGAATGTGTTGGATAGGATCATCGTCTAACAACCAGTTGGTCTCTGGAATGTCGTGGTTGTGAATTAAGCTTCCGACCACAAGCGTCTTCCAACAGAATTTAGCAAACTCATAATTGCTTTGGTTGCAGAGCGAAATAAATGAATAAGTGCGACGTCAACAATTGTGCAGATTTATAAGCAAATGGCACTCACCACAAACTTCGAACAAGCTTTTGCTGTACGGTTTTGATATCTTGACCACATAAAGATTCTCGTGTACAACCACACTCACTGTTGTAAAATTCCCAAAATAGATCAACGCCTTGACCGCGATGCCATAGTATAGGTGCAGGGAAACGAGAGGTGCTGTACAATTTTGTCTCGCCTGTTATCCGATACACTTCATGCATTGATGAATACTCTCGGAGGTCGTCAAAGTACACGAGGTTGTACAGAGATAGCTCAGAGGAAAAGTTAGCACATTGAGGCAAACCATCACAACCTACACCTGCTGTTTGAAGAGTTGAAGCAAAGTTGCTGTCGTCAATCCCATTGGCAAAACGGAATAGCATAGTGTTTATTTTGTCCAACGTCAATGACTCCCCTGCTAGCAAACGCACGAAATCCTTTTCGCGTTCAATTTCTGTTTGCGTCAAATGCTGAGCATGATTTGACTGCCCGTTGCAATTGAGATGAATGAGCTTTTCGATGTCATCTTCCTCCAATATGTCTACTGAAGTTACCCCAGCAATGCGGAAAGTATTTAACAATGCTTCGCGTTGGTCCTGGATGCTGCGCATTTTATCTTTCTGTAGCTTCTCTTCATGTGATACTTCCTCATCTCTTGTGTTGTTCTCTAGCTCTATTATCGTTATAAGTGACTGGGATGCTCCAATCAAAGCGGCTGTTGTAGATGGTGATGCTTTTATCTCAGTCGATTTCACTCCCATCGCGACGTCAAGCTCCATTTGCTGCGGGCCTAAACCATCCATTTGCTGTATTTCAGCTCTAATAGCGATCTCTGCTCCAATAATTGTGATGATTGGCTTGAATGGTAACATTGTCAAGTCAAAGCAGCTGCCTTGCGAATTGGGTTGATTCCGTGTGACCTGAGCGGCGCTAAGCACAAACGGCTCATTTGAAACCAACACTTCTCCTGCCATGCCAAGTGAGGTTGACTTCATCTGTACTCTATTAATTGCAAAATGAAGCAATCCACAGGACACTTCTTGTACATCAACCAAGAAGAGAATAGATGTCCTACCAATGTCTGCAGTTACCGTCGTGCTGAGTGTCCCCTCGTAGTTGTCACTTTCAGCTTTAGCAACTGTATCTTCGCCAAGATGGAGTTCTGTTATTTCCTGAAATGGGAGGTTTGATAAGTCAAGTAGACATTGACAAGCTGACTGAAGTGGAAGAGGATTTCCAATAAGTGTGACATCAGACGACGACAGATTTACAGAGATGTGGAGGTCTTCTTGAGGTGTAGGAGTTACAGATAGACTCATATTGATATCCAGCACATTCTTTTGGTGATTTTCCTGAGGACTCTGTTTGATGGAAAATGAAATGAGGGAATGGATACGATACAACTTTGTAAAAACGGATTGATCGGAACGAACGATTCTTACCTTGTAAGCGATGCCGACAAAAGATTTATCCGGAAACCTTGGTAATCTCAGATTCTTTGCCAAGTCAACGTCACACACAGTCCAATGTAAATCATTTGCCTGCACTGAAAGTCCTACAAATTGGCGTCTTCTATCTACTGCCTGATTCTTGTCTACAGCAAAAAGAGGGTGCACTTGTTCCACACTGAATGAAATACTCGAAACTGATAAGACTGATGGTATTGTCTGCTGTCTGCCAACGCAAAGTGCTTCTTCATCTTCAGACGGAAAGTGAATATTGAGAGTGCCTACGAGACATTTCAACTCGATCTTTGGAGCAAATATTGAAGACTTTTCCGTTACCAATGTAACCAATGCTTCAGGTGCACTAGGATAGGTGCGTTGGAATGGAGACGAACTTTCTTCTGCCAAATCATCTATATCGCTATTAATTTCAGACCGACTTCGTGCGAGGTAGTCTTCAAACTCAGTGCTCTCTTTTGGCACCCGCCAACGATCCCTCATGGATATGCAGCGCAAAGTCATGATTTCTGAGCATCGCATTTTCTTCTCTAACACTTTCATCTGCGCCTGAGATAACACTTCAGCTCTTCCTAAATTTTTCCTGTAACTGCGACAGTAAGTCTCTTTCTCAGTGCTACTAGAATTCAACGTTTGCTGATGACATCGCTTCAACCACTCAAACCATTGGTTGAATGGAGAGTTTGCATCCGTGTAATCATCCAGATGCAAGAAGAGAGTGTGTAAGTTATTGGGAGACGCAGTCAAGGAAATCTCAGATGACACAGAGAGGTGTAGTCCCAACACTCGCTCTTCCCAATAGTGATCGTAGTTCAACGAGTACACTACGAATGGTAGGACCCCTTTCAGTTCAGCAACTACATCAAACGGCTGCACAATTGTGTACCACTTCCAACGACGAACACTACTCGAGGAATCATTGTTTGAAATATTCGATCGTCTTGCCCGTTGTTGTACATGTGGATTTCCGATTTTCACTTGCAAGCCTCCAAAACAGATCAGTAGATTGCACATTGTGTCTGAGCTGAACGAGATCTTTATCAAACTTGTGCTAATCATTGTCAATGCACGTTGTTCCTTCCGTAGTTGAGCAAGGTGTAGATTGACTTCGTTAGGGGGCAAGCGTTGTCGTGTTTCTTTTACAATATCAGACCCTGCCCCAGAAATTATCACAGATGCACTATCGATATAAAATAATACTGATTGAAGCAGTATTCTTGCAAGAGATGATATCCAAGAGTTGAGTCTATCGTCACTTGTTGATGACTGTGCATCTGATTGTCTATCAGATGAGTCGTTCCTCATGTTCGCCACGGCGTATTTGATCCAACGTTCGAGGCAAAAAGTAATATAATCTGCGTCGCGAATTTCTGCAATTCTAAACTCTTCGACATGATATCTTTGATCAAACGATAGTAATTCTGGATGTTGCTGCATCGATATTGCATGCGGTAATTGGTTCGACACATCATCGCCAAAATCAGCTGGAGGCGCAGGTGCAATATAGGCCTTCTCTACCTCGACTACAACACTCCTCATCTTGACAACAAAAAATGGGCGTGGAAACCTGAGATGAAAAGCACGCTTTGCCCAACTCGTTTGATTGCTTTTGTCTCTTGACTTAATGGTCAATCTCACTTTCAGTCTATCAATTTTTACTTTGCTCCAGGGGTAGTCAAGAGATTCTTTTTCACTTCGCGCATTGGCAGAAGGAAACAAAGCTATGAATATGATTTGTAGGATAGGCATATCCAACGGTGAAAGCTCAATTTTGTTGACGATAATTGACAGCTGGAGAAATGATATTTCAATATCACCAAACTCCACTCCAAATTTACGTAGTGTAAATCGAACCATAGGCGTCAGCAATGAAGTCAACGAGTAGAATGATAAAAATAGAATTAGCATCAAGAATGCTAGGGCAAACTTGAGCTCCTTCGTTTGCAAGAACAAGATTGGCAGCATCTTTATCTGTTCGTAGGTTTCGGCTGTTCTTCCAATAATAATTTGCATCGGTTGAGATGCTGCCGACCGAGTCAGGTCCGCTATTTGGTCGAGCATGTTTGCCATATTACAGCAAGATGCGATGACGGTAGTAGGCGTCAACGAAAGGCTCCCAGGTGTGGAAGTAGTGGTAGTATTGTAGTCGCGGGAGCACTAATGATGCCATCATAATGCTCAGCAGTATGTAAAAGAACAGCCTCGTCGCCATCGTTGTGTGAATAATTTTGAATCTACACCCGGGTCTAAGTTAGGTTCCGTTTAGACGGTTCCCGATAGAAGAGTGTTTTTGGTTTCGAACTTCCAGGAAGATCGAGCACCTTCCACAATATATTTCAGTTTTCAGAGGTCATCGCGCTCTACTGATGGATACTTGTGGGTCATGCTAATTATGGTGTAGTCAAGTATTGATTGGTGAGCTGGTTAAGGGCAAGGGTTGATAGTAGATGCAGGATGCAGACGTCAACAAACCTAGTGTGTTTGACTTGATAGCATTACCACCTTATATGACACCTCTTCCATCTGTACTGTCAATGTTTGGATGCCAGAAGTACTACTTAGCTGTTATTTCAGCTGCAATCACTGAAAATCCTTGTTTGTGTCTGTTTTGGATTGGGAGTGCATATGCATCACACGTTCTGGGAGTGTGTTCTAGAGAGAGGCGAAACTTCAAGCAAACAAGGATGAAGAGATGCAAACCTCTTCGCATTTAAACCTGCTAGCTCGACTTCATTGTAT
>Ga0209652_1002626_pt1 | contig 13728 bp, 9 predicted proteins | sample SaaInl74LU_5_DNA_FD_184641 | JGI IMG/M metagenome (GOLD analysis project Ga0209652, IMG submission 184641) | Marine microbial communities from expanding oxygen minimum zones in the Saanich Inlet - ESP_74LU_5_DNA (SPAdes) (version 2) | ecosystem: Environmental > Aquatic > Marine > Intertidal zone ...
ATTACGGTTTAGCGCAGTTTCTCGTCGCCACTTTAGCGCTGCTCACGGTCGGCGCGGAAACGGAGGCTATGCTGGGAACATGGTCGTTCCTCACCGTGTACGTGTGTTCATCCACCGCTGGGGTGTTGGCGGTCGCGGCGGTGGACGCCAACACGTCGCTGGGCGTCGGCGGGAGCGACGCGGTGTTCGGTTTGTTTGGCGCGATGGCGGCGTTTTCCGCGATAAACGCCGAACCGGAATGGAATCCAACCGGAGTCGCGTACCGGTCGTTGCAGATGTTAGCGTTCGGCTCAGCACTTGGGTGGATCGCGGGCTTGCCCACGCTGGGCGCGGAGCACGTGGTGAGCAACCTGGGGCACTCCGTGGCGTTCACGACGGGCGCGGCGATGGCGTACTTCGGAGGCGCGCCGCTGTTCGTGTCGAGGGACCTACTGGACAAAAAAAAAACGGAGGGACGGGACGCGGGACCGGGACCCGGACCTGCCGTCAAAAAAAAGCTGCGTCTGACGGACGCGCTGGAGGGGAAGAAGGACAAGACGTACGTGGGGCTTGGCGTGGCGTCCGGGCTCCTCGCGCTCGAGTCGGTGTTCGTGCTCGTGCAGAGAACGCTCGTGGACAGCCAGTAGCGCTTTTGACGTCGCGGACCGCGCGGCGGAAGCGCGGAATGAAAACATTCAGTATTTCGTGAACCGTCGCGACTATCGCCACGCCTCGGCGCCCACCTCGTCGGCCGCGAGCATCTCGACCGCCTTGAGGAGCTCCCCGGGCGCTGCCGCGATGGTCTCCCGCGCCTTCTCCGTGCCGCGCGCGAACTCCATCTCCTGCCTCGCGGCCGCCACGTCCTGCGGGTCGCACAGCAGCAGACCGGGCGCAGCGGTCAGAGCCCTCCCGCCGAGTTCCGGCGCGATGCGCTTGAGCTCCAGTACCCTTCGCAACACCTCGTTCGCCTCGCACAGCAGCAGCTCCGGCTCCTTGGTCAGCACCCTGGGCACGTCCAGCCCGCTGGTCTCCGTGTCGAACACCCTCGCCAACGCCCTGACCCGGCTCTCCAGCAGCGGCGCGTTCCGGTACACCGAGTCACGGGGCGACGACGTGAGCGCCTGTCGACACGCGGGGATCGACCCGAAGAGGTGCCAGAAGTGCACCACCGCCTTGTCCTCCTTCGGGACACCCTCCACGCCGTCTCCCGAGCTCCGCCGGGAAACGTCGCGCGCGCGACGCGCCGCGGCGGGCGCGCAGCCGGGGGAAGACACCGCCAGGGCGCGCATGCCGCAGTGCCGTGTTCGCGCTCGAGATCACACGAATGATAATCGCGAAAATCGAAATTGAGGACAATATTATTCTTCGCGAACCGTCCCCGCGCCCGCCGCCCTCTTCGCGGCGTCGGCTCTTCGCCCCGCGCGCTCTGCCTCGAGCTCGTCTTCTAGGTCCCTCACGCGCCAATACGCCGCCGCCTCGGCTTTGTCCAGACGCGCCGCCGCCTCCGCCGCCGCCGCCGCCGCTGCGACGCGCTCGCGCTCCGCCTCCGCCTTCGCCGCCTTTGCCTCCTCGCGGGCGCGCTCGAGCCGCACCTCGCGCGCCACGACTTCGCCGCGCAGGAACGACTCGCTGGCTCGAATCACCTCCATCTCTTCGAGCGCGGCTTTCGATCGTTTTTCGAAATCTGCGCTGGCTTCCTCGAGGTGTGTCACGCACGCCGCCGCTTCGCGGCGCTCGCGCTCGGCGACGGACCGAGACGCCTCCGCCGCCGCCGCCGCGTCGCGCGCCGCGACGAGCTCCGAAAAAAGCGAAGCCTTCTCGGCTTCGATTTCGGCGACGCGCGACTTGGACGCGCGTAACGCTCGTTCCGAAACCTCCAGCGCGCGCTCGTGTTCCGCGCTGCGCGTCTCAAGCGTCTCGTATCTCGCGACGAGCGCGACAGAAGACGCCGAGGCGTCTTCGACCGCCACCCGGGCGCTCGCCTCCGCCTCGGCGAGCGCCGCGACCGCGGCGTCCAGTCGGAGTCGCGTCGTCACCGCCGCCGACGACGCGGAAGCCTCGCCCGCGCGCGCCTCCGAGACGTCACGTTCCAGTCGGGAGACACGCGCGCGAGACGCTGTCAGCGCCTCGGTGACCCTCGCGAGTCCTCGCGTGACCTCCGCGAGCGATCGCTCCGCCACCGCAGCAGCCGCCGACGCCGACGCGCGCGCCGCCTCAGCACCCGCCGACCGCGCCGCCTCCGCGCTCGCCCGCTCCGCGGCCGAACGCGCCTCGGCTCGCGCGTCCGCGAGCGCCGCGTCTCGCGCGGCGCTCGCGCGGCGCATGGCGTCGGCGGCCGCGTCGGCGACGCGCGCGCGCTCGAGCGCCACGGCGAGCGCCGCGGCGCGAGCCGCGGCGTTCGTTTTGGCGAACGCCGCGGCGCGTTCCGCCGCCATCGCCGCCGCGCGCTCGCTCTTCTCCGCCCGCGCGGCGCGTTCAGCGGACGCGGAAGCGTCGCGCCACGCCGCACGCTCGCGCCCGGCGGACGCGGCGAGCCGTGCGACGAATGCGTACGCGTCGCACGATGGGACGTGTCTGGTTTCGTCTGACGCGTTCGTCGGTTCACGCGTCGCGTCGCGAGGTTCCGCGTCGTCGCCGGTCCCGGCGTCGGTTTCGCTTCCGCGTTCGGTCCGAGACCCCGGCGAGTCGCGCGTCGACGCGCGCGCCGCAGCCTCGACGGCCACCGCGAGTCGCGCGCGCGTCGTCTCGAGCGCCGCGGCGATCGACGCGTGTCGTGTCGTGGCGCGCCGCGCCTCCGTCTCCGCCGCGTCCGCGCGAGCCGCCGCCGACGCCGCCGACGCCGACGCCAGGGCGGCGCGTCCTTCCGCCGCCGACGCCGCCGCCTTCGACGCTTCGGCGTCCGCGCGCGACGCCGCGCTTTCGCGGCGCGCGTCCTCCAGTCGGCGTTCCAGGCGAGAGCGTACGCTCTCCGCGTCTCGCCGCATTGTCTCCGCGTCTCGACGAGCCTCGGTCTCTCGGGCGTCCGCGGCGTCGGCGGCCGCGGCGAGCGCCAGGGCGAGCGCCTCGGCGGCGCGCTCCGCCTCCGCCGCCCGCGCGCGCGCCGCGGCGGCGTCGCCGCGCGACGTCTCCGCCTCCGCCTCTCTGTCCCTCAGCGCGCTACGCAGCGCGTTCTGCGTGCTTTGGTGGTTTCTCACCTCGCGCGCGCATCGAGAGGCCCGCGACGCGAGCGCTTCCACCTGGGAGGCGGTTTCCGCCGCGCGCGCGACGCACTCGCGTTTCTCCCCCTCGAACTTTTCTCGGTCGCGTCGGCGCGCCTCGCGCTCGAGACGCCACGCGCGTTCCGCGCGTTTCGCCCGGATCTCGGCGTCGTCGCGCTCGCGCCGCGCCGCGTCCGCGGCATCGCGCGCGTCCGCCGCGTCCGCGGCCATCTCCGATCTCCGCTCCACCTCCGCGACGTACTTGGCGTCCACCCGCGCGCGCGAGGCGAGCAAGTGTTCGTGCGACGCCCGCAGCCGGCGATGGGCGGCCTCGAGCGCGAGCGCGGGGTCGGGCGGGTCGCCGCATCGAACGCGCGCGGAGGCGCAACGACGACCCGCGCACACGTGGTGCGTGGAAACGACGGTCGCGCGAATCTCGGGGAGCGAGACGCCGCCACCGAGCGGCGACATCCCCTCGGACGCGCCCATGGCGCGCGCGGCGCTCTGCCATCTTCGTCGTTGCCAAAATCGTAACGCCTCGTTCTCGTTTTGGCCGACACTCCGAACTGAACACCGAAGTGCACTTCCACGTCACACGCATCAGTGGATAAGTCATCGCCTCCGCAGCGGAGGCCCTCGGTCCCCCCCGCCCGCCACACGTCACCGCACGATGTTCGCGTCGCAGACGAACGCCTCCGTCGTTGCGCGTCCCGGCGCGCGCGCCGGGTCCCGCCGCGGCCCCCGCGCCGCCGCGCGCGTCACCGCCGCGAGCGCCCCCGACACCGATCGCGCGCCCTCGACGGCGTTTCTCCTTCCGACGCGCCGCTCGGCGCTGGCCGGCTTCGCTTTGGCCACCGCGTCGACGCTCGCGCCCGGCGTTTCTCCCCCGCCCGCGAACGCGATCGGGTTCACGAAGGAGCTGAAGAAAAGAGACGTGGGCGAGGAGGACTACCTCGAGACGCCCGGGTTCGAGTTCCGCGGCGCCCCGCATTTAGGCGTCAAGTACTACGATACGCAGAAGGGCCAGGGCGACGCGTTGGACAATGGCAAAACCGCGGTGCTCCACTACACCTGCCGCTACCGCGGCTTAACCGCGGTTTCCAGCCGCGAAGCACGAACGTTAGGCGGCAACCGCACGATCGCCGAACCATTCGAATTAAAATACGGGAAGCTTCCCAGCGATTACGCCAAGCCGCTCGTGCGCAAAACCGTCGTCGGGATCGGCGCCGAACTCAGAGTCGACCCCGAACTCCGAGAGTTGTACGTGGTGAACACCGTGTTCGCCGGCCCCGCCGACAGGGCCGGGATCAAGCCGCAGGACTCGATCGTCGCGATCGAGGGCGTCAGTGATTTGGCGAACGTCCCGATCGCGGAGATCGGGACGCTTCTCGCGGGAGACGTCGGCACGGACGTCGCGTTGGAGGTGAAGTTTAAAGCCGACGGCCCGGACGCAAAGCCGACCAAACTCACCTTAACGCGCGAAGCGACGGCGGTGGTGCCCAAGAAACGCGTCGCGGACGTGGAGGGCGGAGGAGGTCTGTTCACGGGCGAGGGCGCGCCCAAGCCCCCGCCCGTGGTATACGTCCCGGAGGCGCTCAGAGGCATGCGCGTCGGAGGGAGGCGGAACATCGTCGTGCCCGCGGACGTCGGCTACGCCGACGTCGGCGAGGGCGAGATTCCGCCGGGCGCGACTTTCAAGCTCGAGGTGGAGCTGCTGGAAGTGCGGAGCGCGGCGTGAGCCGAGCGCGCGACGCCGTCGACGCGAGGGACGCGAGCGTCCGTGTGGTATATCTATAGATACGCATCGCACTCCAACCTGGCGCGCTCGTGTCGTTCATTTCGTATCGTCCTCCAAGTATCGGAATGCTTTGTTCGACGCGGGTCCCGAAGGCGCGCTCGCGTCGAGCGCGGCGCGGTTCACTGGAACGCGGAAAACAGTCGCTCGAACGCATTTTCGAAATCTTCGCATCATCCGAGGCGTTTGTTAGCTCGGTTTGTCGGCCACAGCGGGGCGCGCGATGTCGATGTCGGACTCGGAGCGGCGCCTGCTGGCGGACGGGCGGGACGACTCGGACGTCGGGATCCCCGGTCGGTCGCGCGTCGCGGCTCGGCGCCTGGCTCGTGCGGTGGCCTCGTCCCGCGGGGACCCGCTGGTGCGGGAATCTCGCGCGCGCGACTCCACGCGCGCGAGGCGCGGCGCCACGAAGGCGGCGCGCGGCGGGGTGGTGGCTCTCGGGCGGTTCGTGAACGACAAGGCGGGGTACTTCCCCCTGCTCTTTTACCTCGCCTGGGTGCCGTACATCGTCAGCCTCGGGGTGGTGCCGGAGGGGCCGTTCGCGCACGGGCTGAAGGGCGTCCCCGAATGGACGCGATGGGCGGCGTCGTACGCGGTCAACCTCTGGCCGTACTTCTCAAACTTCATCGTCACCGCCACCTTCTGGGTGCTGGTCGTGCCCGTCTCCGCCGTCGTCGGCGTGACGCTCTTCGCCAACAGACGGGAGATCGCGGCGCTGGCGCGAGAGTTGACAAGAAGAGTCGGCAAAGCGCGGCGGCGGGCCAAGCCGGGTTGGGCGAAAAGACGATTCGCGCGCGCCGCGGAGGAAGCCGCGGCGTTCCCTTCCACTCTCGCTGAAACACTCGGGCAGGCGCTCGTGCCCGGCGGCTGGATCCACAACGCCGTCGTCGTCGTCACCGAGGAGCTCGTGACGTACCCGCTCAAAGTCGTTACAGGGATGGCGGAGGCGACGAGGCGCGTCGCCAATCGGCTCGCCGCGTCGGACTTTTTCGGAGTCGCGCGCGACGTCGCGTGGGAACTCGCGGAGTTCCCCGCGATCCTCGCGGCCGCCACGGCGCCGTACGTAAACGAGCTCGCGCCCACTCTAGGCACGCTCGCGGAGCTCTTCGTGGGCCAGGCGCCGCTCAAAGGACACGAGGTTCCCGACCTGAAGGCGTTCGCGCGGGAGAACCGCCGCGCGCTTTCGCGCGGCGGAAAACGTTTCCGCGCCGACGCCGACGAGCTTATGGGGTTCGGGATCCCGGGAGGCATGTTCGAAGCGCGTCTCGCGGGGGTCGCGTCGGGTTCGCGGGTTCGCGGCGAGGTGAGCGGGCGCCTGGAGCGCGTCGAGGAGGAGGCCGAGGGAGGCGAGGAGAAAGCGGAAACGCCGGACGTGTCGGACGTGTCGGACGCCGAGCGCGCGCCTTCGCGGTTCGTCACGCGCGCCGTAGAACAGAGCGTCTGAGAGTGACGTAGATTATGGGAGCGCGTGAGCGCATATCTAGCTCTAGATACAGTTCGTAGAACACCGCGTGTTTTAGCCAACACCGCGCTTCCGCGCGCGGTACGTCGAGTTTGGCGCGTTCGCGTCGCGAACGGAGGTCGTTTTTCGCTTTGGCGTCGACGAAGACTCATCGCTCCATCGCTCCATCCGTCTCGTCCTCCTCCTCCGGCGCGGGCGGCGGGCACTTTTCCTTTTCGTCCATGAACGCCACCACGACGGCTATGTCGTCCATCTTACCCCCGACCAGCGTCTTGCCCTTGGCGCGTTCCCACCACTCCACGTCGTACCCGTTGTTCCGCGCCTCCGTCGTGAACGGCGAATCGTATTCCTCGTCCACCGAGTGTTCAAACGCGATCGTCGCGATAGCCTCCGCGGTTTCCTGCGCGTTTTTGCCACCGCGCACGCACGCCTCGACCGTCTCCGCCACCTCCGCGTGAGGCACGTTGTCCCACAGTCCGTCGCTGCCCATCACCAGCGCGTCCCCCGGCCGGACGTGCACTTTAAACGTCTCCGCGTCGTCCGCGCCGTCGCTCTCCGGGTAAAACTCCACGCACCCTAACTGAAACGGGCAGTTAAACTCGTGCTGCTGCGACGGCGTGCGGAAGTACGCGTCTTTTCCTCGGGCGATCATCGCGCCGGCGTCGCCCAGGTTCGCGACGTTCACGATTCCGCTCTCGCCGTCCATAATGGCCACGCACGCCGTGGTGGACCCGACGATCTTCACGCGCTCGTGCGCGGCGCGAATCACGTCGCGCGGATCGCTCGCGCCCATCAGCACCGCCGCCGCCGATCGCTCGGCAAAGGTGTTGCTGTACGCCGCGGGGTCGACGCCCTCGTCCGCCCAGCCCCCGACGCCGTCCATCACACCGAACGCACCCTGGTCGCGTAGCACGAAGCACGCGTCCTCGCCGCCCTTCTCAGCCTTGTCGGGGTGCGGCACTAACACCGCGCCCGACGACGCGATCCCGAGAGGAACGGAGGGCGTGTCCGGTTCCGGCGGTTTCGACGGGTCACGCGCCGGAACCGAGGAAGGGGGCGTCCCCGCGTCGCCGCCCGCCTTCGCGACCGCCGCGGAGGCGCCGTCGGCGGACGTCGAAGTCGACGCGTCGGCGTCCTCGGCGTCCGCGGCGGCGGCGAAGCGGCGCGCGGTGGGCCGGTGATGTCTCCCGGGGGCGTGCCGTTGGAAAGAAACCACGTCCCGGGACTTGCCGGGACCGCCACACCGAGACGGGACGGGGGGGCACCCGCGGACCCAGCTCCTGGCGAGCGCGCGCGACGAAGCCGCGGCGCGCATCAGCGTCATGGACGCCGTCGCCATGGCCGGAGGCGGCAGAGAGGAGAACGAGGAGGCCCTGCACGAGGTGCGCTCCAGGTGTGATGTTATCGAGTGGGGCGCTCGACAGGTGGCAAGACGAGGCTGGAAGATTTGTTTGATATCGTTTTGCTTCATCGCGAAACGCCGCCGCTGCGATGAAAGAAAGGCAAGCGTCGATCGACGGAAGGGAAATTTGAAAGCACCCGCCGAGTTTTTCGCGATCGACAAATCGCGTTCGTCTCCCCGAAGTTTGTCGGAAGACGGCACGTTCGAGACTCTTCTCGAGGCTCCCGAGACTCCGAGAAAGCCCAGTCACGCCCGGCGTGGTCATTCGCGCGCGCGCGCGGCATCCTCGGGTGGCACCTGTGGCGCCGCCCGGGACGGGGCGGGGGGATTTCTCGGAATATGTCGTGTCGCGCGTCTGCGCGCGTGAGACACCGAGCATCGAAATCCGCGGCCTCGTTCGTTCGAAGCCGTCTCGTGCCTTCCGCCAAGACGATGCTGGCGCTCGCGGCGCTCGTCGCCCTCGCGCCCGTCGCCGCCGGATTCGGCGACGCGGGCGCATTCGACGCCGGCGGCGAGTCGACGAGGACGGTCGTCCCAAAGACGCAGGCACGCGTCGGCGGGGACGGCGCCGCGGTCGCCGACGCGGACGATGCCGGTGCCGACGCGTCCGCCTCGGGGAACGCGAACACAAACGCGTCGAAGGATCCTTCGCCTTCGTTCGCGGTGTACCGCATGCTGGGCAACGACATGTGGCCTCTGCAAGGCGTAGGTCAGATGCGCCGCAACTCCGTGTTCGCGGCGCGGCACGAGGCGGCACCCCCGCCCGACGTGCCCGTGTTCTGGATCGTGAACCGCGTCGTCGACGCCGCCGAGCGCGAAAAACTCACGCAGGCGCTGGCGGCGGAGAAAAACGTCTCCGCGGATTCTTTGCTCTTCGCGAACCCGCCGCTGCGAGACGCGAAGTGCTTGTTGACGGAAGTGAGCGCTTTCTCTCGAACGAATGTGACCACGTTCGGAGGTAATCACGATGAGACGCTGGTGGACGACTCCGAAAAAAAAAGGCCCGCGATGGACCGCGCGGTGACTTTCGCGCAGGCGCAAAACGCCGTGCGCAACGCCGCGGTGGCGCACGCGCGCGATTTCGGGTACGAATGGGCTGTGCCTTTAGACGGGAACCAGTTCCTCCCGTCTGATTTCTACGCGCTCTTACGAGAGGCGTTAAGAGAGGCGGACAAAAAAGGCCACGTCGCGGTGTTGATCCCCATGCTCCGCGTGCGCGAGGAGCAGACGAGCGCTTTGTATCACCCGCGCGCGGACGCGGCGAGCGTCGCGGCGAGACACGTGCGCGAGGACGGCAAGTTCGCCGTGAGCGAGCCTCAAGTCGCGCTACACGCGACGAAGGCGGAGGCGCTCGGGTTCCGATTCGACCCGAGCTCGGCGTACGGCGCCGGGAACAAAGCCGGCCTGGTGCGCAGGCTGTGTCCCGCGGCGCCGCGAGGCGGCGCGGATGCCAAAACCGATTCTCGCGCACGCGCGCGCTGCTGCGAGCTGGTGGACATGAAGCGCCGGCAACAGGGTGACCCGTACTACTACGGCGCCGAGCTGGATTTGACCCGCGTCGTCGCTAAAGAAACGAAAATGAAGGAAGGGAAAGACGCCACCGATACGGAACGCGACGCGCTTCGCGGCTTGGTCTTAGAAACCGCCGCGAAGCTCTTCGCGCGATGCGCCGTCTCGGTGCGTCTGTTCAACTACCCGCCCGAGGACGGGCCGTCGCAGCTCAAGATCGCGACGAGCGTGTTGACGCGCGCCAAGACGAGAGATGAGGCGGGCGAGGTGTTCCGCGAAAAACTCGGTGCGTACTTGGAACGAGCGCCGAATCCGAAACCGGAGACGTGCGCGGCGCTCGACGCGACGCGCGCGACGCTCGTCGCCGACGACCCAGAGGAGATTGAAAAATCTTCTTCCGATACGGAGCCCGACGACGCGACGCGTCAGACGCGGACGCGGACGCGGACCGAAAACGCGCCGCGCTTCGTCCCGCAGCGAGACGCCGCCGCGGCGGGCTTAGTCTTACCGCGCGCGACGGCGAGGACGGCGGACGCGAAGGATGACATTTTACGCGACGCGTCCGCGGCTGAAAAAAAAACATCCGCCGTCGGTCCGGAGCGCGTCGGCGGTTTTTCCGCGTCGTTCTTCGTCGGGCTCTCGTGTTCGGGCGTCGTCGCCGTCGCCGCGTGGCGCCGCGCCTCGTCGTCACGGCGAAGACGAGGCAAGGCGACGATACCCCGGTGAGGCGGGATAGTCGTTCAACATTTTTTAAGAAAAAGCCAACGTAGTCTGATAAAAAGCGCGTCCGTCCCGTCTCTCGGGTTCAGAAAGAAGACGTCACCGCCGCGTCATGGCGAGCGCGAAGTTATTCGCCGGCATCGGGACGATTTCGGCGCGCTCAAACCCGACTTTTTCCGCCTCGGCGATCACCGCCTCGATGTCCCTGTACCCCCACTCGTCGTTTTGGCGTCTCAGGCTCTCGTCGAACACGGCGTTGCCTTCCGAGGTGTGCGCGCCGTCTCGCTTGAAGGGGCCGTACACGAAAAGCAGCCCGCCGCGCCGCGCGACGTTTGCGGCGCCGGCGAGCGCGCCGAGCGTCGCGCTCCACGGCGCGATGTGCGTCATGTTCACGACGAGCACGGCGGCGACGCTCTTGTCGCCATCGAACGTGTCGGTCTCGATTACTCCTTTCACGCGCTCGCTCCACTGCGCGTCGCACGCGTCGACCACGATGGGCGCTCGGACGTTCGGCGAAGTGCCGACGTGGTGACGCACCGCGTCGAACGCGGTGTCGTCCAGGTCCGTGGGCACGAAAACGAAATCGGGAAGCTCGCGGGAGAGGTGCGCGCAGTGCTGCCCGGTGCCGCACGCCAGCTCGACCACCACCCCGCCGGTCGGCGCGCACGCCCTGAGCCGAGGCGCGAACGCCTCCGCGATCGGGACTTTGTTCCGCTCCGCCGCGGAGGAAGAGGCAGCCTTGTTGAACGTCCCGAAGTCGTTGGACATGGTTTCGGAGTCGGGAGCGGGTTCGGGCGAAGCCGAGGCGTGCGTCGCGAAGGGGGCGCGCGCGCGGTGGACTACGGGTCTCGCCGCGCGGGATCGCGCGGAGCAGGCGAGGGACGCGAGGGACGCGTCGCGCCGAGGCGGGTCTCGTCATCGAGCGCTCATCGCCTGTGTCTATGTACATCACCTTCGACGCGTCGAGGTTTAGGTGGTCATCGCGTCATCACGCGTCCTTCTGGGCGGCGGAGACGTCGACGTTCTCGGAGGACTTCTTCTCTTTTCCGGACGGTTCGGCGGCGGCATCCGTCGCAGTCGCCGGCGGCGGCGCGCGCGCGTCCTCACCCGAACCTCCCGCCTGTTCCTCCCGCCGCGAGGGAGGGAGCGCCGCGGGCGCGTCCGCGCGCACTAAAACGGTCTTTCTCTCCGCGGGCAGAGGCGCGGCCGCCGTGACGGTCAGGACGCCGTCCACGACGAACGCCTTGAGCGAGCCGAGGTCGACGCGCGACGGCAACGTCGCGGCGTACGCCACGCGTCGCGTCGCGTCGCTGGCGGCGGCGGTGAGTCTCGCGCCGCCCTCGGCGTCGGCGGTGGCGGATACCTCGAAGTTCGCCGCCTTGAGCCCGGGCACCGCGCCGCGCATCACGGTGATCTCGTCCTCGCCGAGCGCAGCGGCGTCGGGTCCGGGCGCGGGAAGCGCGGGCGCCTCCGCGAACACGGGCACGGCGACGGGCGCCGGCGGCGCGGGCGGCGCGACGACGAGCGCGAGCGCGCCGTCCGCGCATCGCGCCGAGACGATCGCGTTCTTGTCCTTGAGATGCTTGTCAAAACGCAGGCGTTTCTTGAACGACCCGCGCGTTTCGGAGACGCCGCTGATCTCGACGACGCGCGAACGGCGCTCGACGGTGATGCGCAGGTCGCGCGCGGCGAACCCGGGCACGTCCAGGCGGAAGACGGCGGCGCCCGGCGGCGTCGCGGGCGCCTCCGCCGGCGCGTCGCCGGCGGCGATCTCCACCGTCTCGAGCGCGGGTTCAGCCTTCGGGACGACCACGCGGAAGACGCCGTCGATGCACGAGGCGGTGATGTTGTCGGCGTCCACCAGGCCTCCCGAGGGGAGGCGCAGGTCGGCGCGGATGTGCGGCCGCGTGGCGGAGCGCACCAACAGGCGGTCCGCCTCGCCGGCCTCGGCGGGCGCGGCGGTCACCGAGATGTCACCCGCGGCGACGCCGGGGACGAGCGCGGTGATGAGGTACCCGCGGTCGGTCTCGACCACCTCGGGGTCGAACGCGTCCTCGTCGCTGCCGTGGCCGGCATCCAGCGCGATCCTCGCGAGGTTCTCGATGTGGTAGAAGGGGTGCAGGTGCGCGGCGTAGGGGTGGTGCGCGCGCCTGTGCCGCTTGGCGGGTCGGTGGTACCCGCGATGCAGCGGCGAGTGGAAGGCGTCGAAGACGTCGAAGGCGGAGGCGAACATGGTGCGGTTCGGCGGTGGTGTCGGTGTGGTGTCGGTGGTGCTGTGTGCTCGAAGGGGGCAGGGGTCGGCTGGGGGCCGAGCGTGCGTGTGTCCGTCGCTTGTGCGCGTGTGGAAGTGACGAGGGGAGGCGCGCGAGCGCGCTTTTATGCGCGTTTCTCGAGAAACCAAAACGTCGCGAAAATCACGCTTCGCGAACCGTCGCGGCGCGTCGCCAGTCGTCGATTGGACGCGCCCCGAACGTAGGCGACGGAAGTGGAAACGTGGCGAATATGGTTCCGGGAGCTTCCACACCCGTCGTCGCGGGTGCGGGGGATGGCGACGGCTCTCGCGGCTCGGGCGCCGGCGAGACTCCCGCCGGGAACCCCCGGACCTCGCCGGCGGCGGGTCGGGCGACCGAGAGCCGCCGCGCCGCGCGAGGGCGACCGAGCGCGCGCGTCCCCGGACGAAAACTCCTCGGCGCGGGATGCGGAGCCATCCTCGGACGCGCCCGCGGCTGGCGCGCGGCACTGGTCCGCGAAACTCCGCCCGGGAACCGCGAAAGAGACCACCCGGGATGACCTGCGGTACATGTCCGCCGCGGTGGTCGCCGCGGGCGCGCGGGACGCCGAGCGCGGCGTGACCGCTCCCCGCCTGCTCTCCGTCAAGCGCGACCGCGACAACGTCGTGTTCGTGGACGACGACCGCCTGTTGACGCCGTTCCTCGCCGACGCGCTCGGCGTCGACGAGCGCGAAGCCTCCCGAGTGTTTCGCAGGCTGTGCGAGGTTTACCCCGCGGCGAAAGGACGCGCGGCCTCGATGGGCGTCCCGGCGCTGGCGCGGCTGTGCTCGGACCTCCCCGGTTTGTCCCGGCGTCTCGTCAAGCTCGAGGCGCTCTTCCCCGAGTGCGACGTCGCGAAGATGGCGTCGCAATCGCCGTGGCTCCTGGAACTGAGCGCGGACGAGGTGATCGGACCGAGCCTCGAGGCGTTACAGCGCCTGTTCCCGGAAGCTGGCGAGGGAGGTAAGCCGGGCGTGCACCGGATGGTGCAGGCGGTGCCGCAGCTCCTGGACGCAACGTTCGCGGAACGCGCGGTGTCGGCGCTCGCGGTAAGTCTGGGCGTCTCACACGAAGACGCCGCGACGCGCGTGCACAAAAACCCGCGGCTGGCGCTGGAGGTGGAGTCCGCGTCCGTGCGGAGCAAGTACAGCGTCGCGTTCGACCAAACGCACGTCAAGGCGAACAAGGTGGTCCGCTGGGAAAAAGGCGACCAGAGGGAGGAGTACTACAGGAGTACTACGGACGCGACGCGCGCGCGAAGCGAAACGTGAAAGTGAACTTCTTCTTGACACAAAACTTGACGCCTTCTTTCTGTCTTCGCGCTCCGAACCCGAACCCGAAGATGTGGCACCCCTCCGATTTTATTTGTCTTATGACCGCTGTAAAAACACGAA
>Ga0209652_1002629_pt1 | contig 13709 bp, 10 predicted proteins | sample SaaInl74LU_5_DNA_FD_184641 | JGI IMG/M metagenome (GOLD analysis project Ga0209652, IMG submission 184641) | Marine microbial communities from expanding oxygen minimum zones in the Saanich Inlet - ESP_74LU_5_DNA (SPAdes) (version 2) | ecosystem: Environmental > Aquatic > Marine > Intertidal zone...
GCTCTGCCAAGAATGATATTAACGTTGAGCAGTCGTTTTTAGGACTAGCCCGAGCAGTAAAGGATCGTTTGGTACAGGATGGAGGCGGGGGGCCATCAACCTCTGGTACTAGATCTCTTAAGAATCCACCCGTTTCTGGCAACAGAAGAGCTAACAACTGTTGTTAAATTGCTTGTAGCGGTTCAGGTGCGGTTGTTTGTTTATTATTTTTGGTTTTTAACCGTTGGTCGGATATTACAGCCGATGTGTAGATTAAATTTGGATCGTTGCCACAAGTGAATTTTGAGATGGGATTGGTTTGGAGCTGGGCTCTGTTGTTATATCATCTCAATATCCCCATTTGACCCTCTTGGGGAGTGGGACATGAATGTAGTATCATCAATGACATTGAAATCATTCAATAGTTGTGAAGTGTGTCCAATAAAATATATTGCTTTGTCTTACAATTTGTGGAGTATGATTGTTTGGAAAAGGTTAGCTTGAGGATTCCTTTGTAAATACAGGAATTGCTTGGAATTAGTAGGCTTAGAGCAACGTAGCAAATGGCTTCTCAATCCAGATCCAACACATCTTCATCATCATCTTCCTCCTCGTCATCAATGTCTTCAAATTCTTCGTCTCCAGTGTCCTCTTCTTCAAACGGAGTTCCCTCCTCTGTCTCGTCTTCCCCTTCAATCTTCCACTTAGCTGCCTCTTCCTCCATTCTTTCTCTCCTCATTTTCTCAATCTCTGCAATCTCCTCAGGAGTCTTAGGTTTCACATTGTTCTGGGCATTATGCTCCGCTCTACGACGCTCTCTTTCTAACCGTCTTCCTTCCTTCGAGCCGTCATTAGCAGAAAAGGTTTGCGGAGGAGGCTTTTGATCATCCTGGGCCTTGCGACGTGCTTGATCCTTCTTACGGTCACGTTTTTGGCGCTCAGCCTCTTCCAGCTTTCTGGTACGCGTTTTGATGTTCGGAAGAGCTGGGATCTTCTTCACTTGCTTCCCATTAAGCGCATTACTTACAAGTGAATTCATTGAGTTGAATGTCAAAGAATCCTCAAGAGGTATGATTGATGTTTTGAGGCGTCCATCAGCTTCTGCTAACCCTCCGCTGACCTTTTTGAAAACAACAAATCGGTGCTCTCCAGCAACGTACTCAGGGAGATACTCCTCAAGATTCGTGAGGAAGAGAAGCGTACTATCAACTGATGCAAATTGAACAGAAGGATATTTACCCAAAAGATTTGCCATTGCATGCTTTACAAATGGTTCTGGCTTTCCTCCTTTAAGAAGCAACCCACAAACATCTTTATTGAGACATTTCTCTTTCAGCTCCTTAGTCTTCTCAATCTTGGCAGCGTGTGGCTCTAACATCTGTTTTAACAGCTTTGTAAGCATCGCTCCAGTCTTAAGATGCTTTTCAGGAACCTGTTTGGGTGGGCCAACCTTACCAGATACAAAGATAGTTGGTCGCTTTTTTTTGTTGAGCTTAAACTTTTCGTAGATTGTCTTTCCAGAATCTGGCAACACATGATCACAATCAATTATTGCATACTCTACTGGCGCTGATCCATCATCATGAGAGTCTTGAAACACACTTGAAACAGGCAGACCTACTGATCCATCTTTAGCCTCTGGATGGCAGAGAACAGCGAAATCCTTGCCAGATGCACCCTCTCCAAAGAATACCTCCCGGAGTGCAAGACTATCATTGACATCAATACGAGGTATTTCAGCACTCATTCCTTTCATGAAATAATATCCAAGCATTGCAAGAGCAACACCAGCGGCAGGCTTGAGAAGCTTGTCGAGTGGCGGAGCCTTTTGCGTTGTCTTCTTCTTTGCAACGCGCCCCATTTTCAACAGTTAATGATATGTATAGGAGAGAGAGGCAGCGAGCTGGTGGTAGATACTACTACCTTCAACAGCTTGTGTGTAGTGGTGGAGAGAGAGACGGATCGGAGGGGGAGGAGCGAGGGTGATGTCAACAAGTTTCACGTGTAGATGGATAGGTAGGTAAGTATTAGCTCCTATCTACGGCTACACTGTCCGCCGTCGGCCGTCGGCCGGACAAATACTATTTCCCGACGGACAAAAGCTTGTCCTAAAACCTGCATCCCTGTGATGTGCGCGATTATCGATTGTCCGTCGGGGAAACCGAAACTGCATGCTCATCTAGATATCTCGATCGATCGGCCTTTTTTTCCTTTGTGCAACAAGAATGCATAAAATCATTCAGTTGCTCAGAAAAACATAACGCAGCAAGTATACAAATCAAACAACATGGCATCGATCAACACTCCTGAAGAAGTAATGGCTGCAGAGCAAGAGCCAGGGGCAGTATTCTTGGATGTTCGCGGTGAAGACGAAGTGAAGGCAGAGAGTCTACAATCAAGACCATATAAACAAGCGAAATGTTCGTTGGATGACTGCTCCGAGTTAATGAGTAAAGCAGAGACTCTCATGTCTGATAAGAATGGTGAGGTTAGATGTACACAATTCTTTTGTCGGGAAATGCGCACTCTTCTTACACAAATCAACTCATTTCTGTTTCTTTCTGTATTGTGTCAAAACTACAATAGCACCAGTTATCATATTCTGTCGCTCTGGACGCCGAGCAGGCAAGGCGAAAGAGGTATTAGAGCAAAAGGGTTATAAAAAAGTGCTAAACGCTGGTGGAGTAAAAGACATGAGTTACTTGTTACAGAGCTCCTAAGTGAAAATGTGTCTACATAGTCTTCTTCTTGTATTGTAAAACTATTCTTAGAAAGAGTCATTAAATGCAGTGTTTCTATCATTCAATTGAATTAGTCGATTGTTACTCTAGATAGGCTCCAAGAGTTTCGTTTTCATAATCAAGAATAAAATCAGCAAATGTACCCTGATCGCTATCATCTGCTGATGACTGTGCATTCACAGAACTATGCTGGCTTTCCATTACCCCGCTCATTCCAACTTCCATTGCTGCTTTCTTGACTGCTCTCAAGTTGGTAGGTACATCCTCTCGTATCCTCCATTCCAACGCGGCTCTGCATCACGAAAGAAGGCAGTAAGTCAGTTAGATGGAAGACTACAACATTGAAGATAAGATAAATTGGAATGGATGAGCGAACTTACACAGGCACTGGTCCTTTTGGTCGAACATCAACGGTGTAGCTGACTGTTGTCTCGGCTTCACCAGTAAATGGATTGTCAGGCATTTGCACTACACGCCATGTCCCATCAAATACAGAAAAGAACTGACTGTCAACGCATTTAAAGTTGATTCGACGCTCCTCTGGGAACATGCTCGATGATGACACTGGTGCAGGACTCAACTTTGCATCTAACTCATGTGATTGTGTTATTGGTCCAGTCTTCCCAGCCACTACAATAGCTTCTGTCATGTCCATCGTTACATCGGCACCGAATTCAAAGCCGATAATCTTCTGTGCACCCCTTTGGTATAATCTGCATTCATAGGATCCATCCCCTGCATTACCAGTAGGAGCGCCGCTGATTCGCTTACTAGCTACCAAGTTTGGAACGTGAGTACTTAAATTGTCATAGTCAGTGAGAATTGACCAAACATCCATCAGCGAGGCGTCCACAACGATTTCACCAGCGATACGTCTTGAGTTTGATGAAGTTTTCTCAATTCGTACAGCGACTAGCTCACATTCCTCTCCAGTTGTAGATATTTCTGATGCAGATGGAGTACCTCCAAACCACCATGACATTTGCAGCGAAGAAGAAGTTGTTGTTGATTTTGTTATTGTGCTGCGTTGGGGCATTGGTGACATGAAAGCATTCACGTTGACCCCACAAGCAAGAAGAAATGCAGATAGTATTATTTTCATGTTGATAATATTGTTGTACACTTGCAATAATGTTGAAAAATGATTGTAATGGGCTCTCTATTGTACTGTTAGCAACTAACGATTGATGTGATTCAGCGTAGATTGATAAAGCAGCTGGATTGAATAGAGTGCAATGCATTCATCTTCCACCTGTTCTTTTCCACATGGTGCGGTGGTGTCAGCTTCATTCTGTTTACGAGTCAGCGGAAAGCAAGCACGTGTGGACCGTGGGCCGTGGGCTGAGTGGGAGGCGAGAGGGAGAAGGGAGAAAAGCAGATTTGGACGTTGGTGATCTCATTATCTCATCGTACTTATCGTGACAATGATGGACCAGGTCCAAGCATAGAGTGATAATATAGAGTTCCTGCGGTGCCGCCTTTGTCTTTCATACGACGCTGTGTAACGTCGGGAATGGCTGCGTAGATAGATTTTGCATATCATCACTTTGCAACACACAGATATTTGTGTAAAGGATATTGTAGCACAAGATAGATGTCGATAATAATATCATATCCGTAATAATGAATGATCTCGACGATAGGATCGCTGCTAAGCGGAAAGTAAAAAGGAAAACCAAGAGTAAAAAGAAACGCCGCCCTTCACTTGACGATGATGATGTTGTCATAGGCCAGCTTAAATCTCCACCCGAGCTGCTTGTAAACAACAATCAAGCTTCAAAGTTCAGTGGCAGTAGTATCGATAGCAGCTTAAGTAGTAAAGGGAAGATTTCGAAGGACGGGAGCTCGGAACATTATGATGCGTCAGTTGCTAAAATGCCTGGAGCATACGCGGCTAAAGCAACCGATGTATCTGACGCCGAACAATTTAAGTTCGGTACTTTATCAACTGAGGCGGCACCAGCAACCAAACCGGGAGCATATAGTGCTAGCTTTGAAGATTTATCGGCAGCAGAGAGGCTGAAGTTTGGCATGGTCTCAACAGAGATCAAACCAGCGACCATGCCGGGCGCATTCAGTGCTAGCAATGAAGATTTATCGGCAGCAGAGAGACTCAAATTTGGCATTGTTTCGAATGCAGTAGTGACGCAAGTGACACAAGCCCCGCAACGTCCAGGCATTTATTCCATGAGTAACGAAGAGACTTCCGCTGCTGAAAGATTAAAGTTTGGCATTGCTCAACCTGTGCATGTTATTAATCAACAAGCATCAGTGGCACAAGCCCCACAAGCTCCAGGTGCTTATTCCATGAGTAATGAAGAGACTTCCGCTGCTGAAAGATTAAAGTTTGGCATTGCTCAACCTGTGCCTGTAATCAATAATCAAACATCAGATTTTGATCTGACAGCTGAATACGAACAAAGCTATGCGTCAAATTTAACCAACGATTATTGGGGAACGCAACCAAATCAACACGAGAACAGTAATGGAGTGATTGAAGCTGAAGTAGTGTCTGCTCATGATGACGATTTGTTTACACATGATTTTGACGTGTTTGGGAAGCTGAATCCAAAGAATTGGCGTACTCTCTTTATTAGTTGTTCTGTTGTGTCATTCATAATCATTATCAGCCTGTCTGCAGCGTTAGATTCAGCGAAAAACAAAAACACCGCAGACGAGACTACTGACACAAAGCAACCAGTTGCGCCAACATTATCGCCGACCATTCCACCAGTTGATATCAGCTGGTGCTTCAATAGCACAGAGTACGTGGAAAACGTCCGGTACGCCTCACTTCGGTCAACACTGGTCGCTTCTGGGCTATCAACTGATACCGAATTTGCCACAGATGATTCCTACCAACGCAAGTCATTATGCTGGTTGGCATTTGGAGATGCATTACAAATTGATAAATCTGACCCGTTCATTGAACAGCGGTTTGCGCTAGCAACACTATTTTACAGTTTGAACGAACCAAGCAAATTGTTGTCGTCAGGTTGGTTATCGGGCAAACAAGAATGTACCTGGACGCCAATGGTAGAGTGTGACGTGAGAACAGGATCAACTGTTTCAAAACTCAATATCTCCGGTTTTGATTTGCAAGGACAACTTCCAAAAGAGCTGAGTTCCCTTCGCTATGTTACTCATCTTGACTTGTCAAAGAATGTCCTGGACGGGGGCGTCACAAGAGCAACAACAGGCTGGAGTGAGTTACAAGAGCTCAGGCTTGCAAATAATAGGTTTGAAACAGTGCCAGAGTTAAAAGACGCCATGTCATCAGTGACTTACTTTGATGTATCTGCCAACAACATCACTGGCGAAATTCCAGCCTATATGGGTGGAAATTTACCACTGTTGGAATCATTGTACATGCACTCAAATGATCTGACTGGTAAAATGCCGCAATCAATTTGCAGCCTACGCAATGTCAGCTTGAGAAACTTGAGCGTTGATTGCGGTGTTGCGGAAGTAGTTGGGATAAGTGATGTCAGCTGCGATGTGCCGCAATGCTGCTCAGTTTGCAACGGTTACGTTTAGTGGAACAACAAAACAACTTTATGAAGTGCATTTACGAAATTAATATTGAATTAATAGCTTGTACTACTGTAGCTTGTACTATTGAATGTCATCGATTGAGATGTTCTTTTACCCATATGGTGTCGTTCCAACTGCAAATGATGCTTTGCTTGTTGCCTCTAATACTCCTTTTCCTAGGGACTTGAACATTCTCTTTGCTTTCAATTTCCATCCCTTCTTTTTTACTTCCTCTATTCTTTCTTGCTCTGCTTTTAGTTGTTCGGCTCTCATCATGTGCTCTATGATTAGCCTGTTGTACTTTTCGTTCCTTTCCTTCAGCGACTCGGCTAGGGCAGTCTCCAAGTCACTCTCTCGCTCCGTGTATTGCCAGCCAAGACTTCGGCGAGGAGGCATGTCGGGCTCATCGTCCATCGATAGCTCGTCGACAACATTGTACGACCGAGTGCGAACTATTGAGAAACGCACTCTATGCTGCTGTCCTGATTGCATCAGATGCTCTTCTTGGGAATGTTCCGAGGATTGGGACGATTCGTCGTCATCAATGCTGACAATGGATGGTGTCGACGACGTGACGGAGTTACCCTCTCCATCTTGTCCATGGATCGAGCTTTCGATTTTAAATGCGGGAGGCATGTCAATTGTTTTATTATCGTTGTTGCTATCGTTCATTGCTTGGTTGCTGTTGTACTTTTTATGATATTGTACCAATGTGAAGGCAGCACCTGGTTGTGGCGACGAGCTGCTCTTGCATCAAAAAGTGACTCAGCCGTGCATCTGTTTTCCTGCGTTGGTGGGATCGTATGTAGTTGGAGTTCTCATTTTCGTGTTCTCCCGTGTTCTTTGGTGCTCCTTCGGGCCTAATTGTTTGTCCGTCCGGGTCATTGTCCTCTCTGATTTTGTCCTGTTTCTGTCCTAACTTTGTCCTAATGAACGTCAGCACTTCCATCTCCCTTCCCTCACGCACCGCACCATCGCATCACAACATCACCAACACCACAAAAATTTCATCGACCTCGAACGCCTCCACCATGGCTAAGCTACGGACGACGTCTCTTCTTCCAGCTATCATGACGACAGTAGTATCTCTGTCTTTCATCTCAAAACTGCGCCCTATCGTCGCCTTCCAGGCACCTACTTCCGCACGCCGGCACTTCTCTAAAAATGCAAATGCTGCTTTTGGAAGAACAACACTCCGGCACCTTCCAGGTGATTTAGAGTCTTGGAGAATGACATCATCTGATGATGAATCTGAGGTGCAGACAACAGCGAACGCTCCTGATTTGGAAACATACGTGAACAAAAACAATTTGGACGACCAAGTCTTTTCAGCCATTTCTGCAGATGGAGGTCTCAAGGTTACCGTCGCTACTATTCGCAACTTGCTTAACGAAATGATGATTCAGCATTCTATGAACCCAGTGGGTGGAGATGCACTTGGGCGTGCCACGATATGTGGTCTATTGGCATCGAATGGAATGCAGGAGGAGCAGATGTTTCAGCTCAGTATGAAGGGCGATGGACCTCTTCGTGGAGTAGTTTCAATTGTTAATGGAAAGGGACAGGCAAAAGGATATTGTGGCAATCCACGTTTAAGTGACGACTTTACACTGCAAGAAGCGATTGGATCTGGGACAGTTCAAGTTGTGAAAAATCATCCAGACTGGCCAAGACCTTACAATGGAATCACTGGCATCAAATTTGGAGATATCGATAGAGATGTTGGAATATACCTAGCCGAATCTGAGCAACGCTCATGTGCACTAGCTGCAGCTACGTCATTCAATGGTATCCTATGCACTTCAGCTGGTGGATACCTTGTCGAGAGGCTTCCTGATTGCACCCCTGAGACCATGTCACATATGGAGAAGAATCTTGGCAAACTTGTACAAATGAACGGAGAAGATTTGGCTCTACCTGCAAATTTGATGCTTGAAGGAAAAACTCCTGTAGACATTGCAAGCATTTTGTTGGATGGGTTGGGCATGAAACCTCTGAACCAAGTTACTCCTAAAGAATATTGCGAGTGCAGTGAAGAAAAGTTATTTCGGTCACTTCGTCTATTGCCTCGTGAGGAAGTTGATGATGTGTTGAAGACGGAAGGAAAGATCGAGGCAAGATGTGAATTTTGCTCCAAAGTGTATCGTTTGGGACCCGATGAAGTCATGAAGAGATTCGCAGAAACAGAAGGCGATCCTTCCAAAGATGAGGACTTTGAACAGGAATTGAAAAGCAAAGCTACTGAATAGGCGTAATAAGTAAATCAACATCTAATATTGGACAAACTACACACGCATCTCTAAATTCAATTCAGAAACAAAATTATGCTTTTGGTCCAAAGCCATACTGATGTAGTAAGGGCATAATCGATTTTTTCCTATCTTCCTCGTCCATCTTGTTCAAAGGAAGTTGCTTGAATTTGCACAAGAACTCCATTGCAGCAGCAGTTCGTTCGCTTGCTTCATGGTTGACGACATTGTCGCCTTGATCAGCATCCTTTGAACGTTTGCGGTAGTCAAAGTTTTCTAGCTGCTTTGCTTTGCGCTTGGCATTGGCGATTATGGAAGCAGGCATGTCTGCCATTTCCGCCACCTGGATACCGAAGCTCTCAAGACAGGGTCCTGGTCTGACCTCATAAAGGAAAGTCAATCCATTCTGCTTATCGCCGTGTGCTGTTACATGACAGTTGGTAACTGATGCCTCTTGCTCTTCCAACGCAGTAAGCTCGTGAAAGTGCGTCGCAAAAACTGTCATGCATCCAATCTTCTGGACAATGTGTTCCGAAATGGCTTTAGCTAAACCAAACCCATCAAATGTGCTGGTTCCTCTGCCAAGTTCATCAATGACGATCAGACTGCGTTTCGTCGACGTGCGTAAAATGGATGAAGCCTCCAACATCTCCGCCATAAAAGTAGAGATACCCCTATCTTGTGCATCGCCAGCGCCTACACGGGCAAGGATATGATGTACAATATTTATCTTTGCCGAACTGCATGGCACAAAGCTCCCAATTTGAGCCATCGTTACTATTGCTCCCAAAGAGCGGATGTAAGTGGACTTTCCTCCCATGTTCGCTGTTATAAACAGAATGATGATGTTAGATGCAATATCTTCACAAAAGGCAAATATAAGCAGCAGCGAGATTTACTTACGGCCAGTCACGATGAGGTATGAAGACTCACCAAAGGTGAGATTGAAGTCATTGGCAATGAAATTCATGTCATCTTGTAGTTCAACACACGGATGACGAGCTTGTTCAAGCTACAAATATTATGTGCAAACGCAGAAGTTTCCATGGTCAGAAGTTGTACCGAAAAGGTAAGAATAACAAATACAATGAAACTCACAGTGATTCCTAATCCGTCTTCTTCGCCATCCGTCATTTGAGGACGACAATAACCACAACTACTATAAGCTGCAACGTGTGCAAAGCTTGTAAGTACATCCAATTCTGCAAGAAGGGCTGACGCACTCTCTAGGACAGGCACATAAGTTGATGCAACAGCCATGCACTTGATCACCATGTCTCGTTGCTTTTCCTCATACTCTGTCATGAGATCTTTCTTCTTCGTGCCCAATTGAGTAAGCTCCTTGGTTGAGAAATAAACTCCATTTTTGAGAATGCGATGAATCTTTACACCACGATCCTTAAGCTTGCTCTCTAAAAGCTTTGCATCATTTGTCTTCGGAAGACGGAACTGCCAAACGCATGACGTATTGCTGTTTGAGTCTACATCCTCGAGTCGCACTTGATTGTTCCCTTGTCCACTAACATCAGCCCAAATCTCATTCATTTCTTCGTGGATTGCTTCCAACTCTCCTTGAACTCCATCCAACTCATTCTTGATATCACGTAGATTCTCATCCAAGTCAGGCTTGATAATATAGTCACGTGGTGCGGCATTAAAATCAATGACTTTCTCCGCAAGTTCAACGGCTTTACCCAAATGATTCATAACGCCTGATAACCCCTTGAAACACGAGCTGAGTGCGCACGTATCATCACTTTCGTCACTCTGTTGCTGTTCCTCTTCAGTAGGCACCAAAGCTCCGAGTGAGTCCAAAAGAGTAGGGAGACACTTGTCAGCAAACAAATGCAATTTGTACAAGCACTCCAAAGCTTTGGAAGTGCTACCCAAATTCCCACCTTCCCTGGCCGCTCTTCCCACCGCATCCAATTTGTATCCCAAAGCGTCAATATCCAACCCTCGAAAGGCTGCAAGTCCCTCCTCTCGTAGACGATCACGTCCAATACTATCTTCTACCAACTTGGCAACAACGTCCTGTCGACGCATAATCTCCTTCAACTCCACACATGGCTGCCTCAACCACACTTCCAACGTACGACTTCCCATCTTGGTTTGACAATGGTTCAAAACACCATAGAGAGAATTGTTGGACGAGTTCCCACCTGTGAGGAGAGCAGCTCCACTTCCATTCCTGGGTGGGAATAAATGAATCGCTTCAGAGGCTGTCCTATCCAAAGCTAGGTGTGAATGTAATGTTCCAGACACGACACAGCAGGAGCCCTCACTGTCGTCACTTTCATCACAGAGTGATCGATCGGCATTGAAGAGATGGCCGAGACACCATGACACCATTGGCTCTTCTGCCATGCGCTTATCACCACGATAGGCTAAATGTGCCTCAGACGTTTCTCCTCCCAACAAGTGCTTCAGACACTGCTCCGCAAGAGATGATGCCTTTACCTTGGGAAGATTCGGAAGCACATTGACAGTCATGGAACTGTTATCATCATCATCATCGTCATTGACATTACTTTCGGATACATCGACACGAGATTCAATGACATGCACCAACTGTTGCAGTACTTTTGATACCTCTGCTACTGACCTTTTTTTCGACTTTGCTGAAGATTCATTGTTGTTATTATCATCCAAACTTTCTGTACAGCCCACATATACTGTGCTAACAGGTGCGAATCTTGTCAACAAGGCGTCGACATTGGCAAAGGAACGTCGATCATCGAGAAAGGTAAAGTATTCTAATTTGTGCGATACTTTATCGCCGTGTCCAGATCGTTTGATTGGTTTGCGCACCACCACGGCTAGTTTGGCTGTGGAGGAGTCATGTGTCGAGTTACCACCGGCTGATGTTATTGAGGGATGAATGAAGGAGGTGATTTTTATGAGTGTTCATGTCGATTCTGAAGGTGCATGCACCGACATTGATTTACAACTTACCGGAAGTTGAACTTCGGCTGAGCAGAATGGTCACTATTGACATGGGCGACGACGGAACCTCCTCCGCCTCTTTCCCAGCAGAGAAGAAGCTCATCGTAGAGATAATAGGATCCTTCCTCAGTAGAATACTATGATGTTATCTCGCTTCCTATCTATGGTGATAACATCATCGTTGGCATTATTGTTGACATCACAGCATTGGAAACCTATAAAAATGACGTACAGACACTGACACAATCACCTGTGACATTTGTTATTTGATGCACATTCCACACGCAATTTATTTGCTTTTACTGTTGGCTGTTCTGCAGTGTAATCGTTGCCTCTGATCAGTTTATAGCTGGCCCGGAGAGGGTGGTGTTATACAACATCAGAGAGAGTCTAACCAGCTCGTGTTTCATCCAATAAGTGTAGAGAGGGTAGAATAATTGCAACTGCAAAAAATAGCCATGTCACGACACCGCGACATTCGTAACCTCGACGAGGACGACTACTACGATGATGACTACTATGATGACGACGAATATTACGATGAGGATGAATATTATCTAGAGCAGCAGCGAGAACAGGAGCGTAAAAAGAAGGAGGAGGCGGAAAGGAAAGCCAAGGAAAACAAACTCAAGCAGCAGAAGCTACAGCAGCAAAAGTTGCAGCAACAGAAACTGAAGCAGCAGCAGTTGGATGATGCAAAGAAGAAGGCTGCAGGTGGAAAGGGTGGCGGTGGAATATCAGTTGCATCGGCAGCACCAAAAAGTGGAGGAGGTGGGATTTCCCTCGGCAAACCTCCACCCGGTTTCACTGTTGAATCCAAACAGAACGACGTTGCAACCAAAAACAACAATGCACAAAACATGCCAATTCCACAACTTCCACCCAACATCCTCGCCAGTCTTCGATCTAACAGCACTACTGGCGAAGTAATCCGCTCACATCTCTCATTAGTCATCCTCGGCCATGTGGATGCCGGTAAATCAACTCTTACAGGTCGACTCCTTCTATCACTTAATCACGTATCGCAACGTTTACTACAAAAGTATCAAAAGGCGGCTACTTCAATTGGCAAATCATCCTTTGCACTGGCATGGTTTACAGATGAAGATGATTCGGAACGAGAACGTGGCGTTACCATTGATATTGGTACCAAGTTTGCCAAGACGGAAAAGTTTGATTTTACGATTCTAGATGCACCCGGTCACAAGGATTTTATCCCAAATATGATTAGTGGTACCGCAAGTGCTGATTGTGGTCTGTTAGTTGTTGCTGCGACTACGGGAGAGTTTGAAGCGGGATTTGCAAGGGGTGGAGATGCTTCGTATAGTGGAGGACAAACGAGGGAACATATCGTGTTGTCACGAGGGTTGGGAGTGACTCAATTCGTTGTTGCTGTGAATAAGTTGGATGCTGCCGAACCTGCCTGGTGTCAGGAAAGGTTTGAGCACATCAAGTCGATGGTGCTGGACTTTCTGAAGCAGAATGGATTCAAAGAGGCAAGAATCACTTTTATTCCAGTCAGCGGGTTGACGGGAGTGAACATTTCCAACAGTGACAAGGTGGAAGATGAAGATGGCTGGAAAGCTCTGAAGAAATGGTACAAGGGTCCAACACTGTTAGAAGCGTTAGATGGGTTTTCTCCTGCCAAGAGAGGATATGAGAAACCCCTGAGAGCAATTGTCACCGATGTATCTTCAGAAGGAAAACATGTAAATGTACGTGGGAGAGTAGTTCAAGGCTTTATTCAATCTGGAGATAATGTGGTTGTGTTGCCAGTTGGCGACGATGCCAATGTCGTGCGAGTAGAACGAGGAAAGGCGGCTCAGGAAGGATCGTCCCCTTACTCATTTGCATCGCCATCTCCGACAACATCATCAAGCACTTCAAATGAGGCTCAGCTGGACGGCATTGCCTTGGCCGGTGATACTGTCGAGCTGACTCTCGCAAATATCGACTCAGCCAGATTAATGACTGGATGCGTTATTTGTCATCCGCAACCTTCACTAAGGCCAAAAGTTGAGCAAAGATTTGAAGCAAGGATTTCAATTATGGAAAGATTAGCTGTACCTATAATCCGAGGCTCAAGTGTTCTGTTGCACATGCATAGCATTGATGTTCCTGCTGTATTGAATAAACTCGTATCATCTGAGAAGCGCGGAGATGGCAAACCGAGACAAAACCCGAGAGTATTGACGGGAGGTGTGACAGCAACGGTTGAGATCACTCTAAGTGAGAGGTTGGTGATAGAAGAGTCCAACGA
>Ga0209652_1002630_pt1 | contig 13705 bp, 5 predicted proteins | sample SaaInl74LU_5_DNA_FD_184641 | JGI IMG/M metagenome (GOLD analysis project Ga0209652, IMG submission 184641) | Marine microbial communities from expanding oxygen minimum zones in the Saanich Inlet - ESP_74LU_5_DNA (SPAdes) (version 2) | ecosystem: Environmental > Aquatic > Marine > Intertidal zone ...
GACGAAGAGCCTGGGGGGGGACCTCGCGCGCGTGGTGGCGTTCCACGTCGGCGACGAGAAGGAGACTGGTACATCAACGAAGTCGGCCCGAGCGATTACCTCCGCCGACGTCGAGAAGGAGGTGCGGAGACTCGCCGCGTTCGTGCGGGAGCGCGCCGAGAGTACACACGCGGACGCGTCCGCGGCGTCCGCGTCAAGGGCTGGCTGGGCCGAGAAGGCGTCTTTGTACGAGGAGGAGGTGAAGGCGGAGGAGGAGGCGATCGAGGAGGCGGGCGCGGAGGGGGAGAAGAAGGCTTCTGAAAAGACGGAGAAGACCGAGACGACGGAGAAGAAGCGAGCGTCTGTCGAGTCTTCGAAGCGATCCGGTCAGAAGACGGCGTCGAAGAAACCCGCGGGCGGGGAGCGCGACGAGGGCGTCCGCGCGTACGTCGCGTCGGCGATTCACGACCTCGCCGCCGGTCAGGGAGGTGGCGAGGGCGACGCCAGGCTGGCGAAGCCGCCTCGGGACGAGCCCACTTTGATGGACCAGTTTGCGAGCTGGCTGCGGCGCAGGGACGCGGAGGCGTCCTCGCCCGCGGGGAAAAAGGCGTCGAGGCGTCTTCTCACGGTGACCACGGACGCGGACGCCGGACGAGTCGCCGCCGAGAAGCTCATGCGCGCGGGGAGCGTGTTCGAGTCCGCGGAGGACGTCCCGCCGGTGAACCCGGAGGACCTGTCCCTTCTCGAGCGCGTCGGCGAGAGGTTCGAGAGCTTCAAGCTGGAGCTCGCCGGCGCGGCGGCGGCGCGCGGGAACGCCGGCGAGGAGGAAAAGGAGGCGCGTGACCGGTTCGAGGACACCAAGGCGAGCGTCGCGGCGGAGATCGCGCGCGCCGCGGAAAAGCCGGGGTCCCTCGAGGACGTCGCGAGGCTCAGCGGCGAGAAGGGGTGGCGGTGCGTGATTCTCGGCGCGGACGCGAAGATGGCGCGGCGCGTCGCGTCGGCGCTGGAAGAGGCGGACGCGCCGTGTTTGGTGGTGGACCGCGTTTCTTCTCGCGCTTTTTCTTCCGCCGCCGAAGGCCCGTTCGCGTCGCGCGCGGCGTCCTCGCGGTGCGCGAGCACGGTCGCGGACATCGTGGACGCCGAGCTGGCGGCGGGCGCGGCGCGCGCCGTCGTCGCGGCGCCCGCCGCCGGCGCGCGGGTGGCGGCGCTGCTGCAGCAGTGCCGCGAGGACCGGCTGGACATGGTGGACTGGGCGGGCCTCGGCGTGCACGAGCTCTCCGTGTCCGCGGCGCTGGACGCGTGACGACGCGCGGGCGACAAGGGCTTTGTGAATATCCATAGATAGAACGATACATACGACGATACAATGTACCCGTGCGTGGTCATGACAAACAACCCGACCCGACCCAAACGAAAACAAACATCGCGCGTCTCAGAGTTTGAGCGCGCGCATCCCCTCGAGCGCGCCCTTGGCGTCGGCGGAGCTCTCGTCGCCGGCGCGCGTCTTCTTTCCCGTCCCGCCGCCGCTCTTCCACTGCACGGAGAGCTCCTTCATGACGAGTTTGTGCGGCGTTCCCGCGGGGAGGCGCTCCTTGACGCTCCCGAAGTGCTCCTTGACGAAGAGCGAGAACGCGGTGGCCTTCTTCTCCTCCGCCTTGGTGCCGTCCGCGTTGAACTTGCCCAAAAACTCGAGCTTGCCGTTGCACACGCCGCACGCCTTGGCGTCGACGTCGATGGACTTGCTGTGGCGCCCGTACTCCTGGAGGCACCACGACTGCGTGCAGCGGTACTTGTACGGCTGGTGGATCTGGTACGAGTGGCACGTGTCCACGCGCACCACCGGGTACACGCGCATCACTTTCGCCGCCCACTTCTTGAACACGCTCCCGTGCGGCGGCTTCGCGCATTTGTCCAGCAACCACGCCGCCGCGTGGCACATCTCGTGCAGCAGCGTCGCCTCCAGTTTTTCCGCCGTATCCAACACCTTGGTGCTGAGCTCGATGCGCGCGTGGTACTCCGAAACGCCGCTGCTCCTGGTGACCTTGCGGTAGTGCGTCAAACCGGCCGTCGTCAGGAGCTTGGCGTTCCAGGTGATCTCGAACTTTTCGGGAAGCGCGCCGCCGAAGCCGTCGCGGTTGAACTCGCGGTACAGCTCCGTCGCGATGGTCTCCTTGTGCCGCGCGAAATTCAGGCTCTTGCCCGGCTTCGCCGCGGACGCGAGCGCCGCGGCGAGCGCCTTGCTGTGCGTCGGGGGCGCCTCGCCGAAACCCGCGTACGCGCCGCCGCCGGGCTTGCGCCCGATGGCGCTCTTGGGCGTCTTGGGGTTGTACGGGTTCGCCGGCGGCGCCCGCGGGGGCGTGGGCGTGCGCAAGCCGTCCAGGCAGTACGGGTCTTTGGGTTTCGTCGACGCCTCCTCCTCGTTCTCCTTGCCGCGCGCCTCCTCCGTATCCTCCGTATCGCCGCTGAGCTCGCAGACGGAGGAGGAAGGGGACACGAAGGTCACGCCTCTGCCGCGAGACGCGCCGCCGCCGCGCGCGAAACCGACCGTCTCGGGATTCGGCGCGACGCCCCCCGACCGCGCGCGGACGTCGTCTTCGATCGCCGCCTCGGACGCGTCAGACGCGTACTCAACTTCGTCGTCGCCCACCACGAAATCGTCGTCGCTCTCGTCTCCGTCCACAGAAGCCTCGTCGTCGCTCTCGTCGCCGTCCACAGAAGCCTCGTCGTCCAGCCACGTGAGAGCCTTCTTGCGCGCGGACGCGACAGCCGAGCCGCGCGCCGCCGCGCGGCGGCGCGGGCGGCGCGCGGGCGAGTCCTCGCGCTCCTCCGCCTCTACCGAAACCGTCTCGCGGGGCTTCTTGAGCGCGGATTTCGGGAAGGAAGGCGCGCGCGTCAGCGCCGCCGAGGACACCGCCGAGGTCGCCGCCGCGACAAAAAAGTGCGCGTCGCGCGTCGCGTCACTCGCCGCGCTCGCGTCGTCGGTGAAGTCGAAATCCGGGCGCGCCGGCTTGCTTTTTTGCGCGGACTTCGCCGCCGACTTGAGCCGGAGCATGGCCTTTTTTTTGCCGGTGGTGGGCGGCGCGGGCGTGAACGCCGGCGCCGCGGGGGGCGTCGCCGCCGCGGGCGACGCGGGAGGCGTCGCCTCCGCCGCGGCGGGGGAGACGAACGCGACGGCGGCTGCTTTCTCTTTCGGTCTCTCGGGGTCGGGGCTCTCCCCCGAGCTCTCCGCCGCCGCCTCCTCCTCCTCGTCGCTCAGCACGACCCGGCGTCCGCGGCGCTTGCGCGAGCTCACTGGGCCCACCTCGTCCTCGTCCGACTCCTCCGCGTCAGCCTCCCGCGCGACCGCCGCGAGCTCGGCGGGGGGCGACGGGGAAGGCGCGACGGGCGTGCCTCCGGGAAGCTCCGCGACGTCCACAACCTCCGGGCCGGGCGACGCCGCGAGCGTCTCTTCAGCCTCGAGCTCCTCCGCCTCGGCGATCGCCGCGGCGTCGTACTCATCCGCCTCGTCGTCGTCGACGCGCTCCGTGCCCGCCACGGAAGCTGTGTCGGCGACGGAGTCGCACTCGTAGTCCTCGTCCTCGTCTTCGTCCTCGTCCTCGTCCTCCTCCGTTCCGGCGACGGACTCGTCTGCCTCGCTCTCGTCCTCGCAGGAGGACGCGTCGGGAGACGCGTCGGGAGACGGGTCGTCTTCCGCGTCCTCCGGGTCATCCTCCGCCGGCCGCGACGCCGCGGTCGACGCCGTCGAGGCGAGCCTTTCGAGTTTTGGCCCCGCGCCTTTGAGTTTGAACGGCCCGCCCACCGCGGCGAAGCGCTTCGCCAGGCACGCCACCGGGTCCCCGCACGCGCCTTTGCCTTCCTCTCCGCAGGCGGCGTCGCCGCACCCCAAGACGCCCTCCTCCACGGTGTACGTCTCCGTCGTCGGCGCGAGCGTCGACGACGATTCGGGCGCGGCGGCGAGCGCGGCGGCGAGCGCGGCGGCGGAGACGTTTTCTGTCCCGCTCCGCGCTCCGCCGTTGGCGGACGCGACGGAGCCCATCGGGGACGGAGGCGCCGTCGCGAACACGTCCTCGTCCTCTTCCTCTTCCTCGTCGTCTCGCGAGGAAAGCGCGCGGGGCGCGAGCGCCGGGCTCTCGACCGGTGACGGTCCGGTACCTTCGGCGTCTCTCGCGCGAACGTCAGCCTTCGGTTCCCCCGGATCCGGCGCCGGCGCCGCCTCCTCCGCCGGCGCCGGCGTTTCCTCCTCCGGCGCTTCCTCCGCCGGCGCCGCCGCGTCGAGGCTCGCGACGAGGCGCTTGACCACCGTCGACGCCGCCTCCCGGGCGTTCGGCTTCGCGGGGTTCGCGCAGAGCGACAAGATGGCCTCGGTGGGGTCGACGCCGCTCGCGCGCATGTAAACAAGGCTCTCGCGAAGCAGGCGCACGCCTTCGAGGCGCGCGTTTTCCGACGTGTCGGACTCGACGGGCGCCTCCGGCGCGGACGCGGTCGCCTCCTCCAGCTCGGGCGCGGCCTGCTCCTCGGGCGCAGGGGGCTTCTCGGGCTCGGGAGTCGCGGCCTCGGCCTTCGTGCGCTCGGGCGTGGCCCGCTCGGCGTTCGTCGCGGACGCCCCCGCATCGGTCTCGTTCACGCCGCGCGCGATGCTCGAGTCCGCGGCCGGGGTGTTGTTCGTGCGCTCGCGAAGAGGCGCGCGCAAGGGCTTCGCCTTCATCACCGGCGTGCTCACGGGAACATCTCTGCTCACCACTTCCTCGTCCACGTCGTTGCCGACGATGGAGACGGTCCCGCCGAGCTTGCGCCTGCGAGATGGATGGAGGGGAGGGTCGTCAGTTTCGGCGAACGCACGCGAGGGGCGCGAGACGCGCGATGGGGTTCGACGGGCGGGGGGGAACGGCGACGCTCACGAACCTCGAGCGGCGCGCGCCCGGCGTCTTCGTCGGGGTCCTCGCCAACAGCTGGCTCGCCAGGCTGCTCATGGCGACCGCTCGTGCACCTCGTTGTGGACGCGCCGAGGAGCGGATCTGTTGTTTCCCCTCTCGACTGCACATATTACCAGACTAAATGGTCATACGGACCACTCCACGGATTGAGCGTTTCGTTGGAAAACGCGAACATCTTCGTCGGCGAAAAAGCCCGACACGCCGCACGGAGCCGCCAGATCGTCCACCGCACCGAACACCGACCATGAACGTCCCCGCGGTCAACGACCTGCAGCAGAAGCTCTCCGCGGTGATGGAGGAGCTCGACCACAAGGTGTTTCGGCCCCAGCAGGTGCGTTCCCGTCGCCCCCCCTCCGCCCCGACTATGGCACCGCGCGCGATCGATCGCGCCGGTTCCACGTCACTCACAGTGCCGACCCCCCGCTCTCGACCCCCTCCGCTGGCGCGCGCGCAGAAAGCCGCGTTCCTGTGTCAGGCGAAGTGCACGGACATGAGCGGTCCCCAGGAGGAGATGCACCGGTGCCTGCAGCAGTGCGGCGAGCCCATCGCGAGGCACGAGGCGGCCGTCATGGGGGAGCTCCAGCAGTTCCAGCAAAGAATCCAGCGGTGCGTCGTGCAGTGCCAGGACAGACAGGCGGGTGCGACCACGCCGGACACGAAAAAGTACGAGAAGTGCGTATCCGAGTGCGCGGTGTTTTACCAGAAGGAGCTCAAGGAGCTCAGGCCGAAGCTCCTGAAGAAACCGTGAGCGTGGAAAAGAGGCTTGGGTTCGACGGCGCGTCCCGGACCCCGGCGCGAAAAAGAAAAGAAACCGCGAAGACACGCGCGCGCGCGCCTTGTATTCTATTCTGCTACAGACTATCAACCGAGTCGTGCCATCCCATCTCTGTACCCGACGAAACCGAAAAGAAAAGCCGACTCGCGCCTCTACGCCGCCTTGGCTTTCGCCGCCTGCTCGGCGGTGCGCGCGCCGCGCCGCCACGCCGCCGCGCACCGCCGGCGTCTCAGGAAGTGCCTGGCGTCCCACATCGCACCGATGAGCAGCGGGAACGCCGTCGGCAGGAACAGGGGCACGTACACCGCCATCGAGAACTCGGGCGGGAAGTACATCTCGGCGTTGAACTCGGGGTGGTAAAACGCGGACTCAGCGACGTTACGAGCGTCGCGAGCGAACGCCGAAGCGCTCGCGCCGCGCCCGTCGCGCGCAGCCTCGCGCGCGGCGCGAAGAAAACGAAGCGTCTCCTCGGCGCCCGCCGCGAGCGCCGCCGGCACGTGCATGTCCGGCAGGTTCGCGGCGGTCTCCACGAGCGCCGCCAGCGTCGCGCGCGCCTCCGAGGCGGCCGCCACCGCGCGGCGGCGCGCGATGGCGTCCGCCTCCCATGCCGCGAAGCCTCCCGGCGCGCGCGCCGAGGTCAGAGTCAGAGGCTTCACCTCCACGCGCGTGTCCGGCGTGCCGAAAACGGTGCGCGCGCTCGTTGGCCCGCGGACGCCAACCTCCAGGACCGTCGCGTCGCCCGCGGCGGTGGCGCCCGGTGGCGCGGGCGGCAGACCGAACGCCACGCGCAGGCTCGCGGCGAAGGACGAAAGCACAAACTCGAGGTCCGCGTCGTTGAGGTACCGCGGTCGCGGCGCGGTGACGTTCTCGGTCATCACGTCGAGCGACGGAAGGCGACCGGACGCCGGCGACCGACGCGACGTTTTTTTTTTTTCGCGCGAAGACGTCGTCTCGCGCGACGTCTCCGCGTCGGCTTCCACTGAATACTCATACGCGTTTCCGGACGTTTTCGTTTCGTCGTCGCCGCCCGCGCACGTCGGCGGGTTCCACACCACGACGCTGCCCCAGCCCGGGACGTCGAACGCGCTGACGGGGCCGCCCTCATCGTTCTCGAGTAACAGCGGGCACTTGTCCCTCGGGGGGACGTACGCCACGAGGTGCGTGGGCGGCGCGAGAAGCTCCGCGGGGGACGTGTCGACGTTCCACGAGGACGTGTCCACGAAGAAAGGCAGCTCGGCTTTGGGCAAGACAAACGCTTGTTTGTCAGCGTCCCACTTAGAACGCTCGCTCGCCGCGCGCGAGGCGGCGTGAGAAAGCACCTGGCCCTCGACGGTTAAGGTAACGGAGCGTTTCAAAGAAGAAACCGCGCGCCTCGCGAAGCGAGCCTCGACGTCTTCCGCGAACCGCCACGAGTGGCTGTGCCCGCGGCGGTCGGGCGCGGCGTCCGCGAGCGTGAACGACAGCGTCGCCGCGCCGTCGGGTCGCGTCGCCGGGAACGCGTTTCGCAAACGTCGCTTCCGCTCGGAGAGCTCCTCGCGCGGTTCTTTTCGTTCGCCGGCGTTTTCTTTTGCCGCGGATTCGGATTCGGATTCGTCGAAGAGCGATGACCGAAACGACGATTCGGGCCAGCCGGTGGCGAAGTACCGCGCGGCGACGGGCGCGGCGCGCCTGGCGGCGTCCGCGGCTTTTGTAGAGCCGGTCTGACGCCCGCGCCCGCCGCCCGCGGGGAACCGCGCCCACGCCGCGCGCCGCGCGCCCATCACCAGCGCGACGTCGGCGCCATCCGACGGCAACAGAAAAAGCGCGTTCGCGTCCTCCCCGGCGCCGCAGCTCTCGTGCGCGCGCGGCTCGTGCCTCGCCAGCCACGCGTCGACGTCCTCGTCGGGCAAAGTCCACAGCTCGCGCATGGCGGCGCCGAAACAACAAGCCGAGCGCTTCTGTTTCTCAGCCGCGTCATGGTGTGTCTCTTCATCTGTTTGAGATTCCCCTCTTCGTCGTACGACGTCGTCGTCGTCGTCGATCGTCTCGACGCGTCCTCGCGTGACGCACGTCCCGTCGCCGGAGAGGACCGCGAGCTCGAGACGCGCGTCGTGTTTCCCGGCGGCGTCCGCGCGCATGTCCCCGAGCGCCGCCCAGATGGTGTCCGCGTCCGCTTCCGCGCCGGCGCCGGCGGCGTTGGCCACTGCCAGCACGCGCAGCGCGGGGGGCGGAAACCGCAGCGCGGGCGAATCCGCGTTCGTCTCCGCCTCGATGGCGCGCAGAGGCAACGACGCGCGGCGGATCCAGGTCGTGCGCGCCCACACGGGCAGGCACAGCAACGCCAGCATCGCCGCCGTGACGCTCACCGCCAGCCTCTTGCCCCCGGGAGGCTCGCCCCGCTTCGCCCACCGCTCGAACTCGCGCTCGGGGGTGAGGAACGTGCCGTCCGCGTCGCGCGCGGACGTGCCGGGCGGCCATCGCGCCAGGGGCTGGAGCACTCCCCGGACCTCGCGCGCCAGCCGGGCGAAGATCAGCACGAACAGGAACGCGCCCGCGTACTGCTCGAGGTCATCCATCGCGAGCGCGCGGAAGGGACCGGGCGGTGCCGAGTGAGGAACGATCGACAGAGTGTTCGCGACAACGACGAAAACAGTACCCGGCCGCGACGGTCTGGTCACTTGCACGTGACGAATACCGACGCACGCGAAAGAACGTTTCACACCCTGCAGCAGCAGTGCCAATTTTTGCGTTGCAGACAGGAATTCAGCCCGGAGCCTTTTTAGTTCCAAAACAAAGGAAAAGCTGAGAGCCTCGCGTTTTCGCACCGACTGAAATCCAACGCGTTCCCGCCGTCTCGGGTACGCGGGAAAACGAATCGACTCCCCAGTTCACTTCCCCGCCGTGGCTTTTGCCGTTTTCGAAACGTCAAAAAGGCTGCGCGCGTCGGTCGGAAAAAATCGAAAAGGCGCGATTCGAAAGTCGAAGACTGTTTACTCGTAGGTACAAAAAGCGTCCCGACGGATAAAACAGACGAAGTGTCGAGTCACGTTTCGCCGAGTCGGCGCGACGACACGTCGTCCTCCGGGTTCGGCGCCACACGCGCGCGCGCGAGCGTCCCCTCGCGCCCGCGTCCGCACTCCGCGGTCGAGTGGCACGCGCGACGCCCCGCCGCCGCCGCGCATTGCCGTGATCGAGTCGCGGGCATCCCCGAGGCGCTCGCGGGAACCGGGGAGACGTCGTCTCGAATTCGACTTTTCGCCAGCGGGGCGTCTCGCGCGAGGGAAGATGTTGATGGAGACGGAGACGCCGCGCGCGGTGCCGCTCACGGCGGCGTCGCTGGCGATGCTCGAGTCCCCGGAGTACGGGGAGGACCCATCCATCATGCTGCTCCGCCGGGTGCTGAGCTCGCCGCACGAGATGGGTGACCCCAACGCGCCGGACGACGGCGACCGCCGGCGTTCCATGGAACTGGACGAGCCGCTCGCGGGCCCGAGAGGTCCATCCCCGGCGTCTGCGGCGTGCGCGTCGCTGGACACCACCGGCTCGTTCGTGGCGTACCTCGCGCCGCGAGGCGCGTCCGCGGCGGATTCCACGCGTTTTGCGGACGCCTTCGCCGAGAAACTGGGCGACGGCGCGTCGCGCGGCGTCGGCGCGCGCGGCGCCGTCGCGCACGAACGCGACGGGGTGGCCATCTTCGTCAACGCACGACGAAACCGCGTGGTTTTGTTTTGCGGCGCGCTGAAGAACCGCGCGGCGCTCGTCGCGGACGCCTTCGAGAACGACGCTTCGAACGACGCGCGGTCGCCGAAGCACGCGTCTAAACACGTCACCGCGCCCGAGCTCATCGACAGGCTGTACGACACGTGCGGTCCCAACTTCGTGGACCAGCTCGAGGGGTTTTTCGCGTTCGCCGTCGTCGACGGCGAGGGCGCTAACGGCGGGTCCGTCTTCGCCGCCGTCGACCGCCGCGGCACGCTTCCGCTGTTGAAGGGCCGGTGCGCGTCCGGCGGCGTGGTCGTCGCGCACGTGGGCATAGGCGCGGACCGCGACGACGTGCAGAAGATGCTGGACCGCGCGATGGTGGGCGGGACCTCATCCGTGCCCGCCGGCACGTACGTCGTCGGCAACCGGCACTCGCACCTGCACCACTACTGCCGCTCGGCGGAGGCGGAGCGCGCGCTGCGGCTGATGCGCGACGACGCGAGCTACGGCAGCCTCGCCACCGAGGCGGGCTCGGCGCAGCGAACGACGAGCGCGAGCCTGAGAACGTCGCGCGAGCACTCCTTCTCCGACGTCCGCGACGTTCGCGACGGCGCGAGGCGCGGAGAGCCTCTCGCGAAGACCCTCTCGCGGCGATCCTCGCTCAAGGCGCTGGAGGATTTGGACATGGGCATGATGGGCGTGTGGTCGTCGCAGAGCGCGGATTTCGGCGATTTCGAGGGCGACGCGATGTGCGAGAGCCGCATGGGCGCCTCGTTTTTGGAGGCGGAGGAGGCGCGGCTCGCGGCGGCGGCGGCGAGGAAGCGTTTGGGGGAGGACGTTAGCGGGCGCGAATCGCCCGAGGAGGACTTTTTGTCGCGGCTGGGCAGCGGCGCGAGCGACCAGAGCGCCGTCAAGGTGGCGGCGAGTTATGGGTCGGAAGGAAAGCCGTCCCCGAAAGCCGTCCCCGCGTTCGACGCCCTTCACTCGCGCGACGCGTCGGAGTGCTACGTCTCGCTGCGAGGCTGACCTCCCCGGTGTGGCGAACCGAAGAAACGACTCTCCGGACGCCCGCCGAGACCAACGTCGTCGTGACAAAAAAGAAAGAAAGCAAGCCTTTTAGTCTCCGCGAAGGAGACGTTCGACGCGGGGCGTCCGACGCGCGTTTAGCACGCGCACGAGACGACCCGCGTTTTTGTTTTAATACGTATTACTATGACATCTCATACTTCTCGATCGGAAGCCGCGCGCGTCGGGACGACGACACCGGCCGCGCCGCGCGCGCGGAGCGGTGGATGTCCGAGGGCGGTTTTCGCCGTTTCTTCCACGAAAATTGGTGGGACGTTCGAAAACTTCGGGTCGCACCACGAAAAGGCGTTTCGAGGTCTTCTGGGTCAAAACATGCAAAAGTCAACCCGAAAACAGCCGTTGTGGTCGGGTCCACCGACATCTCGTCGCAGCCGCTGGAGCTGCGCCCCCCCGCGAGACGCCAGACCTCCGGTGCGCTCGGCTCCGGCGGCGCGTCTCGGTCGGCTCAGGGGGCGGGCGGCGGAGGTGTGGCGCCATGGTCGCGTACGGCCAGGCCCACCGTTTGCCCGAGGGGAAGGCGACGGAGACGGTGTACGGCCTGATCCGCGACGGGAAACACGACGTGTGCGTGGAGATGCTCACCGCGGAGCTCGCGGACGCGCCCACGAGCCGGCCCGCGTTATCCATCCTGGGCCACTGCCACTACCACCTCGGCGAGTTTGACCTCGCCGCGGAGATGTACGAGCGCCTGTCTCGCCTCCGGCCGGAGGACGCGTCGGTCAAGCTGTACCACGCGCAGAGCCTGTTCAAGGCTGGCGCGCGGGCGGATGCCGCGCGCGCCGCGAAATCCATCGACGACCCGAACCTCGAGACGCAGGTGGCGCGTCTTCTGGCGCACATCGCGTTCGAGGAGGATGAGGTGGCGGAGTGTCGCGCGTACCTCGCGAAGTGTCCCGCGGACGACCCCGACGTCCTCGTGGACGGCGCGTGCTGCGACCTGAAAGACGGACGACACGAAGACGCGCGCGCCGGTTTCGAGAGCGCGCGCGTCGCCGGCGGATACCGACCCGACGTCGCGTACAACGAGGCGCTTTGCGAGTATCGCGCGCGTCGGTACGGTCCGTGCTTGAAACACCTCGCGGAGATCATCGAGCGGGGCGTGCGGGAGCACCCCGAGCTGCTGGTGGGCGCGGTGACCGAAGGCGAGGACGCGCCGTCGGTGGGAAACACGCCGGCGCTGCGTTCGACGTTTCTCGTCGAGGCGTTCAACCTGAAGGCGGCGGTGGAGTTCGCGATGAAGAACTTCGACGAGGCGCGCGAGGCGCTGACGGACATGCCCCCCCGCGCGGAGGAAGAGCTCGACCCCGTCACGCTGCACAACGTGGCGCTGATGCACATGGATACGGACCCGGCGGACGGGTTCGACAAGCTGAATTTTCTCGTCTCCTCCCCGGACTCCGTCCCGGCGCCGCCCGAGTGCTTCGCCAACCTTCTGCTGCTGTACGTCTCGCCCGCGCACGGCTTCTACGACCTCGCCGCGGACGTCCTGGCGGAGCACCCCGTGCTGGCGCAGAAGCACCTCTCCGCGGACGCGTACGAGTACCTGGACGCCGTGATCGCGAGCCAGCGCAGCCCGGAGGAGGCGTTCCGCCGCTTTGAGCGCGCGGCAAACGCCAAGGCGGAGGAGATGCGCGGGCTCGCCAAGTCCATTCAGGACGCGCGTCTGCGACGCGACGCCGAGCGCGTGAAGCGTTTGGCGGCGCGTTACGACGACACGCTGGAGGCGTACGTGCCTTTCCTGATGGCTCAGGCGAAGATCTACTGGGACCGGGCGCACTACGCGCAGGTGGAGAAGATTTTCAAACGGGGCGCGGAGTTTTGCTCCGAGCACGAGACGTTCCGGCTCAACGTCGCGCACACGCGTTTCATGCGCGCGCTGCGTTCGGACGACACGTACGGCGAGGCGGTGGAGTACTACGAGCCCATCGTGCTGGCAAAGGTGGAGAGCGGCGAGGTTTTGAGCGTGACGCCGATCGTGCTGGCGAACCTGTGCGTCGCGTACATCATGACCAGCCGCAACGAGGACGCCGAGTCGCTGATGCGGCGGGTGGAGAAGGAGGAGACGTCTTCGGCGCGCCGTGACCCGTCGCGGCCGCGGTTCCACCTGACCATCATCAACCTGGTCATCGGCACGTTGTACTGCGCGAAGGGCAACTACGAGTTTGGCATCTCGCGCGTCATAAAGAGCCTGGAACCACACGAGGAGAAGCTCGAGGCGGACACCTGGTTCTACGCGAAGCGGTGCTTCCTTTCGCTGCTCGAGGGCATGGCGAAGCGGCTCGTCGCGGCGAAGGACGAAACCGTGCGGGAGAGCTTCGCGTTCCTCGCCGCCGCCGAGCGGCGCGGGCGCGCCATCGCCGCCACCGAGGAGACCGAGGGCGAGCGCGCGCGGACGGTCGCGAACGAGGCCAGGGCGCTGCGCCGCATGCTCCTCAAGCTGCGGGATGTCTGATGAGAGGAAAAACACGAGATGAGATGGACAAACGACGGTTTTAATTCGAGTCTAGCTAGTAGCTTGTCTATGATACGACGAGTGGCCTAGAAAGGAGTCTACCGCCGACGACGTCGCTGTTCCTCGTCTCGATCTCGGTCTTGCGCGGCGGGCGCCCCCCCCTTGCGCGCGTCGCTCACCGCGTGCACCAAGTCGGTGTCCCGGTCCACCACGATGAGCTGCGCGACGGCGGTTTTTTCGTCCGAGAACTCCACGACGTGCCCGCGTTTGCGCAGCGCCGCCGCCGTCGCGTCGTCGACGACGCGCGGCGCGCCGTCCCCCACAGTCGCGCTTGTGTTCTCGGCGAACACTTTGTCGGGCACGAGCTGGTGGTGGACGCGCGGCGCGTCCACCGCGTCGAGCGGCGACATGTTCAGCGCGAGCACGTTGAGCAGGACCTGCGCGACGGCGGTGATGATCCGAGGTCCCCCGCTAGCGCCCGCGACGGCGACGACTCGCGGCGGATCCACCGAGCCGTCCAGCACGACGGTGGGCGACATGGACGAGAGCGGCGCTCGCCCGGGCGCGATGAAGTTCGCGGCGCTCGGCGCTAATCCGTAGTGGTTCGGCTCGCCCGGGACGCTAAAATCGTCCATCTCGTTGTTCAGCAAGATGCCGGTCGAGGGGGAGACCACCTTCGAGCCGAACGCGGTGTTGATCGTCGACGTCATCGCGACGGCGTTGCGCGAAGAATCGACGACGGAGACGTGCGTCGTGCCGTGGTCCTCCACGAGGTTCCAACGCGCGCCGTACTCGCCC
>Ga0209652_1002633_pt1 | contig 13701 bp, 8 predicted proteins | sample SaaInl74LU_5_DNA_FD_184641 | JGI IMG/M metagenome (GOLD analysis project Ga0209652, IMG submission 184641) | Marine microbial communities from expanding oxygen minimum zones in the Saanich Inlet - ESP_74LU_5_DNA (SPAdes) (version 2) | ecosystem: Environmental > Aquatic > Marine > Intertidal zone ...
CGCGCGACCGTGAGCAGAGGGCGCGCGCCCGTCGCGCCGCCCGGGAACTCCAGCGCGACGACGACGTCGTCCAAACGCGTTTCTTCCCCCTCAACGGGCGGGACGACGATCTTGAACCAGAGCGTCTCCCCCACGCGCGCGATTCCCTCCAGCTTGGAGCCGTTCGTGGGGAGCGACGGCAGAGGACTCGAGCACGTCGCGCCCGTCCAGCCCTCGTCGCACGCGCACAGTCCCGCGGCGCAAACCCCGCGGCCGCCGCAGCCGCCGGGGCACGCGTCGCCGGCGGCGTAGCGCGCGCGGAACCCGAAGTCGCGGTTCTCGCCGCGAGTCACGAAGCGGAGGCGCAGCGCTTCGACGCCGTCGAAGCGCGCGGCGAACGGCACGGGAAGCGCGCCCGTGTACGCCGCCAGGGGGACGTCCGCGCTTCGGCCTTCGTCTTCGCCGTCCTTTCCGATTCGCGCCGAGGCGTCGGAGACGAACAGAAAGTCGTCGTCGAAGACCGTGGAGAAGCGCTCGAACACGAGCGTCACGCCGCCGGACGCGGACGCGCGAGAGGCGGACGCGCGAGAGGCGGACGCGTTCGCCGCGGGCGCGATGACCCACGAGCAGTCGGTCCGCGGGAGATACAGTCCGTTCGCGCCGCTGCCGTCGGTGATGACGCCGGCGCGCGCGACGAGCGGACGCGACGCGTCGTGGCCGCAAGCGCTTGGAAGAGACGAAGACGCGTCCGCGCTCGCGGTGGCGTTCGAGAGGGGGGGGGGAGACGCCGCGGCGTCGACCGTCCCCAGGATCGTCGCCACGAGCACGATCGCGGTGGAGGCAACTCGCATCATGGCCGCGCGATACTCTGTGACAGCCTCGCGCCGCCGCCTCTCGCCAACTTTCGAAGCGCGTCAAACGCCACGCGGCGGCGCCACGACCCTCGTTCTTGAGTCTTCTCGGAACGAGTGGCGCCGCGATACGCCGTCCCGCGAAATCGCCGGTTGCGGTGCTGCTGCAAAAAACTCGCGAGCTCAGCGTGCACGTCCGCACTCGGCGACGCGCACGACGGTCGTCGCGACCGCGCGGGGTAGACTCGCGCGTTCACACTCGCACCGGGCACCTCGCGGAGGTCGCTCGCGTTCGGTCGCGCCGGAGCGCCCCTCTCGCGCCGAGAGCGCCGCGGCGACGCGCGGAGGGAGTCGTCATGTCTTATTTTTTGGGCACCTTCCTGTTCCTGCTCCTCGAGGCGGGGTTCTACGTGTTCGTGAACTGGTTCTTCAGGCCGCATGAGAGACAGTGCGTCCCCGAGCGCGCGAAACAGCACACGCGCGCGCGAGAGACAGTCTCGACGTCGATGGCATCTCGCGATTCGGCTCTCCGCGCGCGTCCGCCCCGAGATCTCGCGTCTCTCTTCGTTTCGTTTCTCGTAAAAGGTTTAGGGTAAACCGAATCTGACTGCCGTCGCGTTCCCCGCAGGTTGCCGCATGTGCTGTTCGCGAGCTCGGTGTTCTGCTGCTGGATGATGTGGGGCATCATATACATGGCGCAGATGAACCCCCTGGTGCTCCCGGTGATGAACGAGGCGTAGCCCGGGGGAGAGGCGTCGCGCGGCGATTGCGAAAAACGAATCAACATCATCCCGCGTATAGACACAGGAGCTACGCGTCGCGTCGCGAAAAGACTCATCCACTCAACACGCGCACGAGCTGGGCGTCTGCGCCGGCGTCGCCGTGAGCGTGACATCCACCAGCTGCTCCTCCTGCTTGGGCTTGGCCCGCGCGGTCTCCTCGATCCCGGGCAGCGCGGCGGCTATTTTCCGAAACAGCGCCTTGACGTTGAACCCCGCCTTGGCGCTCGTCTCCACGAAGAGCACGTTTTCCTCCTTCGCCTTCCGGTCCCCCTCCTCTACGCTCACCTCCCGCCTGTCCACCAGGTCGGTTTTGTTCCCCACCAGCGCGATCACGACGTCCGACCCGCGCTCGGCGCGCACCTCCTCGATCCACTTCGAGGTGTTGGCGAAGGACGATCGGCTCGAGACGTCGTACACCACCACCGCCACGCTGCTGTCGCGAATGTACGACGGGATGAGACTGCGGAACCGCTCCTGCCCGGCGGTGTCCCAGAGCTGCAGACGCACCGTCCGGTCCTCCAAATACATCGTCTTGCTCAGGAAGTCGATCCCGATGGTCGCCTGGTACGACGTGTCGAACTTGTCGTACATGAACCGCGAGATGACGCTCGTCTTGCCGACGGATTGATCCTGTAGTTATTTATAACGCGTTCGTCGGTGTTTTTCATTCGCGGGACGGACAACCGGTCAGAGAGACGCGCGATGACACCGAAAGAGGGAACGACGCGAGGGCGCGGAAGACGCGCGGCGGCGCGGACCGAAGGGGAGACGGGGAGGTGGTGCGGGGAACGAGCGACGCGTCGCGGCGGTGGGTCACGCCGCGCCGGTTTCCCCCGTGCCGCGCGCCTCGACCGATGGATCGACGGTTGGGCACGCGGCCCGGGGGAAAGCGATCTCCGGAGCTCGCGTCGCGAGCACGAGCACGAGCACGAGGCTCGCGCGCGTCGGAAGGTACGCACCCCCAGGAACACCAGCTTGTACTTCGCCAGCGGCGTCACCCCCGAGGCTGCCATCGCGGCACGGCCCTGCGCCCGAGGCAGCGCGCTGAGAACTGCTGCCTCGAGAGAGCAGCGCAAAAAACAAACTCAAACTTCCTGCCGAAGTTCACTCCGTGTTCTGGCGAGTTTCCGTCTCTGAGACTGTTTGCTCGTACGGGACTGCTTTCGTCTCGCAACTCCAGAACCAGGGATTAATCGCGCTCGACTCGTCTCCCGTCGACCTCCGGAAAACGTCGTGCGCCCGCCGCCTTCTTTCTCGGCGCCGACTCGCGCGGCGGCACAATCTTCGCGCGGAGGAGCACGCGCCGGAAGCCTCCCCCGCGCTTCCGCCTCCGGGAGACCTCGGAGTCAGTCTCCTTCCGCCCAGCGCGCGTCTCGAGGCCGGCTCGCCGCTTCGCGCGCCCGCCCGCCACCATGCCGAAGGTCACCAAGAGCACCGACGGGAAGGGCGACGCGGTGGTGAACACCGAGACCGGGGAGGAGACGGCGACGTTCGACGACGTGCTGCGACCGGTGTTCTCCCCCCTGGGCGTCGCCGAGCTCAGTGGCAAGAAGGCGGAGTACCGCAAGGTAGGTTTCGCGAACCCTCACCGCCGCGACGACCGGAGCGCGCGCGCGTCGGACGAACGCCGCACCCGCCGCCGCCGCCTTCATTCATCGCGCGACGTCTTCTTTGTCTTCTTTGTCATCGCCGGACCGTCTCGCCGGACCGTCGCCTGACCCGTTTTCCCCGCGTCCGCCACCCACACCTCCCCGTGATCGCACAGGTGAACGTGCCCGCGAACCGGTTCTCTCCCCTGAAAGAGAACTGGATGGCGCTGTACGAGCCCATCACGAAACAGATGAAGATCGACGTGCGCATGAACTTGAAGACCAAAAAGGTTGAGCTCAAGACGACGAAGCAGACGGAGGATGAGGGCGCGTTACAGAAGAGCGCGGATTTCGTCCAGGCGTTCCTCCTCGGGTTCGAGATTCAAGACGCGGTGGCGCTTTTAAGGCTGGACGACCTGTACCTGGAGTGCTTCGAGGTGAAGGACGTGAAGCAGACTTTGAAGGGCGAGCACATGAGCCGCGGCATCGGGCGGCTGGCGGGCAAGAGCGGCAAGACCAAGTTCACGATTGAAAACGCCACGCGGACAAGAATCGTCATCGCCGACCAGCACATCCGCATCCTGGGCTCGTTCCAGAACATCAAAATCGCCAGGGACGCGTTGTGTAACCTCATCCTCGGCTCGCCGCCGGGGAAGGTGTACTCCAGGCTCAGGAGTATCACCGCGAGGCTCAGCGAGAGGTTTTAAGAACGCTACCGTAGCGCATCACCGCAGTGTGAAAGTCTCGACGCTCGCCCGTCTTTCTTGTGACAATCTGACAAAATACATGTGTCGCGTCGGTTCGCGGGTTGGGAATTCGTTATTTCCGTCGTCGATCCTGGGCGCAGACAGTTTCCGCGTCGCGCGACGCCGCGGAGACGATGGTGCAAAGCCCTCCGGCCATGTCTCCCGGGTTCGACGACACGTCCCGCGCGCACGGCGACGCGCTGGCGCGCGCGTTCGCTGAGTCTCCGCCTTCCGTGGCGGGCGACCCGCCCGCGAGATTCAGCCCCGGGAAACACGCGGTGTCGAACGGGGATTCGCACCCGGTCCGCGTCCCCAAGGCGCTGGAGGAGGCGATGCGCCTGCAGAGCCTCGAGCGTTTCGCGCGTCGCAAGGAGACTGAGGCGCGCACGATGTCCCCCCTGCGCAAGGCGGAGGTGCGCGAGGCGCGCGCGAGGTCCGTCTGCGGCACGGGCGTCGCCGAGCGCAAGACGCTCGGAACCGCTTCCAAGCTCAAGATCGACGCCATCGTGCGCGCGGGGGCGCAAAGGCCGGAGACGTTCGGCTTGAGACGTTTGGGCGAAACCGCGAAAACGCGTTCGTGCGCGGACTCCATCCAGGGCGTGCACCACAAGTCCGGCCGCTTCGAGAAGCCCGGCAGCGCGATGGACTTCAAATGCAACGACCACGACAGCGTCGCGTTGCTCGCGCTCGTCGACCAAAACAGAGCCGACGCCGTCGCAAAAGCCGTCGGGGCGCCAGACGCGTCCGCGCTTTCGCCGCCGGCGCCGGCGCTTTTCCTTGACAAAGGATGGAGCGAGGCGGGGAATGAAAACAGACCCTCCATGCGTGCTCCGCGGGAAGGCCACGACGAGTACGAGTACGAGTACGAGTACAAACGCGAAGAACCCCGTGGTTCTTCGCCCTATGACGCTTCCTCGAGAACGGTGTCGAACGCGTTACCGGAGTCGTTTCCATCCTCCGAAGCGAGAGCGCTGTCGCTTCCGTCGTCTCGCGACGCCGCGTCGCGTGAAGAGGCGTTTGAAAATAACGAACCGTCGTCGACGCGGCCCGCGTTTCGCGACCCGCGCGACTCGGCGCGGGAACCTCTGCGGAGGCAGGACACGGCGTTCGACGCCGAGCAGCTCAGGCACGCCGTGTTCGAGAAGACGGAGGACGAAGCCGTCGTTTCTCGAGAGAAAGGGAAGGAGACAGAGAGAGAGGAGGGGACGAACGAGGCGGCGCGAGGCGCGGAGGTTCCGCGCGACGACGTCTCGCCAGACGCGTTTACGTTTTCCACGCCGCGAGGGATGCGGAAAAACGTCTGTTCTGACGACGTCGCTTCGGGCGTGCTCGAGGCGTTGGTCGCGGCGGGGCCGGCGGTGCTCGCGCTGAGCCTGGAGGAGCGCAAGGAGCTCTTCGAGGTGGCGGTGCAGGAGCAGGTCACGGCGTTGACCCACCAGCTGTTCCCGCCGGAGGAAGGCACGAACCCGAGGGTGCACATAGACGTCGCCGTGTAGACACAGTCGTGTTGCGTAAAAACGAAAAAAACAACGACGTTTCACCACGTTTTCACTGTTCCGATTGCCGCGCCGTCACTCCCGCCGCGCGCCCATCCGCGAGGATGGGTTCGCGGGGGGACACGGGCGCGGCGCTCGCGCGCCTGCGCCAGATGCGGAGCGGGTTCAACGCAAACCAGCTCAAGGAGGCGTCCGAGCGGTGGACGCGGTGTCGCGAGAGCTGGCGAGACGAGCGAGAACACGCCACGTGCTCGCGCGCCCTCGAGGTTCTCGCCTCGCGTGCCTCGGAGGGCGTGCGGGCCAAGGGCGCGCCCTCCCGGGGCGGTCCTGTGCGCGCGGAGGTGGCGGCCGTGCTACGCGCGGCGCAGACGACGGACGCGATCGCCGCCATCGTCGCGTCGCCCTCCGCCGCGGCGGCGCGCGTCGCGTGCCGATCGCTCGACACGCTCCTGGGCATCGTCTCGGCGGCGAGCGCGACGCGCCCGAGCGCGCCGCTCATCGCCGCGCTCGCGACCCGCGTCGCGCGCGATCCCGCCATCGCGGACGCCGCCACCGCGCTCGCCGCCGCGTCGTCGCTCAGGAGACTGGCCGCGAGCCCAGGGACCCTGAACGACCCGGCGGTGGCGGATGCGATCCGCGCCGCGCGCGCCGCGCCGGCGTTGGCCGCGCGGCTGGTACGCTTCGCCAAGCCGGAAACCGCGAGGCACGCGATTCCCGTCGAGGCTGTCGCGCCGGCGGCCGTCGCCGCCGCGGCGCTGGCGTCGCGGCACGACTTGTGGGACTTCCTGGAGGAGCCTGCAGCGGGCGACGGAAACGAAGACGTTTTCGAAAACGCGCCCCCCCGTGCGACCTCCGCGGCGGCGCTCGCCGAGGCGCTCGCCGCCACCGCCGCGCGCGCCGCGCGCGAGCGGCGCTTCGACGTCGCCGGCGCCGCGATGGACACCGCGGCGGCGCTTGCGTCGAGACGGGAGGCGTTTCGCCTGGCGCTGTGTCACCCCGAGGCGGGCCTCGCGCGCGCCACCGCCGCGTGCGTCGAGGGGGTTGGGTTCCGGGAAGTGGACGCCGCGCCCGCCGCCGCGACGTCGACGGCGGCGTCTGCGTTTCGCGCGCTCGCCGCCGCCGCGCGCGACCTCCCCGCGCCCGGCGATTGCGCCGACTGGAAACGCACGGTCGACGCGTTGGTGCGCGCGGTCGCGGCGCACGCCGAGTGCGCGCGCGGGCGCAACGAAAAAGCGTCCGACCCCGTCGCCGCCTCCAGGCGCGCGGCGGCGACGACGGCGACCGCCGCGGCGGCGGCGCTGGTCCGGCCGAGGCGGCGGGTCTACGGCGCGCCCGCGTCGTCTTCGCCGCCGTGGCGCGCCGCGATGCTCGGCGCCGGCCTCGTCGCGGCGCTCCGCGAGAGCACGTCGGCGTGGGCGGACGCGGGCGTGGCGAATCGCGGTCTCTCCTCGGTCGCGCTCCCGGTCGACTGGAGTCTCGGCGCGCTGGGCGTCGGGAACGCGTGCGTCGGATTCGGATCGATCGGCGAGTGGACCCGAGGCGGGCCCGCGCACGCGTGGTCCGCGGCGGAGCGCCTGGCGGTTCCCGGAGAGTCACCCAAGATCGGCGCGGAAGACGCGGAGGCGTTGACGCGCTCGGCGCTCGCCACGATCGCGCTCGTGGCGCCTCCCTCGACAAGGCGAGAGGAGGTGGTCTCCTCCATCCTCGCGGCGCGGGGACCTGGACCGGGACCCGGCGAGAGAAACGATGAAGCGAACGCCGCGCCGCCGCTCGTCGCCGGCGCCGGCGCCGGCGCGCGCGACGCCGTCGCCGAGGCCGCCGCGGCGGCGGCGGGGCGTGCGCTGTGCGCGTTTCTCGAGTGCGACGCGACGCGCGCTGCGGCGACGCGCGCGCTGGACGATACGCGTGACCTGCTCGGCGGGGACGAGTGGACGCGGTGCGTGGGGAGGCACCTGTCCCTCGGGGTGGGCGCGACTCCGGCGAAGGCGTGCCTGGCGGCGGCGCTGGCGTGTCTGCCGAGCGGACGCGCCGCGCTCGGCGAGTCCGGCGCCGCGACGCGCGTCGCGTCGACGCTCGTGGACGTCGCGTCGGCCGCACGCGCCGCCGCCTCGGCGCGCCGCGCGGAGATGCTCGGCGAGGCGGACACCGGCGCGGAGGAAGACGCGGCGGACGACGCGGCGGATGGCCGCTTCGACGCGCGCGCGGGGTTCGCGGATGAACGAAAGGGCTTCGGTTTCGGTCTCGGGAAATCAGAGGAGGAGGCGGCGCGGTTCGCGCCGTTCCGATGGCGCGCGGGCGACGCCGCGCTCGTCGCCGCGTCTCTGCGCGCGCTCGTCGAGCTCGTCGCGCCGCCGAGTCACCGCGCCGGCGACGACGGAATACAAAAAAAACACGACGCGGACGACGCGGACGACGCGGCGGCGTCTCGGCGCGATTCGGCGGCGCTTCCCCCGGCGCTCGCCGCGACGCTCGCGGCGCTCGCCTCGGAGGAGGGCGCCGCGAGTTTCGGCGACGACGAGACCGCGGACGAGATCCGGTGCTGGTCGCTCCTGGCGTGCGCGTGCGTCGGCGCGGACGCGTGCGAAGGCGGCGTCGGAGGTGCGGCGCGCGTCGCCGCCGCGCTCGCCTCGGCGCTTCCCGAACCGTTCTCCGGCGTCGGGTCCGGCGTCGACGAGGCGGCGGCGCGCGCGGCGTCGCCCGTCGCGTCCCCGGACGTGTGCTTCGTGCTCGCGGACGGCACGCGTCAGCCGGCGCACGCCGCGCTCCTCGCCGCGCGATGCCCCGCGCTCGCGCGCGCGGGTCGAGAACGCCAGATGCTTGGCGAGGCGGACGGCGGAAGCGATGGATCATATGGCGCGATGGAAATAATCAAGCTGGGCGCGGGCGTGACTCGTCGCGCGCTGCGAGCCGTGCTTCTTTTCGCGTACTCGGGCGCTCTGGCGACGCCGACGTTTTTTTTCGGCCACGACGGAGACGGAGACTCCGACTCGGCGCGTTCGGCTGAGTCACGAGCGGAAGTCGCGAAGCTCGCGTCCAAGTGCGGCGCGTACGAGCTCGCGCACTGCGCGCGCTTCAGGCGCCCGAAACCGGGCGCGCGCGTCCGTCGCCTGACGGACGCGCTGGAGGCGCTCGCGAAACGCGAAACGCGCGCCGACGTTTTTTTTCATCCCGACGGCGCCGATCCGCCCGAAAACCCGCTTGAAAACGTTTTCCCGGCGCACCGCGTCGTGCTTTGCGCGCGCGCGGAGTACTTCCGCGCCGCGCTCGACCCCGCGCGCGGGTTCATCGAGTCGGGGGGACCCGCGACAGGAAAAGAAAAGCGAACCGGCGACGCGAAACAAAACGGACGCGAGACGTGCGTTTCGTTCCCGGCGGCGACGCGCGACGCGCTCGCGGCGGCGCTCCGCTGCGCGTACGCGGGCGCGACGCCGCGCGTGGACGCCTCCGCGACTTTGACGACTTCCTTTTCATCTTTCTTCGCGGGCAAAAAAGTCGACGATACAAAAACGTCTTCGCCTTTTACCGTGACGGCGACGACCGCCGTGCACCTCGCCGCTTCGCTGGAGTACCTCATGCTGGACCTCGAGGCGGAGGCGTGCGCGTCGCGCGTCGCCTTCGCCGCGCGCGCCGACGACTGGCGCGAAAGACTGGGCGGCGTCGCCGGCGCGCTCGAGGCGCTCGCCGCCGCGGCGAATGAACGTCGGTGGGCCGAGCTCGACTCTTTGCTGGGCGCGGTCGCCGCCGTCTACCCCGAGGCGGCCGAGACCGAGCCCGATCTGTTCGAGGCGATCCACCCGGACCTCAGGGAGGCCATGCGGCGCGCGCACGTCCAGCAAACGCGGGCGAGGTGAGGGTGCGAGCGCGGAGCGGAGGCGCGTAGCGCGTAAAAACACAACCGTAGCAGTAGCAGTTGACTTTCACACCTAAACGAGTCACCGTCGACGACACGCGCGCGAATGTCGTCGATGCCTTCGCGCGCTCGCACTGCGAGGGGCGCGGGGGCATGCGTCCGGAGATGCGTCGCGCGCTGGCGCGGCTCGCGGCGCGGCGGGGCTTCGCCTCGCGCGCAGGCGTGCCGGGCCCGGGCACGCCCGCCCCTCCCGGCGGGTTCAAGCATCCCCCCATGCCCGCGAGCCTGGCCGGCACCAAGCGCGTGGTGGCTGTGGCGTCGGGGAAGGGGGGCGTGGGCAAGTCCACCACCGCGGTGAACCTTGCGTGCGCGGCGGCGTCCGCGCTCGGTCTGCGCGTCGGATTGCTCGACGCGGACGTGCACGGCCCGTCCATCCCCACGCTCATGAACCTTCAACACTCGGGCTCGCCCGCGCTTGAGGGCGACGCCATGCTCCCGATGGAGAACCACGGCGTGCGGTGCATGAGCGTCGGTCTGCTCATCCCCGACGGCGGCGCGGCGGTGTGGCGCGGGCCGATGGTCATGGGCGCGCTCGGCAAGATGATCCGGGACACGAAGTGGGGCGCTCTGGATGTGCTGTTCGTGGACATGCCCCCCGGCTCGGGGGACGCGCACATCTCCATCAGCCAGTCGCTCCCGCTCTCGGGCGCCGTCATCGTGTCGACGCCGCAGCAACTGGCGCTGGCGGATGTGAAACGCGGCGTCGACGCGTACGCAAAGGTCAACGCGCCCATCCTCGGCTTCGTGGAGAACATGGCGTACATGGAAGTTCTTCCGGCGGAAGAAGTTCGGACGGAGGGGGAAGAAGCTCGAAGAGTGTACGTGTTCGGCGAGGGCGGCGTGCGGCGCATGGCGGAGGCGACCGGCGCGGAGCTGCTGGGCGAGGTTCCGCTCGACCCGAACGTCGTGACGGCGTCCGACGAGGGCAACCCGGTGGCGGTCTCCGACCCGACGAGCGCCGCGGCGCGCGCGTACGTTAAGATGGCGCGCCGGATCGTAGAGAAGGCGAAGCCGTTCGAGACGTGACGAGTGCGATCACACGAGTGCTATCACGAATCGTACGTATAGCAAACCGAAACATTCGCGTTCTCGTCGCGTTCGTCGCGTTCGTCGCGTCATCCGTCGTCGTCTCGCGGCGGCGGCGCGTCGTCGTACGTCTCAGAGCTCCTCGTTGTCGAAGTCCCCGAGCGGCTCGAAGTAGCCGGCGGGCGCGGCGGCGCGCCTGCCGAGCATCTCGTCGATGCGCACCTGCACGGCGTCCATCGCGCGACGCACGCCCTCCGGCGCGTACCGGCCGAGGTCGAAGCGCCCGTACGCATACACGAACCCCGCGAGGCTGGCGAAGACGATGAGAATCGCGAGAAACGCCTTCGTCGCCTCCGACATCGCGCCGCGCTCGCTCTTCTTCTCGCGCTTCTTCGAGGACTTCGAGTCGCCCACCTTGAAGCTCCCCACGCCCAGCGCCGCGCGGTCGCCCGTGCACGCCGTCCCCGCGATCATGCGCTTGTTGCTGTTCGGGTACTGCTGCCCCACCAGCGCGGGGCACTTGTCCAGCTCGACGTTCGGCATGCGGTTGCACTCGCCAAACTCGACGAGTCGCTCGGCGCCGTACTGGCACTCCGTGTCGTACGCGTCGCACGCGCACGTCGTCGACGTGGTCTTCGTGCGCTCGTAGTCGTTGTCGTTCAAACAGCACGAGTCCCGCTTGCGGCGCTCCATGGTGTACTTCTTGCCGAGGATGCACCCGTCCGCGTCGCCCGGCACCTTCGGGTTCCAGATTTCGTAATCCGCCGCCGCGTCGCACGCGGGGAAGGCAAACGCGTTCCCGCTCGCGTCCTTGAGCTTGGAGAAGTCCACGGTGTAGAGCACGCCGTCGGGATCGCCGTCGCCCGAGGTGTTCTGCGAGTCCGTGCCGTGCACGACCAGAACTTGCCCGTCCGCGCTCGGGTCGACGCGGATGTTGTGCACGTGCATCTCCCGCGCCAGCGGCAGGTCCTCCCACGACTCGCCCTCGTCGCGCGAAAACTGAAGCTTGGTCGCCGGGCCGAGCGACGCCATCTTCGCGGCGACGATGAGCCCGCCCTTGTTCCCGAACTCGTAGATGTGCGGGCCCTGTAAGATCTCGAACCAGGTGATCCCCGAGTCGCGGCTCAGGTACGTGTTCACTTTCGTCGGGTCGAAGCTCAGCGCGTGGCCGACGTTGCCGGTGGCGAGGATCACGCCGGGCGCGCTCTTGTGCGAGTACACCGAGCCGAGAGCCGTGTCCCACGTGCCGACCTCCCAGGAGGACGAGCCGTGCAGGTGCAGCTCGCACGTGCCCTGGCACGAGATGGGCTTGCCGCTGACGTCCACGGCGGGCGGCGCGAGCGACTGCCACGCGCCACCGTTGTTGTACGTGACGCGCGTCTGTACGAATTCGGCGGGGTCGGCGACCCCGCCGGCGGCCACCTGATTGGCAAAGTACACGCCGGGGATGCCCTCGACGTTGATGAAGTCCACGGCGCCGCCGAGGTAGATGGTGCGGCGCATGCTGAGCGAGTACAGCTGGCCGGAAGCGTCCGAGCTGTAGATGTTCCCGATCGGCGCCGCGCGCTCGATTTCGTCCTCCTCGTCGTGGTCGACGACGACGAAATCGGGGCCGGCGACGTCCTCGTTCCAGTCGAAAATCGTGTACCCGTTCTGGTCCATGGACACGGGGAAACACGCCTGGTTGAACCTCCGCCCGCCGTCCGTGGAGACCTGCAGCGAGACTTGCGAGCCGGTGAACTTCGAGGGGTCCTTGTCCGCGGAGGCGTGGTACTCCTCGCAGTCCGCCAACTTCGCGACGTACACGTCCTTGTTGAGAATCTCAAACGCGTTCCCGCACTTCATCAGCTTCTCGTGCGGCGACGCGAACAGGTCCTCGCTGTACACGAAGTGCACGTTGTAGTCCCAGCCGTACCCACCCGAGGCGAAGTGGTCCAGGTCCTCGTACACGGTGGCCATGATGCCCGGTTTCTGGTCCGCCTGCGACGGCGCCCAGTCGAAGTCCACGAACGACGCGACGCGGTGCTTGGACCTCTCCGTCAGGTTGATCCACGACTTACCGAAGTCGCCGCTGTAGTACAGGTCGTGTCCGCACGCGCCGTCGGAGGTCATCCAGTCCCGGTCCTCGCACGCCTTCCGGGAGAGCTTGACCAGCAGGCGCTCGGGGTCGGAGGGGTCCATGCGGAACGTGGTCTCGATGCTGCCGCCCGCCTCGGTGGTGGGGGACTTGAAACAGTCGGCGCCCGAGTCCTCCAGCCCGCACGGCTGGATCCACGTCTCGCCGAGGTCTTTGGACGCCCAGTGGTACTTAGACGTGCACCGCTCGAACCCGTTGGTGTCCACTTCGGCGAGGCACCCCTGGAGGATGATGTACTCGGATTTCGCGTGGCCCGACTTGTAGTCGGGCTGGTAGATCACGCGGAGCACGGGGAGGTCGCCATCCGCGCCGCGGAGGTTGGGGTTGATCAGCGTGAACGAAGCGCCTTCGTTGTTGCTCGAGTACACCTTGCCGGCTTCCGTCACGACGAAGAGTTTGCTCTGCGCATCGTCGTCGTTTGGGTGTGGGAGGGAAAGGGTCAGGAACGATCAGAGACGACGCCGCGACGCGCGAGGACGCGTCAAGAGTTTTTTTCCGCGGCGGCGCGCTCCCACAGGCGACGTGGTTCCTTTTCAATCCTCGCGCGCACCTTTCCGTTTTGCGTGGCGATCCACTCCACCTCGTACGGGTCCGCGCCGAGGCCGGTGTGCTGCGCGGCGGAAGGGGGGAGAAGAAGGGCGGTACGATGTCAGGGTCGGCAGGCCCGTGCGCGAGACGCGCTCGGCGACGCGCGGTGTGGTCCCTTCGAGAATCGGAGTGTCGTGCGCGACGTTCGAGAACGTGTCCTTTTTCCAGGCACGCACCGAGGGCTGCAGCTGTTTGAACGTCTGCGTGGTCGCGCACTTCGCGTCAGCGTGCCAGACCGACGCGAGCGCGAGCGCCGCGAAAAGCGCGACCGCACGTTGCATCGTGCGCGTCATGGCGTGCCGCTCGATATGCCTCCTTCCGCCGGAGGAACGCGGCGCGAAAAATCCCACGTGTGACGCGTTCGACTGCAAAATTCGTCGACTCTTCGTCGTGACTTTTCGGCGTGTTCCGCCAAGCAAAGAAAGATCTGGTTCTCTCGCGCGCTTCGGAGCCGCCCAGCCTCACAACCGCACGCGCGCCCGTCTCGCACGCGCACTCGCGTCCGGCGTCGTCGCCCCTCTCGCCTTCGGCGTTTCGGTCGGACCAGCCCCGCTCACACACCCCCGGCGGCCCGGGACGGTGGATCGGCAGTTCGCG
>Ga0209652_1002634_pt1 | contig 13699 bp, 13 predicted proteins | sample SaaInl74LU_5_DNA_FD_184641 | JGI IMG/M metagenome (GOLD analysis project Ga0209652, IMG submission 184641) | Marine microbial communities from expanding oxygen minimum zones in the Saanich Inlet - ESP_74LU_5_DNA (SPAdes) (version 2) | ecosystem: Environmental > Aquatic > Marine > Intertidal zone...
GAGTAGTGACAAATCTACTTATGTACTATCGCAGCCGAATATAATGGGCCACTAAAAGCTGTTGATCGTTCCATACACAGCGTTAGATACAATATGGTGTTGGAGTAGTGTCGGAGGCCATCTTCCTTCATTAGGTCTTGTAAATTCTTGTGCCTTGTGAAAATTTTTTTTTCTACCAGTGTCAGTAATACATATTCACAATGACACTTATTTTGGCATTAGTGCTCACATGGTTTGGCCGTGTGATAAGTATGCACTTTTACTTAATATTTCAGAAGGTGCACTATTAATCAGTTACTGAAACGTTCTACTTTCTTCATAATTTACATTTTTGTTTGCAAGAGGCACTACATTGATGCTTTGCTTGTTAGATTACAACATCTTTCATCAATAATTCTGACAAGTTCGGTGGCACCCCATCGTGTATAACAGTCTTTGGCTTTGTCGTAATACTCCAGCGCCTCTTTCTTTTTGCCGAAGTGGATGCAACACTTGGCTGCTGCTACATTTGCTAATCCTTCTTCGTGGAAGAATCGATGATCACATGCAGACTTGATCGCTTTATCATAATGCTCGAATGCGTTCTCCTGATCGCCTTGCAAGAAATATCTTTCTGCCAGCAACAAGTAAAGTTTATTGGCAAAATTCCACTCCGAACTTTCTACCCATCTCTGGAACTTCGAAATCATGTTGTTTCCAACCTCTTCCCACATCTCCCTCTCATCTGTGTATTTTCTGGCAAAAGATAATCCAATCATGCCGTCAATAAAAAAGCCAAAAATCCTCCGAGGAAACAGTATCTGTGTTGAAGTCTTATCAACCTTTTCCCCCAATTCATACCATTCCTTGATCTCCTCATCAGGTCCATCCATCAGAAACAAAACTAGCTTATTGCGAAAAGGTATCAGTCTAAAATGGTTCTCGTAGCTTTCTCCGTCGCTTTCAAAGGATTTTTGTATGCAACTATGCTCAGAGTCTTTCTTAGTAATTTTGAAATACGTCTGATATGCGTCTTCAGAAGACCCAGTCAATGATAATGCCACCTGGAGGTGCCCCCTGTGATGAAGATGAGATGTAAACAAGTAAGTTGGGTTAGTGGATGTTTGACGCAAAGAGTACCATTTACGGTATGGTGTACTTACACAAGACTATGCGCAAATACACTTTCTTTGAACATGATAGCATTCTTGCAATAGAGCCTATAATTCTCTACTATCTCCTGAAGAGGAGATCCACAACATGTCGTCATATGCCCATACATGGCTAGAGAGCCGAATGCATTGTCTATATCTCCTTGTCTCATACCCAGTTCGTATCCCTCTAACAACTTATCAAGGCACGCTTGAAATGGCTGTCGCCACACGTTTATCAGGCCATAAACTGATGAAAATACTCGGGGCTTGTTTTCACCTCCTCGGCGATTCATTAGCTTTGTTGCAACTTGGCCAATTCTAAATCCTTCTTGAAAATCGGAGATTTGTTGGTTTACTAGCCAACAACCATATGTCGCGATGCAAGATGCTGATAGAGAAGAGACGCCGTGATCAAGAGTCAAGTTCATTCCTCGAAAAGTAAGTAAAGGAATGAGAAACGGTTGACAAAGTATTGCAGCATTCACAGTATAACTCAAAAACAGCATTGTAGCCAACTTGTTTTTGTCAGTCATATCAGGGAGAGTCAATAAATCTTCTTCCGTAAATGCTTTCAGCTTTGCCTTAGTCGCAACAAATTCCTCTATGATCACATTCTTGCAAATATCAGTTGGTAGCGGCTCACCCAACCTTCGAAGCAAATCTTTACATTTGCGGATAACCTCGTTTGACTGTCCTATGGAGGACAGATGCCTCATTTGATATAAATGGGCATTCACTTCATCTTCAAAGCACGTTGCATTTGCCAATATATTTGCAGCGATTGTGTCCATACTTTCGCAGTCACCGATGGCGAACAAAGCTTCCAAAGCCTTCTGGTGAAGGCTAAGCGTTAGATCATAGTTGTCACCCCAGAATTCGTCACCCAGGATCTTTATTCCGCAGACAAAATACTTTGCCGCAGAATGGAAAGAAAGAGAGGACATGGCTTTTTGACCTGCATGTAAGTTCAGCTGAGCACCATCAAACTTTTGCTCAGGTGTTTTGATGAGATTGAAACCCTTATTCATTTGCTCAACTATGTCAAAGACACACTCGTCTATATCCTCCTTTGGAGTTCTAACCAAGAGGCGGCCTCCGATAAGAAGATGCAAGGACTCGACCTTAGACGAAGATATCGTTTTGTATGCCGCTTGCTGAACAGCATCGTGCGCCCAGTGCATCGTTGATTGGTTTACGCGTTGTATAAAACCATTGCCTTCAACAAACTGAACGAAGTCATCGAGATTAACGCCTTTCATATCCACTGCTCTTTGAAAAGTGTTTAAGCTAAACGAAGAGCCAAGGCATGATGCCACTCGTAAGCCCAAGAGATACCGAGACTTAGCCAATTTTGCCATCCTATGCTTCAAGTATTCAACGACATCATCTGAGATATCTTTCTGCCTGATTTGATCAAGATCGAACTGCCATCTTCGACTGACGTTAAAGCAAAGCAAACCTTCTTCACAAAGCTCATACATGAAGTTCTTGATGTAGAGGATAAGACCACCTGTCTTGTGGTGAACAGCATTTGCTAGTTGTTTCATCGACTTCAAATTGGGTGGCAAGCAAAGTGTTTCTGAAATAAACTCATGTGTATAGTCTATTTCTAACCTTCCCAGTGGCACCTTTATTATGGGGACGTCCTGAGATTGAATCCCGTCAAGCATTGATTCTACTGGTTTTGCTAGAGCGAAGTCATTGTCACGGTAGCATGACAAGAAGAAGCAATGGCTAATATCAGGAGAGACAATGATCCTCTGAATAACATCTAAACTTGTTTTGTCTGCCCAGTGCAAATCTAAGATAAAGCGTCAAAGTTGATATGAGGCTTTGAATATAACATAACATGAATTTGAGTTTGTGATGTAAACAAGATCTTACCGTCCAAAAACAAAACAATTGGGTTCTTTCTAGTTGCGATTGACCCGATGAATTTACACAAAGCACATTTCATTTGTTCATGTTGATGGATCGTAGAGACTTCAGCAGTCGCGGCAAACCTGGACGAGTTCTTGTCGATCAGCTTGGCTATATTGGGCATTGAATTTGCCACCACTCTGTGCAAGGATATGAAAATGAATATGATGAGAATCGTCCACAACGAATAGGAAACATTACTTGTATGTAGCAATCTACTCACGAAATTTCGGATCCCAATGAATCCTTTATCCGCTGTTTCAACTCCAACCCTTCTTCGTCATCACTTATCTCTTCAATGAAAGAATCTAGCGCCGAGAACAAGACAGTATCTGGCTGGGTGTTGAGATCAAATTTTACTTGTATGAAGCGGCCATTGATATCTTCCAATGGCTTCTTGATCTGATTAACGAGGGCTGTTTTACTGTACGGCCAAGAGAAGAAAATATGATATGATTAGCAGAATCGAAACGAAGATCAAGCATGTGTACCTCCTCCTTGCACTTACCCGGCACCACCACGGCCGGAAATGACTGCAACGTTAGGCTTGCCCAATACTGCTACTGTTTGAAGCGACCTAGTAAGCAAAGCCACTTCATTACGTCTCCCGTAGAACGTATTTGACATTACCAACGACGCCCTGTCCCTTTCCTTTGCAACTGGAACTGGTATTAAGCAAAGTCCAGCATTCTTAGCAGCCACCTGCAAATCTTTCAAGACGTCGGATGCATTGTCATATAGCTCCGAAACTTCAGCAGTATCATCACCCACCATTGCAGATATCATCGACGACAAGTAGGTCGGTAGACCATCTCCAAGCGTTCGTTGCTTCCCCCGCTTCGAGGGCTGATGATCACATTCATCATCATTATTTGCCTCATCGAAATCAGATAATACATCATCCGATAAACGCCGCTCCACATCCGACGATACATCACGCTCTCCACTGAACAGTGCACCTAAGATAAGTCCGAGCTCATTCAAATCCTTCCGAATCGCCTCTTTAGCGTCCTTTTCTGAAAGTTCCGCAAAAACTACCGCTCTTGATAAATTGATCAGAGAGGCACTACAATATCGTCCATCAATATCGTTTCCCGTCCATTGCAAAATAATATGATCCAATGATAGAAAGTTGCAAGCCACCCCGCCATAATGGAATTCATCTAGTGTCTTGGTAATCGACATAGCCACCCTCAGCCGTTGTTCCATGACGTCTTGTGCTTGTGTTCCCCCACCCCCCTTCACATCTTCCTGTAATTGTCGCTCGTCCATCCAATGCTTCAGTGAATCCCCCTCCACCCACTCAAAGTACAGTGATGGATTTCCCTTGAATCCTTTCACATCCACAACACGCCGTTTGTTACACCCATGGGGTAGATATCGTGATATCGTCTGTTCACGTACTAATTTCAATATTTGTTCCTCGGACACTGGCGCCGCCGCCGTTGCTGCTGCTGGTAGCTGGCAGTCTTCCTCGGGGCACATGAGGACCTTGTAGCCAACGTTTCCGTGGCGGTAAATGTTTGTACCGCGGTTGGAGTGGACGAGTTGGATTGGCGCATCGCCTCCGCCGCCGCTGGTGAATGGAGTTGAGCTTGACATGGTCATTGTCTATTCGTAGAAGTGATGGGCTGGTTGCAAGCACGCTATTATTTATCACCATTCATTATATTATGCATGAAGTCATGCCTGTTCCCTCGTGAGCGTTTGCCGATTGCCAGGGAAACAATTAAGTGAACAAGACAAGCAGTACTAATAGTAGTGCCAAGGAGATAAATATTGCAATAATTTTATGAATCGAACACCGAGAAGCCTGCTTCGCGGGACTCTTTTTGCATGGCCTTGAAGGTTTAAGAGGGGTCACCCCCTTATAATCTTGGGGTTGCCCCCTGATTTCCTCATCTGTGGATAAGTGAGCAGAAATAGAGCCTAAACTACCCGCTAATGATATAATTCTACCTTTGTTTGAATGCCAAAATATCATTCTTCGAGGGTTTCTTGGGGGCACGCCCTGACACCCGACTATGACCACGCACGCCCAAGGGTATACCACTCCTCACAAAAAGCACCTAAAATATACAAGTTTAGAGGTTTTTCGGAACAAATGAAAGGGATATCGACAAAAGTGAAGGGTTATCTCCTAAGGACGTGGTGAGCCAACGGCGAGGTGCAAGGTACCGGTATTCTGATATGTCGTCTCATTATATTGTAGGTACCTCTCGTCTCTCTTCTTATCTGAGGTGCCAACGCAATTGTTGACTTCCTACTTACAATCCTTATGATTGCTACAATTGATTTGAGGAGAAAACAGACAAATGACTGTTGTTCTTAGATTCTTGAGACTAAGAACCTCTAAGATAACACAGCTTCCGCTACTTCCATCAGGAGATATCCTGTTTCAGTAGATATCAGCTGTTTCTCCATGGGTTTCTCTCTGCGTCTTCTTCTTCATTGCTTTCGTCATTTGACGATGATGACCTTTCACTTTCACTTTCGCTATCGTCGTCCACATCTTCTGGCCACTCTTGCCCTCCACGATCACGAAGCATACGCGTCAACTGGTGGTCACCACCATGATAATTGATCGATAAAGACAGCGGAGAAAATCCATCTCCTTGATTTGTAATTGCATGCATGTCCAATCCTCCCTCATCGAGTAATAGAGTCACTACATGAAGATGGCCTCCACGTATTGCTTCATGAAGAGGCGTCCAATCGTTTTCATCTGATCGATTGAGTTGTGTATTGAATGATCCATCACGGATTGCTGCTTGAATGAGTTCATAATTTCCAGCTGCTGCAGCGTAATGAAAGAAGTTAGGGTTGCTCTGAAGACCTTGGTGAATGAGTCTCGTCATATCTTGCTGCTGCGACTGTGATGTTCTTGGTTCTTGTTGTTGTTGATGCTGCGATGCCGGTGCCGTGGAAGAAGATACATACGCCGAAGTTTTTGGTTTTCCAACCACATGTAATGCACTACCTTCGTCAATCCCAAACTCGTCAACCACGCTCCCAGAACTCTTCTCCACAATCATCCTCCCACGGAATATTAGCCGCAATCCAGCCAAGGGGATATCAGTGGCGTCTGCAGCGGCCTGGCGCAATTGCGATGGTGTTGCGTCCGTTGCGATTGTTAATTCAATACGAGGAGATGATGACTTGATAAGGTGAATTGTAATTGATTCTTGGTCATTCTCTTGCGCATCTTCGGTACCAATTGTTGTAGCAAGAGTGGTAGCTACATTGTTCTCATTATTGGATAAATCCACGTCCATAACTGTCTTTTCAGTCAACTCATCACCGTCAGCTTGTCCTATGCTGGAATTGTTTACTTCTTTTGACGTATCAACATCACTCTTTTCTACTTTTGAATCCCTCTCTTTGTTCTTTGGAGGTTCATTTATTCCTTTCGGAGTATCTATCGTACCAGTTTTTGCAGCTACTTCATTTTTTGGTGCAGATGCAACCCTATTATTAATGACATCTTTCGTTTTGATTTGTACTGGTGATTTCCTTTCTGTCCGGTTGCTTGCTACAGTCTTTGTAACTTTTTCTTTTGGTAGTATAGTTGCATTTGCCTTCTTTTCAGTGGACGTGGCATGATACTGTTTGCTTGAGCTAGTGACTTTTGCCGATACTTTCTTCGGCTCCTGTGTTATACACTTGTCCCTGTTCGATGATGCTACATCATCATCAGCAGTGGCGGCATCAATACGCTTGGCCTTTGCCCGCTCTTCGGCAATTTTGGCAAGAAGATCTCTCCGCCTCCTTCGCTCCTCTTCTGATGTTACTTGTGTCTCGTTTTTGCTGGAAATATCGGCTGCATTTTTGAACACAAAGTAATACAAGATAGAAGAAGCTAATAACGCGGTTAGTAGGATATCACGCCAGGATTGCTGGCTGATTATTGCCATTAGATTCAACATGGTCATTATTACCGCAAGCTGCAGCTGCAAACTGCAAAGCAAAAAGCGGGGGGGGGGATGCCCGCAGCTCCCCCGCGCCCCACGGCTGCCCCACGGCTACCCCGCAGCCCCGCAGCTCCCCCGCTTGCCCCCTGCCTGCCGACCAAGATAAAGCTCCCCACCTCACCATGGCATTGAGAGCCCGCCCTCCAGCAGCACGCCCAATAACAATAACCCCTCCTCTTAGCAAACCTAGGTATCGGTAGGGTTCCATTTTCTATTCACTGTGTTCGGTCAGAGAGGCGAAAAGACTCGTTCGACAGCACTGAAATTCGTTCACATCACATGTCACATGAACCGACCGCCGACGATAATACTCAGAACATTTTAATCCGAACACGCAACAACAATGTTTACCGCAACTCCACCAAGAAGCAGCATCGGTACCGATGAACATCATATATCAGCTGCAGCTGCGGTGTCGCTGCAACGAAAACGAGCTAGACCTGATCAGTTATTCCAGGCGTCGTCACCTGCTCATCTCGATCAAGGACAATTTCAGTGTCACGTGAACAATGATATTAGTATTGCCAGTGGTGCCTCATCATCATCATTAGTAGGCAATCCAACAGCAATGGTATCACCATTTATTAATCACAGAACGTCTAATATCAATGTCGGTGGCATGATCGCACCTTCGCCAGTGTCTACACGGCTGGAACCGCTCATTGAATGTGCGCCAAGTGAGGAGCTATCCGAGACGTATACAACACAACATCATCAGCAACAATTACCACTGTCGCAAACTTCATTGCAATCTACTACAAGTTCCATTACTACCTTTGCATCATCTCACAACAATGCAGATCATCATCACTTGGAGTATTCTCATCAGCCACCAATGAAACGAGTCAAGGTGGATCAAGGGGGAACAAAAAATGACGAAGAGTTTCAGGATGTGGTTATTCCTCTCGAGGAATGTCATCATGATGATGATGAAGAAATGTCTCACGACTCACCTGATCCTTCTCAATCGGCCAAATCGTCGAATTCATTGATGAAAAAATTGATGGAGGGTGGCAATAACGCCTCTTCATTGGCAACTAAAAATGACGCATCATTTTCAAGCAGTGGAGTTGAATGCTGTCATGTCTGTGGTGGTAAGGGTGATGGTGCAACGACAAATGGTGCCAAGAACGGTTGTGCTATTGGTAGTAATAACAGCAGCAGTAGTGATAGTCGTGCAAGTCGTTCCATCGCGTCATACTTTCAAGTGACCAAGAAACAGTCATCATCAAGCAAACTACCATCATCACAACCATCAGCATCATCCAGAAAAGTATCCTCTCAACACGCTACCACCACACCAAACAATACCAACAACCACCACCTCCCACCATGTCGATACTGCGACAGACCAACCTGCAACAACAACCCCTCCTGCATCAAACAATGTGAGGAATGTCAACATAACTTTTGCTCCTTTTGTTGCAAGGTCAATTATGATGGGATGTATGAAAAGACAGTTTGTTTTGAATGTGATGAGTTGTTGATGCTTTCGCATTGTTGTGATCGGATGGAGCTGTGATTTTTCAGGCATGTGATGGGAGGAGTTGTGGAGGAGGGAAAAGAATGAGTACATGTGCAATGTTGTGTGCTGATTGTCAGTGCAGAGACAGAGAGATGTACATGGATGGATCTACACTAGATGAAGTAGGTAGAAAGTCTTAATTTGATGCGTAGAAAGTTCATATTAGTTACATATGATTGATTATTCTATGATGTTGTAATGTGCCCGTGGTCTACTTGGCAGTTTTTGACTTTCAAAAACAGCTGCTAGAGGTATGATATTTGATGAAAGTGAATCACCTTCTGTCCGTGAATCACCACTTGATAGCAGCCATACCACGACAAATATCCCCCATATCCTTCTTCCTACGTCGACGTTCCTTTATTTGAACAACTTTAGCAATGCGCCTCAGCTTTCGTTCGTCACGTGCACATTTTTTCATGTCCCTTCCTGGACTTAACGACACTGCTGCTCTCGCAAATGACGATGATGATGTTGATGCAGACCCAAAAGGAATATTGACTGCAGTCCGACGTATCCGACGATGACATCGTTTCTGCTTGCCTTTACTGTTACTGAATTTGTTCGTTTGTCTAGTTGAATTTCGGTTGGACGCCTTGGGTGTGCTTGGTTGACCACCGGCCCAGCAGTCGGGAAAGTCAGGGAAGCCTGGTACACCGCCATTCACTGCATTTTCACCGCCAAGTTGCATGGATGCCAAATGACAATTTAGAGTGTTGGTAACGGAAGTTATGGACTTGGTTTCTGGAGATGCAGCAGCTGTATTGATGTACAGTCCTAGGTGAAGTTTATGACGGGGTGGTAATACAAATGATATGTTGTCCATGTCCTTCACTATGGAGGTGCCCATTGATAGGCTTTCATTAGTTGCCTTGGCCAAGTCATCGTCGACGGAGGAGGGAGATGACATGTCAGAGACTGTCCTGATGGGTGTTGATGGAGGTGCACGTAGCAGCATAGGTGATGAAAGAATCGCCATGCTTTATCCGTTTTTTGTTCAAGAGAAGCAGCTAGCTTAATGGAGGAGGATTCAGCAATGGTCAGGAGTATTTGATGGCCTATCAATCAGGATGGAGATAATCAATGTCAAGGAAGTCTTAACTGACGATGCCAGCACTGTCCGCAACCGTTAGCGTTGTGTGTGAGATTTTTGATGCAATTCTTCCCTTTCTGCACTCGGCAGCAAGTCTATTTTAGACTCTTTCGTGTCACACCCTCGCTACTTACCGCATTTCTTTTATGATTTCTTGCGAGTGAGTCGCGAGACAATGTCGCAGAGTGTCCCAGAGTTCGAATCTTGTCCTATTCCCACGTAGAAAGTGTGGATTCGGCGATCCGTCCAAGAAATTGGGTCGGCGGCAAGTTTTGTAAATCGCTAATACATTTTGTGAGAGAGAGTGGCAGAAAATGTACTCAACGCAGGTTCGCTTTGTGTTCTTTTTCGCTGAAATAACATGTACAAAGCAAAGATAAGCAGTTGATTGTCCAACAATTTGGCACTTGATGCTTCTCTGGAATGAATGGTAGAAATACTGGCTTGAAATCATTTGAAGGCAATTTGTGAAGGAGGAGACCGTAGAGGCATTCCAAGCTACAATAGAGAAAAAGAACAATTGCAATATAAACACACAAGATGGGCGCCAAGGTCTCTACACTCGTCTTCCGTCCACCCAAGACAACTCAAATGTCAGAGGAGAACTACTTCTACATCGATGTCGACGTAGTAACTCCTCTGACAGTACCCGGTGTCGAAGGAGGTCCATGTGGTGTTGGATGCATGCCCAACCCCGACAGCGACCTTGCCAGTCTAGACTCTTCATTCTTGAGCGAGGAACTATCCACCCATAGACGATTGAGACATGTCCGCAACGGCGTGCACTACAAAATACCCGCCTTCTACATCCGCCGCCGTAACGCGACGCAAACCATCCTCTTCTCTCATGGGAATGCCGAAGATCTCGGAATGATGTTTGACCGGATGAAAGAATTGGCGAAGAAACTCTCCGTCAACATCTTGGCCTACGATTACACCGGGTATGGAATGAGTTTGCCCAAGAGTGAGAAACCCAGTGAGAACATGCTGTATAGAAATATTGATGCAGCGTATGAGTATCTAACGCAAGTGCGGAAGACTCCACCCTCTTCGATTATTCTGTATGGAAGATCATTGGGTGGTGGTCCAGCGTGCTACCTTGCTGCCAAGACGGCTATGCAAGGTCAATCTGTGGGTGGCCTTATCCTCCACTCGGCCTTTCTCAGTGTGTACAAGGTTGTTACCGATATGAATGGTCTAGACATGAGATTGGTAGGCGACATGTTCAACAATGAGAAGCGGGCAAGGAATATTCGATGTCCTACAATCATTATCCATGGAAAACGTGACGTTGTCGTGCCATTTTGGCATGCTCCACGCTTACTAAGTGCCATTCCACCAGAGTTTCGGTGGAAACCAATGTATGTGGAAGATCTTGGACACAATTCTATTGAAGCAAAGAGGAGAATGGTGTATATCAATGCTCTCACAAACTTTATCAATGGTATTCGGATTATGAAGGAGATGAACGCTCCTATCCACCGTGAATTTCGTGCATCAGCTGAGGATGCGAGAGATAATGTCAACTTTTACGTCAATACAATGTGGTTGAAACATGCCAAGATGGTTTTGTCTGGAACCTTCGGTGGGAAGCCGTCGAATAAGCCTGTTTCGTCTGGTTCTTCGCAAAAAAGTGGTGGTTCCAGTATGGATAAGAGTTCCTTCAGTGGCAGCAGTGAGTTAGGTAGTGTTGATTTCAAGAGAGGCAGGACATTTGATCCTAGTACCATTTCAAAGAACAATATATCTGCTAAAACTCGTACTAGAAGTTTTAGTGGGCGTGCTGGTATCGAAGAGGGCCAAGGCTTATCTGATGCACGTGATGAAGAAGATGAATTTGCACCATGGAGAGAAGAGAGAGAGGAATCAACACCGAGTAGAACAAGGCAGGAAAAGTCGTCAGAGCGTGCAAGACATTCATCATCTACACCCTCAAGAAGGACACCAACAAAGAGTGAGACGACGCCGTCAAGAAGGACACCGGCGAGGCAATCAACACCAAGAAGCCAATCTGCAATTAACAAGGCAGAATATTCATCGAAACAACTTAAACATCAGAACGACCAATACGGTCGCAAGTCGAACAGTATGCAACTGATGGCAGTGAGTAAAAACCAGAAGCGCGGAAGTCGCAACAAGGGCGACTCAATGTATGAAATGTAGGAGACGAAATGTAGAATTATGTGCGTGGGGTAGTGGAGAAATTGTTCTGTTCCCTTGAGTTTGCCTATTAACTCTAAATTCATAAATACTACCGCAGTCATCATATTATGAGCTATATATCAATGCTATGCCATCATCTAGGGTTCAAGGCTCAAGGAAACGTCAACATTGTCATCATCTGCTGCACTAAACGTCTATACATCTCTTCTTCTGTCTCCTCCCTCAACTTGGAGGAGGGCCTATTTTCGTGATACTCAAAGTGCTTCTCAAGATCTTCTCTGGAAATGAACTGTCCGTGAAAGCCGTATGGGACTCTGTGGGGCATCTCAAGACGGCAAACCTTTTCGTTGGTTTCTGCGTCGTATATAATGAAGGAGCTCTGCGATTCCTGTTCATTGTATGTGTAGCAGCCGATGTAAATCTTATTGTCAACGGCGCGGACAACTGTTGGTTCTCCTCCAATTTCGTCCTTGCCATAATATACCGTGCTGTCCAAGCGTCGGCGAACAAGGTCCCACTTGGCATAGCCAATGAAATGGCCTTCATCTCCAAGTATCGCCGTGAAGCCAAATCGATCTTCATACGAGAGAGTGCTGTGCTTCTTCGTTGTACTCTCAACTTTGATCTCACTCAAAGCTGACGAAGAAGGTTCCGCAACAAACGGAGGTGCAGGCTTTGATCGAGGCGGCATTACTGAGAACTCCGAGTTGATAGTATCATCAATCACCTCTCGCGTGACAGACTTGGAGTTCACGTCAATCTCATACTCAACCATGTGGAAGGTATTTGCCTTATTCAAGTCGAGCTCTAGATCCTTGCTGAATGGACTCCAAACTTTGATGATAGTACGAGACGAGATCAAATTACCATCCTCGAATTCCTCTTCAACCTCTTCCCATGCATGCAAAGGATGAACAATAGCTCCTGACTCATTTGAATCTATCCAAATGACATCGTCTCGACTCGTTGCATCCTTGGGAACGACTCCAAATTTGAGAGAATGCTTCGTGTTCTTGAAGAAGCTGCCTCCATAGAACAAGGCATCGGTTTGGAAATGAACACTACAATCCCAGACAATTATGTAGCGATCAGTTGTAATAATACTATGTGCGAAAGAGACATGTTCCTTGGATGGAGTAGGTACAAGATACGTGCTCACTGCTTGTTGCTTGGAGTTGTATTTTCCAATTTTCATGGTTCCATGTTCTTCAATTAGCTGGGAAGGAATGATGAAAGAGAATGAATGTCAGCGGAGGTCTTCACACACTTTGAGATCTATTCATTGCTCATAATACCAAAACACACTCACCTGCTCATCCACCGAATATGAGTGGAAGATGAGTTCATCCTCCCCATCCTTCACAGGATGAGCCGACACAGGATAGTCAAGAACTCCATCAAAAGTTTCATACCCAAAATACTCCAACCGTCCATCGGGAAACATTCGACATTCCATTGGTAAATTAGCCTCATGCAAGCAGTAAAACTTGTTATTATACATCAGAACATTCGTATTCGGAGGAGCCACTTGCTTCAAGTCGTCAATCTTCTGTTTGACCAGTTGAGCATGAAACGTTAGCTTCAAGAGTCCCACTAGACCCTTGTACTCACCAATGGTAGGAAAGTATTCTTCTCCAAGTTCTTGTTCAATTTGATACCGTGGACAAGGTATGAATTGGTTGGTGTAGGTTGCTTTGCCGTCCTTTATCATCAGCGTATGTAGCATGGCGTGGCCATCAAACTAGAGATAGAAAAGTAGTAGCAGAGCAAGAAGAGGAGTTGTTCAATGAAACAATGCATTCGCTATAGCTAATGAAATCAAAACAAACCACTGCATTCTCACCCAATGATATCTCTTTTTCTGCTGACTAACAATTGGATTCGGCCCATTCCG
>Ga0209652_1002635_pt1 | contig 13696 bp, 5 predicted proteins | sample SaaInl74LU_5_DNA_FD_184641 | JGI IMG/M metagenome (GOLD analysis project Ga0209652, IMG submission 184641) | Marine microbial communities from expanding oxygen minimum zones in the Saanich Inlet - ESP_74LU_5_DNA (SPAdes) (version 2) | ecosystem: Environmental > Aquatic > Marine > Intertidal zone ...
AACTCTTCGTCATCATGGGGAAGAAGTGCAGTAGCAACCTTGAACACCACAGCTCGTTAACGCCACAAGATCTATCAAAATTAGCAGCAGCATTAGCAAAGTAATATCAATACCATGACAATCTCTCAAAATCTCTTTCGAAGGCACAGAGGCACAAGGGGAGAAACTGCTGATGACTCACATAATGATTCTTCTTTAACCAATAATCAAGGTCCCGATAGCAGCAATGGTGAAGCCACCAGCACAGTCAACAATGGACAAGAAGAAACTTCCTCAGCGGTGAGCTCCTCTGGCGTCGTTACGGATGTGGAAAATCCACTTACTGAAACTAACAACAACAATAGCAATTCCTCCAACGACGAAAACGATGATGAAATTCAAGAATTAGTCATTCGAACAAACCCCAACAATTCCAACAACAACACTAACGAACCAACCATCCAATTCCCCAACTGGACACTCAACCAAGACGATATCAACACCCGTCGTGAAGCAATCCGCACTGAAATCGAACTGATGCAACATTCCAATTTCATTCATTTTGTAGTATTATGTTTGGTTCCCACGAGTTTGTTGTTGATTGTGATTGCAGCGATATTGAGTGAGGATGGGGAGTGTTCGGCGGAGGGATTGACGGTTTGTGAGAGGGAGCCGAGGACTTTTGTGAATGCGTTTACTAGTAGGTGTATTTGTGAGGCGGTGGGGGGTGTTTTGATGAATGTTGTTGGTGATGGCGATGGTGGTGAGGATCCTTGATGGATGTTGTGTAGGTGTTGTGTGTTCTTTAGAGGAGGGCGGAACGTGCAAAACACTGCAAAATATTCGATATCGCAAGAAGTTTTTTTTACACGAGACCCGCATTCCTCTCCTCATCATCATCGAATGCCATCGAATGAAATTAAAGCATGGAACAGAATGAATGAAAGTATTCTCAATGCCAATGACAAATGAGACAGAAAATAACATGATCTCACCGACTCGGACGGTCTCTGCCGATCCGGGTTTACTTTCACACGAAGAACTCTTGGCAAACTACGATGGTAGAAGACGACGAACGCTCGAGGAGCTAATTACCAAGGAGAAATTGAATAGATTGAATTCACGAAAAGCTCATGTCTCTCTGTGGCTAAAGCGGGTTAGGAAACGAGTTCGTTGGTTCATCGATCATGCACGTATTAAAATATCTTATGGTGATTTTATGATGGCAGTGACGATATTTGTATTATTTGGAGATGATGTTCGAATACTATGCTCCCCACCCTCTGCAGATGGAGTATTTGCATTCTTCGTTAGTCTATCCTTCATTCTATTCGCATTGGAAATGATCCTGTACTGCTGGGTCAAGAGTGATTTCTCGAATGGGATCTTTCAAGTCAAGGGCTATGCGTTTAGCTTCTTCTTCTGGCTGGATCTACTTGCCGTGCTGTCGATGGTTCCCGATGTGGATTGGCTTGCTTCGGCTCTGGGATTACAAGATAGTCTGATGGATAGCCTCGGCACAAAGGCTGGCAAGGCAGGAAAGATTGGTGCCAAGTCTAGTCGAATAATTAGGATGGCACGTCTTGTCCGTCTTGTGAAACTGTACAAGGTGGCATCTCAGCGGTCGAGAGAGAAACAAAAACTTGACGATCTCAAGCAGCTAGTTGAGTCTGGTCATTTCAACCATGATGAAATTCAGGAGTTCTTGGAAAAGTCGAATACTCAAAAACAAAGCAAGGTTGGTGCAGAACTGTCAGATATTATCACCCGTCGAGTGATTATTGCCGTTCTGTTGATGTTGTGTATCGTCCCATTGCTTACATATTCATCTCCTGTAGATGATGAGCTCGAGGCGACTCTTTTCCTACACCAGACAAATATCCATGCTGGGGCTGACTGCGATTATCTCGAGCGTTCTGTAAATCAATTTCGATCCTTCATGGGACAGCTATTAGAAGGAGACGGAGATCCATTCCTCGTGTCTCTCCAGGTATATCCTCCACGGTGTGAATCAATCAACTTTGTCGATGAACAATTGCCTGAGTTCCGAAATGAATCACTGAGGACAATATCCACAGATCCAGTGTCACAAGACGGCCTCGACTATTCGGTAGCTGCAACATTCAATCTGACATCCTACATGGAACGAGAATCTTTATCAAGTGTATACCTGATGATATTCGTCTTGTTCATGTTGGTGTTACTATCGACACAATTCACTGGAGACGCCCAAAGGCTTGTTTTAGCCCCGATCGAGAATATGATGGCAATAGTTAATATGGTTGCAGCAGATCCACTCGAAGACTTTGACTTCAAGTCGCTGCCCAGAACAGGTGACTACGAGACTCATGTAGTACAACTGGCAATCGAAAAGATCACCGCACTGCTTCGGATAGGATTTGGAGTTGCAGGGGCAGAGATTATTTCTTCGAACATGGCAGTGGAAGGTGGAGGTAATGCTTCTCTGAATCCCATGATACCAGGAAAGCGTGTCTACGCACTGTTTGGATTCTGTGATATTTTATCATTTGACCTCTGTACTGAAAAGCTGGAGGACGAAATTATGACATTTGTGAATAGTGTTGCGAGGATTGTTCATGACGAAGTTGCCCGATGGGGTGGGACGTGCAACAAGAATTTGGGCAATGCTTTTTTGATGGTTTGGAGGATAGGTGATGAAGCCACACTTGCTGATTATCGTGGTGTGGCAAGAAGAGCTAGTGAACGGAGTACAGGATCAAACTCGGAAGGGAATGATCCTAATAATTATCTTGTCCCACGAAAAGTGATCAAGCGTGGTGCAATTGACCTTCGCAGGATACCTGGGTTGGATATGCTTTCGGATAAAGCCCTTGTGGGGTTTTTGAAGGTCATTGTTGAAATTAACAGAGACTTGCAACTCTTGGCGTATCGCAACGACCCTCGTCTATGCGGCGATAATGATGATGGCTTCTCACTACGTATGGGATTCGGGTTGCACGCCGGCTGGGCAATCGAAGGCGCCGTTGGATCATTGCAGAAGGTTGACGCAACTTACCTATCACCTCATGTGAACATGGCAGCAAGGATGGAGGCAGCGAGTAGACAGTTTGGTGTTGCCATTCTTATGACAAGAAGCTTCTTCAAGCTCCTATCAGAGTCGGCCCAAAGCCACTGCAGAAAGGTAGATGTTGTGACAGTCAAGGGAAGCAACGTCCCCATGCCCATTTATACTTACGACACGTTCCAAAATCAAGTCTTCCCTCAACTTCGCGCACCGAAGTATAGCAACTTGGCTTTGGAAGACATTCTAAGCAGACAAGCTGAGGCTTACGATGCATCGGCTTGGACATCAGATCCAGATCTGACACAGCTTCGATGTTTGGCCACGCATCAATTCAAGAAAACGTTTGAGAGGGGACTGAATGATTATCTGAGTGGCCGCTGGGATTTTGCACGAGAACAACTCGAGAAAGCTGACAAAATGATGGCATCAAATGATATCGGTGGAGATGGACCAAGTCGAGCAATATTGAATTATATGAAGGAAAATGATTGGGTTTGTCCACCATCTTGGCAAGGGCATCGTCCACTTACAAGCAAATAATCTAAAAGATGTCCCTATCTCTAGATAGTGAAACTACTTCATACTTCAACAAGTAACGAATAGTAAATCTAGCATTTCAAGAACACCAATTATAGATGTTACTACTACTCCTCGACAATCAATTCCATTCTACTTGCAAGACAAGCCTACCGGACCTCACTTTAGCTCCCGAAGTATTCAAGAGAAAGCTTATCTGAAACAGCTTCAGTGATTCTCTTGGCAATTTCAGACTCCAACAGAAGTGAGACGTTTTGTGTCGACGCAATATCAACAAAGACGCTTGCGAGGTCAGCCGTATTTGCACTAGAGTGAACCTTGCCAGCCTGTGAAGCAGACGCAATCTGCTGAAGTTGAGCTTGGCAACTGCCTCCGCCAAAACCTGTGCAGAATGAATTCGAGCGTGAGATACAACAATACGATTCTAAGCTTGACGACGATACATCGAACATATATACACTCACCAATGACATGAAGCTCAAGATGTTTTCTAGACGACCGATATATATTGCTGTTCAACAATGCAAATTCATGCGCAGCAGCAGCTGCATCGTTAGCTGCGCCGTCACTCATAAACACAATTGCTGGAACATGCGTGCTCGGAGTACCTCGTGCTAATTCACATGCGGATAATGCTGCAGGATGAAAACGAGTGCCCAAACCGTTGTACGGCAAATCACTTGGTGCCGAAGATAAAGATGCATGCTGCACAGTAATTCTTGAGTCATTATCGAATTGGACAACAGAAATTAAATCCGAGTCAGACTGACTTTGTCTCCGTTTTGCAATGTATTGGTTGTAAGCAACTACCACGCCACTCCAAGAACAGCGCATGGATGAAGATTCGTCAAGGACGAAAATAATGTGACGTCCATGGCCACTTGGTGCGCTTGAGGTCTCAACAGCTTCTTTTGGAACCATTGGGATCCGCACAACGCTGTGCTCTGCCACATTATCAGGGTGCTTTTTGAAATATTTTGATAGCTCGTCTTCGGTTCTTTCTGTAGCCAAAGGATTGAACGAGCAAAAGAATAGATCGGCATCTCTGGCAACCAAACTAGTAACAGCATCATTCGTGGTAAGGCCCTCGGGATGACGCGTAGGATAGTTATCACCATTAACGAGTGGTGCTGGCAAGAGCCCGTGTGCTGAGGCATCTGAAAACAACATCATGAACTTAATGTCTGAAGTCCAATCTTCTCCATTCTGCCAGTTGGCACTGCGATGTATTGCTCCAATAATATCTTCTGCCAAATCAAAGCCACCTGAAGGTGCGGCGCAAGCTCTCTTCACGAAATTTAATACAGTCGAAACGTGACTTGTGAAGTGACTTCCACCACTGAGTACGAGCTCGGTGAATTTACCACTCCCATCGTCAATATCCCTGAAGCACAAACAGCCAAGACGCAGCTGAAAGTCGATTTCTGGGAAGTTGGTTGTCAGCTTTGACATAAGGGAGCTTGGACCATTTAGTAAATTCTCAATAGTAGACACGGTACTCTGCGCATAAGGTGCCATACTCCCTGTCACATCAATAACAAGGGCAAGATTGATATGAACCGACGAAGGCACAGGAGGCTTCTTTATCAATTGGTACAAGTTTTTGAATTGCTCCTGTGACTTTGCATTGCTTCCACCTAGTAGAGAGTCAAAATAATCGTGTGTCAGGCTGTCAATATTTGTTGCATCTTTCAAGTTTTCCTCAACTAGGATACACTGCTCTCTCTGGTGCTGAATCCGGATGTTGCATAGCCACTCGTACCATTGCCCTTTTGGTAGCTGCTCTTTCTCTACAGCTGAAATGCCGAAGTCTAATTCTAATTCTGACTCCAAAAGTATCATTTGATATGACCCACGCTTACCCTGCCTTGCAGTTCTGCCTTGAATCTGAACTTCTTCACTCACTTCCTCGGATAAGAAAGTCTACAAATCAATATGTTAGCAAAAGTAAACTACTTGATCAAAATATTGTCACTGCATCTGGGAACGACGTACCTGGATAATGTGAACCCCTCCATTCTTTTCCACGCTGTCGTCCTTACAAAAGAAATCTGTGCCCCGTCCAAATACGGCAGTGCTGAGCGTGATTTGTCCCGCTGTTGCAGCTTTATTGATGACAAAATCCTTATCACGCGGTGTCATATCTTCCGTGAGAAGTGATTTGTGTCGACCAAGTTGCCGATATGTGGCTGTACCGATGAATTCATTAAGCTTTGAACGATCACGGAAGAAAACAATCACTGCCCTCTTCGACTTGGTAGCAGCAACAATCTCGGCAGATATCTTGTGATAAAAATTACTTTTGCTGGATTCAAAGCATATGCCATCCCCTGCTTTGTCGAATTGGAAATTCGATTCGCCGTACACTGACGGGACAAAGATGTACTTGCTCAACCCGTATCCATCGAGCACCTTTTTTTCGTACTCGCCGATGGCCGCAAGTGTCCCCGACACCCCCATAATTCGAGTAGGAGAGATGTTGGCATAAGAAAACTGCCCACAAGAAATTGGCATCACTAATGCTCGCGAAAGAGCTGCTCCTTTGTTCTTCAAATTCTCCACTTCTTTAAGATAGGCAAAGATAGTTGCATATCCAAACGTAACGTTGTAAGAGATAGAATCCATAACCTTGTACCCGATACGATCGTTTTCTACATCAAGGAAGTATGGGACATCATCGACTCTCTTCACCTGATTCAACATTAAATTGATCTCATTATCCAATAGATAGCCGAATGATGCCATCTTTGTCAACAGACGTTTGTAGTCAGACATCGCTTTCACGTCATTGAGTCTCAAGCGATGGCCGCCTTTGCTGTGAGCGTCCCAGATTCGTTTCAGAATAGTCACAATCTCGGGCTCTTTGAACTCAATAACTTGATTGTAAGTCTTGCCATAAAATTCGGCACCGAAGAAGACATCAACTTCATCAACTAACAAAATTTCTTCCGGGGCAGAAGTTTTCAATGCATCAAAAGCTTGCCCTACTATGCCCTCGATAGAAGCTCCAATGCGACTAATAAAAGACGTAGATGTCTTTTGCTTCTTCTTCTTTGTGGCAGAGTTCGACCTAAGCCTTCGTTGGGGTGACTTTGCTGTTGCAGCATCGAAGACAGCAGATCCAAATGTTGCCGATGATAAATCACCTCGAAGCAGGGATTCTGTGAGATCTCGGATGTTCCCCTTCGAAGCAGTAGAATCTTCAGCAAACGTCGTGATTTTACTATATTTCACCAAGTCAAGCACACCGAATTTCTGAAAGACTTCTTCAAATAGGTGGAAGTCACGACTAGAGAGATATTCACTGTAACATACAGTACGGACGCGGAAACCTAACAAAGCAAGCATCGCAGCTGCAGCCCCTAAAATCATAGACTTGCCTTCCCCCGTTCTGATCTGCATCAACTGACTCTCTAGCGAGCTCTGGGTACCCTTCCCGCAGCCAAACATGTACAAAAGTGTCAAGACCTGAATATTGTGTGGCTTCATCAAGAGTTGGTCGCCGAAAGTCGCCGAGCCCCCTGCTTCCTCAATACGATTGAAACTGGCTCCAGACTTGAGAATAGTGAACAACGAAAAGACACCAGCCAAGAGTACTGGAATATGCTTCTTCTCATCGTTGGTCCAGATTTTATCGCAGCTGATTGGTTGCAACTTCTTCGCAAGAACTTTAACCTTCTTCACAAGATCAGGCAAATCAGCATCGGGTTTGATGTACTCTCCAAGCAAAGATTTGTATTGAGTATCATACAACTTGAAGCTCTCGATAAGTTCGTCCTGGTCAATGTTCATTTTTTCGGTGGATCGCGAAGACAGACGATTATATCCAGTAATGTCCTTGACAACATCTTCAACGGGCTTCTGTGAAGTTTCCTGGTTCCAACACATCGTCAACACTTCTTTGAAGTGATCAAATTCAGCCACTGTCATCTGCGCAATCCGCTTCTCGTCATCATCGGTGGAATCATCTCCTTTCTGCATACTCAACCCGAACTCAAACAGAAAGCTGTGCCCCCAAGAGTTCTCCAAGCATGAATCTAAAATGTTTGACATTTCATGCCTCGTGAATGTCTTGAAGGAAGGTAACTCGACAAGCACGAAGCCAAGGGCAACAAAGTATCGCTTGAAATCCATCTCTTTCTTTTTCGCTACTGCATGGCTTGAGAGACATTCCTTTGCCTTTTTACCCAACTCCAAAATCTCCGCTTCAATTGTTTCCACAATACCATCATTCCAAGATGTGGAAAATATCGCTGGGTAAGATTTGAAGCGAGACTCCATCGCTTTCAGATCTGCAATCGAATCGTTGAGATCTTTGTATCTGCGCTCCGACCACGCTGAGTCTACTTCTACACGCATCTTTTCTACATGCCCCTTAATGATGTCACGAACACTCGCCTGTACTTCTTTGGACTTCAGCTTCGGTTGAACGAGGTTATCTAGGTCCTTCAATGCAGGCAACTGAAATAGAAGTGATTCAGCCATGTCATAACGTTGCTCCTGCATGAACTGCCTTGACAATGCACGAAGGTGCTCTCCCAATCCTTTCAAGACTCCGTCAAACGCCTGCGGCCGACCAGAGCTTTTAAAGCGATTTGATGCGAGTAGTTCGTCCTGAGCATCCTTGATCTTTCTAAACATTTCTGCCGACCCTCCGGGCTTATCAGGGTGAAACAACTTGGCCTTTTCCCTGTATGCGCTCTTTATCTCCTTTTGTGTTGCTGAGGGACCAACGCCAAGGTCAACGCAACATTTCATTTTACCAAAATCTCTGCCACCACTGAAATGCTTTGAACACAAGTCCTGAATTTTATCCAGCCACTGGTCCTGGATTCTATCAAGATCTTTATCTGCCATCGAATATTTCATCTCTTCGTTCAGTAGAGTTACTCGATCTGCCATGAACTCTCCCATTTTGCGAAGCTGCAACACTTTGGAACGAATGTCAGAGACATCAAGAGTCTCGGCTTTCACTAGCGCGTGAAACCTATCAACATGACGCACGAATGATTCATACACCATCTGATTGACAAGAGCGAAATCCTTCTGACATTTCTTTGAAGTTGAGATAGATCTGATATTCAATACAAAACCTCGATAGTCCACAAACTTCTCCTCAAACTTGGAGATGTCTTTCTTCTTTAACGTTTTTCCGACTTGGTCGCACAAATCAAGAAACGCCTTGATACATCGCTCTTGCAACTGTTGTAGATGGGTCCCGATATCTATATGCGCACAAAGCTCCTGTTCCACCAACACAAGAAAGTCTGTACAGTCTTGAACTAAACGAAGGTCACGAGACCTTAGGGCGTCGTTAGCTTGCTTGAGACGCTGTTCGCATCTCCACGTCAGATCTCCTTTCAGATTGTTGTAGGACCTTTTGTCATCAATCCCAACAAATCGTTTGAATGAACCCAACATACCCGGCGACTGGAGCTTGTCCAATTTCTTGCGCCAAATCCCAATCTTCTCTTTAACATCTGAATCACCAAATTCAAGCAAACGATCATGTTCTTTCTTTTCCTGTTGAAGACGCTCGAGCAAATTATTAGTCTCCAAAACAATGTCGTTGGGGAAATGAGTCTTGAAAGGACCACTCATTTCACGCTGAAGCACGTGAAGTATCGGGATGACGTCATCAAAACACTCAGCTGAGGTCACAGCTTCTCGTACAACTGCAACAAAGTCGCGAACTTTGTCCAACAAGAGTTGTCTCGTCTTGTCGTAGAGGAAAGCCAGCCTCTCCAATGAAGTATCACTGCTGTCCTTCGCTTCTCTCAAGCTTGTCAGAGATTTCAATAAATCATTCTTATTCCTAAATGATGAATGGACAAACTTATCAACGTAGCCTAGGACGTCATTCAGCTCTCGCTCGTACTTTTCATTGACTGCCTTCTGATTCTTCAATGTGGGAGGTTGGATGTACCTCCCAAGATGTTGGATCACGACGGACACCTGGCCATCGCTGACTGCAGCTCTAACAAAATCTTTCTTTTGGATGTATTCCAAAAATTGGTCAAGTAATGGCCTCAGTCCGTTGTTGATTATCGTTCCCAATTTGTTAAACTCAGATGCCAAATCGATCTTTGCTTGAACTAAACGATGCAAATTATCCTTTGCTGTAGCCAAGATCGTCATTTTCTGCGAAATAAATCTGATGGCATCTTCGTCGGAAGGTAGAGCTTTGAATCGACTTGCTGAAGAATCTTGATTCATGCAGCGCTTGACATCTTTAATTGTCAAGTCTAAATTGAATGCAATATCGTCTAGGTAAGATTGAAATCTTTGCTTCTTGATCTGGTCCTTCGAACCGGACAACGGTGTGAGAAATTCTGCAATTCCTTTGAAGTTATGCGCCGAAATCATGCTTTGCAAGTGTTCATCCACTTGGCCCTCTTTCTTCTCGCGTAGCCGGTTGAGGGTACTCAAACGCGCTGTTGCCTCTCCACTCACAAAGTCATCCAGCACTACCGCTCTCTGGAATAGTTCAATTTGCTTGTCAATTTTGTCCCAATCTGAAGTTGCTTCAATTTCACTTTCCAGCCGCTGTGCCTCGCATGCAACCAAATTGCGTACCTGGACCTGAACTTCGCTAGAAACAGGAACATTTCGCCCGATTTGAGGAAGGCTATTACAAGTCGCAATCAAGTTCAGAATACTAGCTTTCAGCAAGAAATCACCGCCAAAACGACTAAGTTCTGAATCAACTAAATCCGATAGGAGTGTGCAAGCCGTGGTTATGCGGGAAATAATTCTCTCCGACTCTTGAAAAATATCTTCAATCGAATGAATTTGATTCAAAGCTGTCGCATCAACAGAGATAAAGTCAAGCTTTTGAGCAATCACAAACAATGAGTCAACTTCGTGACGCTGTACTTTGTCGGTCCATTCACCAATACAGCGACTGGATTCTACACTCAACGTCGACGTGTAGTCTTGAAGGCACTTGACACACTTTGGAGCCAATGAAGATACTTTACTCGTAGCAGTTAGGCTCTCAGCGTCTTCCATTGCTACATCTTCCACAGTAGATGACCTTCCCTCTCGAGATGCTGTGTTTTTCGACTCAACGCAGCTTTTGCATCTGGCCGTTTCGCCCTTGTGCCATTGAGTCTTGCTGAACTCAGTCTTTGGAAGCTTGGAACCGCAAGCAGAACACGAACGAGTGTTGCAAATGCTATCATCACTGTCAACGTCTCTAATAATCCTGGGGGTGGACGATGTTGGATGTTCGCCCTTTTCCAAAATCGCAAGGTAATCGTCAATCTCGTTCAGTTCTGGAAGTAACATCCCCAGTCTTGCGATCGCTTCTGCTGAATCTCCCTTGCCCAGACAATCTGCAGACTGCGACAACTCCATTGATTTGGCATCAATTCTTGTTTGAATGGCACGCTTGATAGCGATGCAACAGTTTGTGACAAATGCTTCGCCCTGAGGTAGAAAAGCATCAAACCATCTCCATTCCATAAAACTTGCAACCTCTTTCCCTAGTTTTTCTCCATGACTCATGCCATGTTCCTGAGTAAATTGAGACATGGTTTGCAGTTCTCCCGATGTTGAAAGCAGAGATGATTTGATCTTGTTCACTACGGCAATAAATAGCGAATACAATTCGCTCCCACAGTTACTCTGTAAAGTGGAAAATCGACGACACGTATCTTGCATCCAGCGAAGCTGTAGCCGAACTGAACTGGGATCAAAATCTGATTTCTTCATTTCTTCGCAACATGATTGGAACAGACTCGTTACATCGTCCTCTAAACTTTTGAGAGAAGCATTAATGATCTTGTCCAGAGAGTTGACACCAATCCCATGTTTTTCAGTGACGTATTTCATCATCTCAAGAAACCGAGCATAGGATGCTATATCTCCGAGATCATCCTCAAAGTTGATGCTATTTGATTCGGCCATTTCCGAGGCCTTCTTTCCCCCCGAACTGAATACAACCATGACGTCATCCAAAATCTTCTCTCTCCTCAAAGATGCATGTTCAAAGTCGGGGACATGCTTCTGCTCAGAAAAGTCACCCATCGTGTATAAAATCAAATATTTATCAACGAAAAGAGCAAGCTCTTCCTCTCGTAAGTCGTGGATAGTGAATATCTCCGTCTGGGAAATAATGTGCATAGTGTCCTCTAAAAGCGACAAGATGCTTTTGCACAGATCAGTATAGTATCCAGAACACTCTTCAAACGTACGTGTCCAAACTCGTAGCTTCTGAAACTGTCGGTCGAATGACCTGAAGCTTGTCACACGTGTCATAATGCCTTCCTGCAGGGCTGAAAGAGCATCGGCTTTACTTTCGACCCAAACTTCTGTAGTAAAGGTAGAATCAAATAGCTCCAACCGTTTGAGGGCTTCCTTGAGCGCCGTTGCGTTCCCCTCCGTGAAATCAGACGACGAATTTGTCCACCGCTCATATTCTGATTCAATACTTCTCTTCAATGCGACCTGATGATCATAGATGATTGCCTCGCTTTTACGGGCGGCGTCACAAACAGAAGGTACACCAACATATTCATTCAAGTAATGAAACGTCTTTTGGATATCCTTGATTGGAGTAATATCACTCGGAGATGAATTAAGCGTCACTTGAAGACGCTGCAGAAGATTTTGAACAGCCACTTCAAGTTTATACTTTGAAGGGAGAGTCAAATTGCAAATACCGGCAGCGTCAAGATTCTTCAGAGGTAGGAGTTTTTGCTCAATAACCAAAGCCAACGTTTCGTAGTCAGTGTCGAGGGGATGTAGAATATTTGCAAAAGGATAGTCCTTCTTCAGTGACTTGCCAACGAATGAAAGCACTTTTGACAACTCTTCATCAGTTGCCGCCTCAGCAATATGGACAATTTCTCCCTGTAACCGTTTCTTAGACTCAGCATCTTCCGAGCTCCTCGACATTCCAATCTCATCAGTATGAGTGAAGAGGAACATGAAACTCCACTTGGATTCCACGAAATCTTGGACGAATCTTTTTGCAAACTTGATTATTGCTCGGAAGGCATTGCCACGGTCTTCTAGCAACGAGGCACAATGTATCAAGATAACAAAGCGGAGACTCCTGCAACGTTTGGCAACCTGACTAAGGAGGGCAGATGTAGCAATATCCATCTCAACTCCCCGTGTGTCTTCTAACCCGGGAGAATCCAAATATACATAATCTCTGCCACTGACCACGTTGTGACGGACAAAGGCGCTGAGTGAGCGTGTTTTGGAAACCTTGCCGTGTCCAATCTCAAAATCCTCAAGAGCATCTTGAGCGCCATACACAGTCTTTGTTGCTGTTTCGCCCGAGAATGATGATGTATGAGACACAGTATGGATGCGTTTTCCAGCTATTCCCTGGATGAGAGTACTCTTGCCAACACCAGTCTTACCCACCACCATCACAACGTCCTTATCGCGTACAAGATCAAGGGCATCGGCACTCTCTTCAATACTTGCTTGCAAAATTTGCATATCAAAAGCTGTAGCCAAGGAGACATCTGCCATTTTCGCCAACCCATTATCATCCTCTTCATCCGATGAGGATCCGAATGAGTAATCATCAAAGTTCTGTTCAACTTCTTCTTGCATGGCTACTGCTGTTGCTGCTAATTGACCACTCGTCTCCTCAGCGGCAGCGGCAGAACCAGCGGTGCTTGTAATTCTTCCCAAATTTTCCACCATGCCAATAGTATCATCCTCACCATCTACTTTGACCCAATCCATAGAAGACGGAGAGGAGGGTACATTATTAGCATCATCAATGTCATCGGGAGAAGAATTAGCTTCATTTTCATTGCGCGGCGGCGGATCTTCGTCCATCGGCATGGCTCCGCTGCTGTTTATGTCGGTCGACATGGTTACTGTTGCGTAGGAGGTCTACTGCACACTTCTCGATAGTTATCGTTGGGCACGCAGCTAGTAGCTTGTTTGTAAGCAATGGTTCATTCGGGCCAAACCAGCTCTGCAAGAGACTTTACAGTGAGCTAACTATGGTCCAACTGCCGAGACTTTGCAGTGAAGTTGATGTGAAATATTCACAGAGCAATCACGATCTTTCATCATTGTTGGAAGAAGTTGGAAGCGAGAATTGCTGGGTTAGTTTCTGTTAGTTTGTGGCGCGGGAGGGCAGTTGGCGCCATTTTCTTT
>Ga0209652_1002636_pt1 | contig 13695 bp, 13 predicted proteins | sample SaaInl74LU_5_DNA_FD_184641 | JGI IMG/M metagenome (GOLD analysis project Ga0209652, IMG submission 184641) | Marine microbial communities from expanding oxygen minimum zones in the Saanich Inlet - ESP_74LU_5_DNA (SPAdes) (version 2) | ecosystem: Environmental > Aquatic > Marine > Intertidal zone...
TATCTCGAAATTTGCTCGACTTTCAGACAGTGGTTGCTTCGTCGCAATTAAATCGCTTACCCAAGGGGAAATATCAAGGTCGTCAGCTTTGGCATACATTACCCCCTCAAATTCGTCTTTGGTGCCTGTTATATCAATAACAAACGACGCTGAATTTGCGGATAACCCCGTGACTTTTGCAAAACCAGACCCTTGGTGGCGTTGCCCTCGGTTGTTCCACGTTAAGCGTTCAATATCAAAAGACTGCTCACCATCAGTACGCCTTACAACTAGCTCTCCTTCTTCGAGAGAAAAACTTTGTAATTGTTCTAGAAATAGGCGCTCCAGTGCGTCGACAACTGGAAAGTCGCTATCGCCAGCGTTCTCTAGCCTAGTCGCATCGATATGTAGTTTAAGTCCTCGTAGTTCAAAACGGTTTGATGAAATCATTCGCTGCGCAAGAGACTGCCAGAAATCAATTTCTACGTAAATTTGTCGGATATCAAGGGCAACAGGAGAGGCTTCGTTTTGTGCGAGAGAGACGGTATTTAAGACAATGCTTGGCCCGTTGCGCTGCCATACGGCATGCACACTGTCTATTTCTAAACTCACGCCATAGCGTTCGTTAATATAATTTTCTAGCAAGTGCTCGTTATGCTCAATATGCGGCAGAGCATAGCGGGCAGCACTAAGTAGCAGCGCAAATAACACAAGCAGGATTGCAAGTAACAGCCACACCTTCTTTACCAGAAAGGCTGTTACAGACGTAAATTTTGTCACTCTTCGCCTTATTTCTTAAATTGCGTTACATCATGACGACGTCGTACTTATCCTGGTTGTACAATGTTTCGGTTTGTACCTTTATCTGCTTTGATACAAACACTTCCAATTCAGCGAGCATATGAGACTCTTCACCCATGAGCGCATCGGCTACTTTAGGTGATGCGTACACCACGAATTTATCTGCTTCATATGCGCGATTTACTCTTACAATTTCACGCATTATTTCAAAGCAGATCGTTTCTATCGTCTTCACCGTGCCTCGGCCTTTACACACCGGGCATTCACCACAAAGTATATGCTCTATACTTTCTCGGGTGCGCTTGCGCGTCATTTCAATGAGGCCTAGCGCGGTAAAACCGTGAATATTTATCTTTGCTCTGTCCTTGCTTGTCGCCACCTCTAGACTATGTAAGACACGTCGTTTGTGATCAGGTTCAATCATATCGATAAAGTCGATAAGGATCATACCGCCTAGATTGCGTAAACGAAGCTGTCTCGCAATGGCTAGCGTGGCTTCGGTATTAGTATTAAATATGGTTTCTTCTAAATTTCTGTGACCAACAAATGCCCCGGTGTTGATATCGATAGTCGTCATCGCTTCTGTTTGGTCAATAATTAAGTAACCACCCGACTTTAAATCGACCCGGCGTTCCAGCGCTCGTTGTGCCTCGTTTTCTACATCGTACAAATCAAATATCGGGCGGTCGCCCGTGTAATATTCAAGTTTTCCATTCATTTCTGGCACATATTCCTTCGTGAACTGGAACAACTCTTGGAACGACAATTTTGAGTCGATGCGAATACGATCTAATTCCGTTCCTACGAAATCGCGCAATACACGGCGGGCTAACGGTAAGTCTTCATAAAGCACATTAGACTTACGGTTTTTCATTCGAGATTGAATTTTATCCCATAGTCTTCGCAAAAACGCGGCATCAGATTGTAATTCGGCTTTACCCACACCCTCTGCCGCAGTGCGCAATATAAAACCGCCGTTATCATCGCAGAATTCTTGTACCAAAGACTTTAGTCTTTCACGTTCGACTTCTTCTTCAATGCGCTGAGACACGCCGACGTGCGTTACACTTGGCATAAATACCAAGTAGCGGCTGGGAATAGTAATGTCGGTGGTTAAACGCGCACCTTTCGTACCGATAGGGTCTTTAACCACTTGAACAACGATATCCTGACCATCGCGCACTAATTCACGAATATCTTGTTTTTGAATGTGACTTGCCGATACTTCTTCGGCTATTTCGTTGTGAATAACAATATCAGACGCGTGCAAAAAAGCGGCTTTTTCAAGGCCTATGTCAACAAAAGCGGCTTGCATTCCTGGCAATACGCGACTGACTTTTCCCCGATAAATATTACCAACCAACCCACGCTTTGTATGACGCTCTACGTGAATTTCTTGTAAAATCCCATTTTCAATAAGCACCACACGAGACTCTGATGGGGTAACATTTATCAGTAATTCAGCACTCATCACACAACTCCAAACTTGCTCAGTAATTGTCTTGTTTCATAAAGGGGCAAGCCAACCACGGCACTTGCGCTTCCATTTATCGTTTTAACAAATTCGCCACCAATTCCTTGAATGGCGTAGCTGCCCGCTTTATCTGCTGGTTCACCCGTGTTCCAGTATGCATCAATTTGTTGTTCTGTAATTATCGCAAAAGATACCTGTGTAGTGATTACTTCACTCACCTTTTTATCGTTAGACAACACGCATATTGAAGTAAGCACCTCATGCTGATTCCCCGACAACATGCCAAGAATCCGGTGCGCATCATCTTTATCTTTCGGTTTTCCAACACTTTTATTCTTGAACGATATCAGCGTGTCTGATGCCAATATCACCGTATCAGTCGAAAAGCGTTTATCACTTTCTAGTCTTATCTTAGCGGCTTCTGCTTTTTCTCTGGCTAAACGCTCTACTTGTGCGCGAGGCGTTTCGTTGCCTTTTACCGATTCATCGATATCGACAGGCAATATACTGTGAGCAATACCCATTTGCTTCAGTAAGGCGGTACGCCTAGGAGATGCAGATGCAAGAACAACGGAAACTGTCATAACGCTCGCTTTACAAAAAGTTAAGTAATGGAGAACTGACGACGAGTTCTGCGTAATAACCAAAAAACCCAAGGCCATAGCAACATCGACGTTAACACGGGCCACAAATAGTCTAACTGAAAGTAGATATCAGTAAGCAAATGCTGAACCCAGAATGTCACTAAGTGATAGAGCGACGACAACAGCCCAATGATAATAGCTTGCTGCCACACCGAGTAATTTCTTAAGCGTTGGTAATTCGCCACCAGTACATACACGGAAATACTTAAGCTTAAACTATGAATTCCCAGTGTCGTACCTACCAATATATCTACAGCTATGCCAGTTAGGAATGCAACCCCTACGTTAACGCGATGAGGAAGTGCCATGCTCCAATAGGCAAGTACAATTAACACCCAATCGGGGCGATATAAGTCAATCTGAATCGGTAATGGCACAATTTGCAACACAAGCGCTGCAATAATGCTTCCGACAATCACCGCGTGGCGTTTACGAATCACGAGAAGACTCCTCTGTTTCAGCTTCGCCACGAGGTGGAGTATTTTCTGATGTTTCCCATAGAAGCAGCAAATAGCGTAAGCGGTCAAGCTGTGCTGAAGGCTTAGCGATAACCCTGGCAAAAGGCCGACTTTCGTCACGAATGACGCGATTCACAACCGCAACAGGGTATCCTTCGGGAAATACATCCCCTAAACCTGATGAAATAAGCACATCGCCTTCTTTGATATCAACACTGTGGGGAACATGTTCTAAATACAGTTCGCCCAGTGCACCACTCCCTGTTGCAATAAAACGAATGTCATTGCGTAATGAACGTACCGGTACTGCATGGGTTACATCAGCGATAAGCAGTACACGACTATTTGTCGAGCCCACTTCCATAACTTGACCAACAATACCTTGCTCGTCTAACACGGGCTGCGACAAGTAAACACCGTCTATTGCCCCTTTATTTATAACAATTTGCTGACTGTATGGGTTTTTATCCACCGCCATCAATTCAGTCACCATCTTTTGAAAATCCGGACGCACAGGTGCTTCCAGCAAGTTTCTTAGTGCCTTGTTATCACTATTCAATACTTCAAAACGTTGTAACTGCTCACTCATGATTAACATCTGATTGGTGAGTCGCGCGTTCTCCTCAAGTAAGTCTTCTTTTGAAGTAAGCCGTTGTGCACTCTCACTCAAAAACAAACCTGGTAAATTAGCGATGTATTGTATTGGGCTCATGAGAGAGTTGAGGTAAACGCGGGTAGATTTGAAGCCATCTAGTTTGTGGTCAACAAAAAGTAATACAAGCGAAAGCACAAGCGCTAGGGTCAAGCGATTGTTGAGAGAGGGACCGCGGGTAAAAATAGTATCCATGATAAAAAGAAGGCAACCTTAAGGTTGCCTTGCCTGCTCTATTCGTAGCTAAACAGGTCGCCACCGTGAAGGTCAATCATGTCGAATGCCTTACCACCGCCGCGGGCTACACAGGTAAGAGGATCATCGGCAATCACTACAGGGATGCCAGTCTCTTCCATTAATAACCTGTCTAAATCTTTAAGCAGCGCACCACCACCCGTTAGTACCATACCGCGCTCTGAGATATCAGACGCAAGCTCTGGCGGTGATTGCTCCAATGCCACCATTACGGCCGAAACAATACCCGTTAAAGGTTCTTGAAGCGCTTCTAGAATTTCATTTGAGTTTAGCGTGAAACCACGAGGTACACCTTCAGCAAGGTTGCGACCGCGCACTTCAATTTCGCGAACTTCTTCACCAGGGTAAGCAGCACCAATTTCATGTTTGATACGCTCAGCTGTCGCTTCACCAATGAGTGAACCGAAGTTACGGCGAATATAGTTAATAATGGCTTCGTCGAATTTATCACCACCAATACGCACTGATGATGAGTACACTACACCATTTAATGAAATAATGGCGACTTCGGTTGTACCACCACCGATATCGACAACCATTGACCCTGTAGCCTCAGAAACAGGCAAGCCGGCACCAATAGCGGCGGCCATAGGTTCATCAATTAAGTAAACTTCACGGGCACCAGCGCCTAATGCAGACTCTTTGATAGCACGGCGCTCTACTTGAGTAGAACCACACGGCACACAAACCAGTACACGCGGGCTTGGACGCAGGAAATTATTATCGTGAACTTGCTTTATGAAATGCTGTAACATTTTTTCAGTTACATAAAAATCGGCAATAACACCATCTTTCATAGGGCGAATAGCACGAATATTGCCTGGCGTTCTTCCCAGCATTCGTTTTGCTTCAGCACCTACCGCTGCGACACTTTTAGGCCCAGCCGCTCGCTCTTGGCGAATGGCTACTACAGATGGCTCATTAAGCACAATACCTTGGTCTTTTACGTAAATCAGCGTATTGGCTGTTCCGAGGTCGATGGACAGATCATTAGAGAACATGCCTCGAAGCTTTTTAAACATGAAGAGTGTATTCCTGTTACTGAGTTAACGCGTGCTTTTAAAAGGTGAGATAACGACGCGCAACCATGAAGTCGAAGTTTATCCGTACACTTTAACAATGGGGGCATATTTGAGCAAGCAATGCCGCCAGATCCTACGCATTAATATTAAAATAATTTTCATCAATAAAAAATAAGCCGCTTTATCGCGCCTTATTTCGACACCATAACGACACCGAAATACGCGAATGGTTCAATATTCAAGCATGCATGCGGCCGTTACATCGCTAATTGCTAATATCTTCACGTCGGTAAATAATATTATCGTTCCCCCTAAACGCACCGTAGGTTAAGGTGGCAGCAGGCCCATTATCAACAACGTTGTCGCCATCCCAATCCCATAGCAACCATGCCGGTGGTGCGTAGCTAACGGGGAATTGCCCTTCTCCGGTAGGTGATGAGGCACGTATTCCCTCACCGGCTCCATACTGCCCTTCGATAAGACGACCGCTGTTGTTCAATGAAAGCGAATTGCTACCATCAATAACACTGCTGCTATTGAAAAGCGTACAGCTATCAAAGGTATTTAATCGCCAATCGCTTCCATCAAAATACTGGGCCTTGAATGGCAGTAATAGCGCCTCGTCGATGTTTCCGTAGTTGCTAGTAAGGGTTGCTCTTCCTTGTGCGAACATCAGCCCGGTATCAATTAGCGTATAACAGTTACCTGCACACACACTGCTGTTTATGGTTGCGCCTTCTAGCTGCGTGCCATTAGCGCTAAGCCCGACAGAGACATTCGGATAGGCTGTATCGAGCTGCGCTGAGGGAAGACGGCCAAACGTGACATTATTGTCGGCAAAAACAATCTGCCCCGTAGTGCCCGTCTGTGGCCAGCCGAAGCTGTCGATATTTTCAAGCCTATTGAGTAATGTGGCGCCATTTGCAGCGGTAACGACAATATCGGTTAATGCATCAAAGCCCTGCCTATAATTGACCGTTGCCTCACCCTTTGTGTTTTGTGCTTGAAGGGTAAATGCCACTTCGCTAAGTGGCTGTTCAAAATACGTAAATCGTCTGCCAGCGAGCGAGCATGCACTGGTAACATTGCCGGTTAGTTGAAAGTTAGCGGGGGCAAACCTACCAACGTTCGCGAGCGCGCCTTGAACAAGACCAGCAGACAAGAAGTTACTTTGCGCCGCTATTGATATTATCCCAACCTCATCATAACTAACATCGACTATTGACGTATCTTGCCCAGAAAACGCAGCGCCATTGGTGGGCGTAACAAAATTGCCGGTTACGCCACCCGTAGGGAGTTGAGAGGACGCCGTCAATGCGACATTTCCAGAAAAATGTTTGGCGGTAATATTGTTAGCAAGTGACACGAAGTTATCAGGTGTACCATCGTTGTTGTTATCTTCTCCGCTTACCCACTGTACCGGCCTCACCGCAAGAGGGAAAGGCTCGCCCGCGAGAGTAAGAAGGGAGTCGCTCGCGGTGGTAGCAAACGCGTTCCCATTTGTGGTAACTCTATCGTCATTAAGCACACTTAGCTGAAATCCAAAGGGGCGAACAACAAAGTTATTAGAACTTCCTTCTACACCGGCGCGAGGCACCACCTTTGCGCGCAAGGCTAGTTCGCCAGCATCAGGGTATTGAAATGAAAACGCCGCACGTGAACTACTGTCGAAGGTTACTGGATAAGTTGTTGGGGCGGTACCAATATTATAGGTCGCACTGTTGTGTTCAAATGCAAGCGTGTTTGAACATATCGATTGGCTACCACACACGTAATTTAATTCGACATCAAGCGTTTTATTGCGCAACGCATTGCCATTCGTACACGCTTCAATAACATAATTTTTGCTGTTATAACCTGTATCGGAGGGCTTACCTGATAGCTGAGTGAGTATCGTGTTAGTGTTGTCGGTGACGTTTTTAAAGACTAAGCCATCATTACGAAAATCGACTCTACACTTTGCCAATGCGACCTCATTGCCGCCAACAAAGCATCGCAACTGCGATGATGGTATTTCTCCTGAGGTCGCAAGCGTAGGGTCGCTTCCATCAAGACTATCAATGGTGAGCGAGGCTTGCCCGGTGAAAGTAACACTTTGTGACGGCGTCCACTGGTATTGGCTATTTGACAATGGAAGCAAGTTTACCTTAGCGGGCTGAGAGTACAGTACGGTACAGTCAATATCAGCACACGCTTTTAGCGTAACGGGTTTAGCCGCACAGCTGCTGCCTCTATTATCTGCAAGCTCAAAGCGATAATGATTGAGCACTTCAATAACCTCTTGACCACAAATACCTGGAATACTGTTTGGTATGGCGGTAGCGGTAATAGTTCCTGAACTATTTCCCTGACTAGTGCCATTAACATTTATACCCCCACCTGCTGTAAAGCGTCCGACTAACGATACATTCTCAATATTAGTGAAATTAATTTCGCCTTCGGCTAACACGATGGCGTTAGGGTTTGAATTGCTGATCAATACATCCCCATCGACATAAATGGATAGATACGCCCCTGTCGACAATGCAATATTTGCATTAACAATGGAAAGAAGTGTAGTCACGCCACCATCAACATCATCGATGTAGATACGTGTTGGGGCAACAACGGTATAAGCTCCCGTCATCAACACGCTATCTCGCCTAAAAAAGTAATCACCAGCCAACTGTGAGGGTAATGTCGTAGGCCCCGAATCACTTAACGTAACGGATGGAATGGCCCGCGCTTGCCCTTCAGACAGCGCATTGGTGTTAGATGCAAAACAGGGCACGCCGGGGCTACCACATCGTGGTATATTTGCGCCTTGCCCTGTTGCGTTCGTCGTATATTGGAATGTCGTCAACTTGCCATTATTGTCATCAATGACTCGCGTTCGCGCCGTCAAAAATATTTGTGAGTCTGCAAACGTCGCCAGCGCACCCGGAAACGCGACATCACAACGAGGCAGGTCGCCACTAAACACAAACTCAGATGTCATCGCAATAATGCTAGCATCCTCTTGCGTGTGATTTCGTTCATTGTCTCGGCTTCTATCCTCGTCTACACGAAGGCCTAGACGGGTTCTATTTAAACCGCAGCTACGAAGCCATCCACCATCACTGCCATTTCGCGATACTTTGCTTGCGGCCACCAGCGGGGTTTGCGTGTACGTGTTTCGAAAGGAATTAAGAACGCAGCCGTCATCCCAACCTATGATTTGATTGTCCGCAAAAAATGCCTCCCACAGCACCTCTTGACCTGAATCATCAAAAAACGTTCTACCATCACCTTCTGTTGTTGCCATGTAGGCAATAGTTTCAGTACGAGTAATAGGTTCGTATTCTGTTTCTGATGCTTCGAACGCAATAAAGTATGTTTGCTCAGAGGTGGCGGGAGGATAAATGAGACTGGTATCGCTGTTGACGAAATCCCACTTTGCCGAAATGGTCAAAAATGGAAGAAGGTACGTGTTAGGCGGCGTTTGGCCTCTTACCTTCACTTGGTTATTTACGGTTTGTATGGAATGAAAAAAAACCGGGCGTTCAGCAAATTCATGCTCAAAATCAATAGGGAAATAGCGGGTTCTATCTTCACCGTTACGTGGCCAGTCGGAACTCGGGGATGCTTGAATATACTGCCCATCTAATTCGACTTTACCTACTTCTACTACCGAACCGTCTGGAAAGTTATGCTTGCCGTACGCAATCGCTAAATAATGCGCTCCCATCGTAATGTGAGGCCCATCTTCCCCTGATGGCTCGAGCGGCAGTGCTTCAAACCCCGTTCGTGTTACATTGCGTATTTTTACAATGGCCGGGTTATCACCCTGATTGGTAGACAGCATAAAAACAGCGGGAGGTTCGTCATAGACTTGAGAGAAACTGATGGTTGTCCATTCGGCTTTATTGTACGTATTTTGCAATTCAATAAAACGCCCTTCAATTTGGGGAACGGCAATACTCGGAGCACTGAATAACAGTGTGAAGATAAGAAATAGAAAACCTGGTAAAAAACGCACTATTCTTCCTGCCTTACTTCAACTAGCAACCGTCGAGATGTCTCAAGTTGCCCGCTACTACATTGTGCTTGTGACGACAACTGATATACGCGAATAGCGCCCGAGGCGACTTCTGGTTCATCAATATTTTGTTCTACACGGCACGCCAACGACACCGTACAGTTGTTCAGAGCACTCGTAGTCAATAGTACAGGCGTTGTAACAGTGCTGCATAACGGGTTAGCGCCGTTTACCACTCGCGTTACTGCCACTTCTAAACCAGACTGAGCCGCAAGATAAGCGCGAGTACCATAATATTCAACTGACTGCTGACGGACACTTGAGGCAATTTGGTTTGACAGTGCAATACCAATTGTCAGCATGATAATACTGATCACCACTGCTACAATCGTCGTAGCCCCACGCTGTCTGCTACGCAGACCTACCGCTTCGCCCCTGCGCGCGAAACCCAAACCCCGTTTGTCACTGCTATGGATATGCTTATTAAGGGACATTGGGAAAATGTACCTCGTGCACAACAGCTAGCTGCTCATTATCATCGCCTTCAAATGTTAGCGACAACGCAACAAGGCCATTTTGACGTAAGTCGGTGGTAAGAATTTCTACTTCCCATTGTGTAATATTGACACCTAACACGCTACTCACTCCGCCTTGGCTTCTGACTAATCGCTCACCTTGCGACGTCAGCGTTTTACAAATTGATACTTGTTCCTCTGGGATATAAAAACGCTTACCTGGCGACGATTGTGTATTGGCCGCCACCAGCGTGATATCAAATTGATAAACGCTTGAGGGTGAGTCAGCTGCCACAACCACGTTATCAATTAACCGACCGTTATCGGCAATACTCTGCGGACTTGTTGGAAACACGACCAGGGTATCGCCTATTTGAGGTGCGCCATCAAAGAGCACGCTATGCATCGGGTTATCGTTCGCATCATCAACATAGGTGCCGCTTTGTTTAATGGGGTAGAAGGTTAAGCACTCGCTGCTGGCATCAAACATGACCGAGTTAGGAACGATATTGCGAAGCTCTTTTTCCAAACGCAGCACAATAAAACGTGCTTCCGATACTAACCTTGCACGCTCAGCGCCCGTTACGTAAATCTGAACGCTTAACGCAATTACCTGAGCAACAGATACACTAATGATGCCTAGGATTGTAATCACCAATATAAGCTCTACTAACGTAAACCCCTCGGCACGCTTCATTAGTAGCTGCCTCTGTATGCGCTAAACGCGTAGTTTTGATTATTTGGAGCGATAACCACGATATCGATCCGCTTATAGCTGTTAGCGCTACTTAACGCATCGACCGAGCTGTCATATTCGACGTCGATCGTATAACCATACCCGGCATAAATGCCTCCAGCATCATTAACCACAAGCCCGTTGTAGTCGTCTACATCATCAAATTCGTTTCGACTTCCTTCCTCAGCACCCAAGGAAGTGCTGCAGTTGCCTTTCTCTGTACATGTCTGAAAAGGCGGGCTTCTATCACTGTTTTCATCATACGAACGGCTTAACACCTCGTTCATTAACGACTGCCCTAATTTTGCGGCTTTAACTTGGCGCAACGGTTCAGCCGTTTGCGCGGCTTGGGGCACAATAAGCGTTAAAATAATACTTAAGCTTATGGTGAAAACCACAATGCCGACCACGAGTTCAATTAACGTAAAACCCGCGCCGCGTCTACTATTGCGCGCTAAATCACTAGCAGGCATAAATCGCCCCATCATGGCTGATACAGGCTGAAGCCTGACCGACAGAAAGGGTACAAGGCGTGGTACAAACAAGGTTAGCTGGTCGGCCTAAGCCATCAAATTGAATAAACGAGAACGGCGCGCCATTAGCGTCTAAAGCTTGAAACGTTAAGCCCGCATCAGTGCTTGAAATAACTTGATCGTCGTCAAAGTTTGAAGATATGGAATTGGTACAGAGGTGGCCGGCAGGCGGCGCCACTAAATCAGCAGTAATTTTAACGCAGCTGGTATCTTGCACATTGTGCATAGCACGCAGCTGCATGTTTCGCATAAATTGCAATGCGCGGTCACGCAACGATATCGCATCTTCATCATCACTGCCGAGAAATTTTGGGGCAATGGTAGTGGCCAGTACCCCAATGATGATGATAGTAATAATAAGCTCTACAAGCGTAAAACCGCGGTATTTCACATTACTGAACGCACGTTGTCACGGTAATAACAGGGCGTGTATCAGCACCAGCAGAGTTGTTGTATTCTACCGTACACGCTGCACCACTAGCCGCTGGCGCAGTAGTAGAGTAACCCGCATGGGCAATAGGATAAATAAGTACACTGCTCGTAAGCGCTGCGACACCAAATTCCGCCGTGTCGTAATCTAATAATGCGGTAACGTTTGCTGCTGTTGCTTCAGGGTAGCCAAAGACGACCGTAACGTTCGCGCTACCTACATCAACGCTCTCAGACCCATCGCTAGTGCCTGTTACGCCGTTTATCAATGCTTTACCGTAAATCACCGACGCTGAAGACTCTAAAGACCCTTTAATGCCTTCTAATGTGGCATCACGAGCATCATCTTGCAGGTTCAAAAATTTAGGCGCTGCCGTCACCGCTAAAATGCCTAGCAGCACGATAACAATGATAAGTTCGATAAGGGTGAAACCCGCTTGTTTAGTATTATTTTTCATAGTGTATTTCCTGCGCATTTATAATTAAAAAACGGAAACCTGGCCTGTGGCCGGGTTGTAAATAAATCCATCAAAAGCTACTCCGTCAGGTACCCCATCAGTAGGTGCAGCATTATTTGGTAACCCCATAGATTCTACGAGGTAATATACACAACGCGTGTTAGCACCTGCATTATCGGTACGAACCGCATAGCGAAATTGTGCAATAACATTGTTGTCTGTGGACACGGTATTGGTTGGCGCGGCTTGCAATATAAGGTCGAAGACATTTTTGCATTCAAGTGAATCCATCGCTGTAATTAGCGTACTGCCATTCGCGCTTCCGGTTGGATAGCCAATAGTGCCATCCACGCCTACTTGAGTTTGATCGTAATTCACAAGCGTACTGTTGGCACTGCCATTGTTCCCATTAGGGCGGCCTTCTACCTCCCACTGGGCTCTTACTAACCCTACCGCAGCGGCAAAACCTCCGGCAACGCCTTCAACCGCCGCTTCTCGCGCTTCGTCAGTCACGTCAATAAAGCGTGGTAGTGCTGTTGCTGCCAATAATCCTAAAATAATAACAACAATAATTAGCTCAATAAGCGTAAAACCCTGCTGCTTCATTCTTATACCTTCCTGTAACGCTTGATTTCAATTGTCTGGTTTTATGCAGATACCACGTCGACTAAGCCTGTACCCGCATAATACGTAAACCAAAGCACATTATCTTTTATATATTTGCATCGTAAAAATTGGTCACTATCGCGCTCGCTTTTTACATCAACCGTGTCTTCATATTCTTCTAGCGTATCTGCATTAAACGCTAGTGCTAGCATATCACTACATGCACTTGATGGCTTATCTCGCAACCCTTCTGGCCACCCACGGGCATTAACGGCAATAAAAAGCGATTCGCCTTGCATCGATACCGCGGCGTCTTCACCCTGTGCTGCTATCTGCCGAACGGCCACGTAGCCTTGCTTACTTTTAAGCCACCATCCGTGAGATTGCATGACTACACGTTTAAATTCTGCGGTCGCTGCCAGTAGCTTAACCCTTTCGGCTTCATCATACACCGACAACATATTACGAATATAAACACTGCCTAACAGCACAATGACCGAACCAATAACAACAATATTGAACAAACGCTTCTCTGCAATGGCCATATCAACCACCTTTAACGGCTGACATCATGCTCCACATTGGTGTAAATATACCAAGTGCCAAAACCAGTACCATTACGGCCACAAAGCCAATCAAAATGGGTTCAATTTTTGCCGTGAGGCTTTTCAAATCAAAGTCTACTTCACGCTCGTAATAATCAGCACTTTCCTCAAGTAGAGGCTCAAGACGCCCTGTTTCTTCTCCTACCGCCACCATTTGCAGCACGAGAGTCGAAAACAGCCCACTGGCTTTTGATACCCTGAGTAAACTTTCGCCTTTTTCTATGCCTTTGCGCATCTCTTTAATTTGTTGCTGCATATAGGCATTATCGACTGCATCTGCCGTCAGCGACAACCCCGCAGTGAGCGGTACACCTGCGCGCAAAATCATAGAAAAACTTCGACCATATCGCGACAACAAGGATCGCTCAATAATGCTACCAACAATAGGCAACTTTAGTTTAATTTTGTCCCACTTTAAGCGCCCACTTACAGAATTAACATATTGTTTTATAAGTACAACTAAAGCAACAATTATCAATATTAAAAGCCACCAGTAGTTAACGACAAAATTTGATGTGCTAATCAATATTT
>Ga0209652_1002638_pt1 | contig 13695 bp, 14 predicted proteins | sample SaaInl74LU_5_DNA_FD_184641 | JGI IMG/M metagenome (GOLD analysis project Ga0209652, IMG submission 184641) | Marine microbial communities from expanding oxygen minimum zones in the Saanich Inlet - ESP_74LU_5_DNA (SPAdes) (version 2) | ecosystem: Environmental > Aquatic > Marine > Intertidal zone...
CGCGCCAAGGCGCTATGAACGCCAAGTGCCGTATCATGGGTAGGGCCGAGTTCCAGATCAAACGCCGCTTCTGCAATCCATGGGCTATGCTCAAAGATACCACCAAAATTTTCGACAAAGGTGGCGCGGTCCATCTGGGATGGCGCAAGTTTGGCGTGCGGTGGATGCTGCGCGGCCCAGTGTTCCGCAATTTGCAGACGGGTCGCAAACCAAACTCCCTCATGAGATTGCATGTGTTCTATGACGCGGCGCAGGGCGGCCAACCGGCCCGGACGACCGATCAAACGGCAGTGCAGCCCGATTGACATCATCTTTGGTGCGCCCGCACGTCCCTCCTCATAAAGGACATCAAAGGTATCCTTGAGGTAGCTCTCGAATTGATCCCCATTTGTGAAACCTGCCTGAATGCCAAAGCGCATATCATTGCAATCCATCGTGTAGGGCACGATCAATTGGTCGCGATCCTCGACGTGGGTCCAATAGGGTAAATCATCCGCGTAGCTGTCGGCCACGTAATCGAACAGGCCTGTTTGTGCGGCAAGGCGGACGGTGTTGTTCGAGCAACGTCCCGTGTACCAGCCGCGCGGTGGCGTGCCGGTCACTTCGGTGTGTAGACGAATGGCCTCGGCAATTTGGGCGCGCTCCTCTGCCTCGGGCATGTCCTTATGTTCAACCCACTTCAGCCCGTGACTGGCAATTTCCCAGCCTGACGCTTTCATGGCGGCGACTTGCTCGGGGGCACGGGCAAGCGCGCTGGCAACACCGTAGACCGTAATCGGTAGATCGCGCAGCAAGCGGTGCACACGCCAGAACCCTGCGCGGGCGCCGTATTCATAAAGGGATTCCATGTTCCAATGGCGCTGACCTGGCCAAGGTTGTGCGCCCGTGATCTCTGACAAGAATGCCTCGGATGCGGCGTCACCGTGAAGGATATTGTTCTCACCGCCCTCTTCGTAGTTGAGGACAATTTGCACAGCGATCTTTGCTGCATTTGGCCAATTGGCGTTTGGAGGCGTTGCTCCGTAGCCGGTAAGGTCACGTGGATATCTGTTCACGGACGTCTCCCTTCATCGTTAGTATTGTGTTAATGCAAAACAATACCGCGAATTTTCAAGAAAAACGCGAAAGACCATCAAGCATATGCACTTTGCTGCACATCAGTGTGCGTGGCTATATGCAGCTTTCACCTAAGGAGACGACAATGGCTGGTTATCTGACAACGCATGTTCTGGACACGGCACGAGGCTGTCCTGCAAGCGAGCTTAAAATTGATCTCTACCGTATCGATGGTGAGGAGCGGGTTTTTCTCAAGTCTGTGTTCACCAACAGTGATGGCCGGACAGACGAGCAGATTTTGCCCGCGTCTGAGTTTGCGCTTGGCACATACGAGCTTGTCTTTCATGCAGGCGATTATTTGGATGCAATCGGCATCGCGCCAGAAGAGCCGCGCTTTTTGGATGTTGTACCTTTGCGATTTGGTATGTCAGAGGCTGCTCACTATCATGTACCACTTCTGCTTTCACCATTCGGGTATTCAACCTACCGCGGTAGCTGAGCCTGAATTGAACTGTTTCGGACAGCGCGCCCAATCCGCTCGATCATGAATTCCATGAATAATCGGGTTTTGGGATCTTGCCGTCGTCTGTGCGTAAACAAGCACGCCATCTGAATGTCTTCGGGTGGCGTTTTTGTTGCAACGGGAACCAAAGCGCCGTTGTTGATGTGCTCTGCCACTTCAAACGCTGGCTTGATCACGATGCCATGCCCTGCAAGCGCCCAGTCGGTAAGAACGTCACCATCATCACATTCATAGCGGCCTTTGACACGAAACTTTTTCGTTCCTTCTGGGGTGACGAGGGGCCATTGAAACTCTGTCGCGCCGGGGAACCGCAGGTTAAGGCATTCGTGTTGATCCGCGATCAATGCCTCTCCGTCTTCGGGCATTCCTTTAGCTTCAATATATTCGGGCGAGGCACATAAAACCCGTGACACATCCGCGATTTTACGAATGCGCAAATTGCTATCCTCGGGCTGGCCGAGAAAGAACGCCAGATCAAGGCCTTCGGTTGTCAGGTCCACCTTTCTATCTGTAAGGCGCAACCGAATGCTGACTTGTGGGTATTGCTCCAAAAACTCGGGCACTTGGGGTGCGATAAGGCGGCGGCCAACGCCCAAGGGCGCCGCGATAAAGAGTGAGCCTTTCGGGTTATCGGTAATGTTGACCACATTTGCTTCAGCGGCCTCAACGGACTCGAGCACTTTGCATGCCCCGTCATAAAAGGCCTTTCCCTGTTCCGTGGGGGCAAGGCTGCGGGTTGTGCGTTGAAAAAGCCTTACGCTAAGATGTTCCTCAAGCTGTGAGATGCGTGAGGATGTAACGGCAGGTGAAATGCGCAGATCACGACCGGCCGCAGACATGCTGCCCAACTCATAAACACGAACAAAGGTGCGGACGTTTTCAAGATATGACATTGTTCGGCTTTTTTTGATGCTCTTTGACTTTTTGAAGCAATACCAGAACAATGGCCAATCGCATAGTTTTCTTTGAGACAAAGAACGTGAGGGACTGATGATGTATGATCTAGCTGTGATGTGGGACTGGGTGGCGTTTTCAGTTCGCTGGTTGCACGTGGTGACCGCCATGGCGTGGATTGGCGCATCGTTCTACTTTATCGCGCTTGATCTTATGTTGAAGCCAGCACCCGGAATGCCTGAAGGCGCGTATGGCGAAGAGTGGGAAGTGCATGGCGGTGGTTTTTATCACACCACTAAATACCTAGTCGCACCAGATCGGCTGCCCGAGCATCTGACTTGGCATAAATGGCAAAGCTACACCACTTGGCTGTCGGGTGCTGCCCTGTTGATGATTATCTACTGGGTTGGCGGAGAACTGTATCTGCTTGATCCGACCAAAGCAGATCTGACTTTGGTGCAGGGTATTTTGATTTCAGGAGCGTCGCTTACCATTGGCTGGTTGGTGTATGATCAGATGTGCAAGCGTGGGCTAAAGAACCACCCGACGATTTTGATGCTGTTGTTGTTTGCCCTGCTTGTTGTGATGTCATGGGGCTACAATCAAATTTTCACTGGCCGCGCGGCACTTTTGCACCTTGGTGCGTTCACGGCGACAATCATGACCGCCAACGTGTTTTTCATCATCATGCCAAACCAGCGCATTGTTGTCGCTGATCTGAAGGCAGGACGCACTCCTGATGCCAAATACGGTCAGATCGCCAAGCTGCGCTCGATGCATAACAACTACCTGACCTTGCCGGTCGTTTTCCTGATGCTGTCTAATCACTATCCGCTGGCGTTTGGGACAGAATACGCTTGGATTATCGCAAGCCTTATCTTTCTGACCGGCGTCACGATCCGTCACTATTTCAATACGATGCACCGGACTGGGTCGGGGCCACACTGGACGTGGGGCGTTACCGTTTTGTTGATGTTCGTCATTGCATGGCTGTCGTCGGTGCGCCCAAGCGAGACGTGGGAAGACGCCGAAGCACGCCCCTTGACCCCTTATGAGCAACGCTTCGTGTCAGCCGCTGGTTTTGACGATGCGTATGACACGGTGTTGGGGCACTGTTCGATGTGCCACGCGCGTGAGCCTGTCTGGGGTAACATGCGCTGGGCGCCAAAAGGTGTGCACCTTGAAACACCCGGCGATGTAGCCCGCCACGCCAGCCAGATTTATCTGCAAGCGGGCGTGAGCCACGCCATGCCACCACCCAACGCCGTTCAAATGGACGAAGAAGCGCGTGAGACGATCATTGCGTGGGTCCGTGAAGCGCGTGCGATCGCACAGTAGCTGACGGTTCCCCTGCCAAGTGGCGGGAGTTTGAGAAGGCCTTGCCTGTTGTTGTCGGCTTCGGGTTACCCCCCCCCACCAAAAAAGAGCGCCCCGCTTTCGCGAGACGCCCTTCTTGGGGACAGGGAGGTATCCTAGAGGTTCGCGGGACTTAGAAGTTCGCGAGTGACTTCAGTGATGCGACGCGCGCTGTGTCGTTGTCCTGCTCAGCCAGATCGATCAAGAAAGCGTAGTCCACGCCGCCCTGCGCGTTGTCACCGTTTTCCAGTGATTTCAGCGATGCAACTTGTGCTGTGTCATTGTCCTGCTCTGCGTTTTCGATCAGCGATGCGAAGTCAACAGATGTGCCGCGGCTTGAGACACGGGCGCTGTCGAGGGTTTGACCCAAGAAGAAGTTCAGCTGTGCTACGTCTTGGCCTTGGCGGGCGTTAATGATGTTAACCAATGTTGTATCGGCGTAAACGCTGGCGTCGACACCTGCGGATTTAGCGAGTTGGTCAGCAGATGCTGCAGTTGCGGACGCGGCGATTGCGATAGCTGTGAATACTGTTGCGAGTTTCATAATATTTCCTTTCGGTGCCTTGTCTAAGGCGTTGGTTTGTTTGGACTATATTGCCCTGTGAGTGTCGAGTGAGGCGTTAGTGCCTGTCTCGGATGAGTTGTATATGAGGGTTGTTTTGGGGTTATGATAGGCCTGTCACGAGCAGGTAATCTGTGCGAGAACGAACATCGCGCCACCCTGATCGCCCCTTGTGTGCGCAAGCCTTGCGGGCGTTGTTCCTATGAAAACGGCGTTCACAACAAATGTTACACCGCCGCGATATGTTTCAGCGCGGTGGAGGCCTTTGTAATAATTTGGGTGGGAATTGTTTGATTTGTCGCAAAAGAACCTGTGGCGGCGCAGAGAATCCTAGGCTAGATCAGGGATATGAAGTGGACTTTGCCAAATATCCTGACCGTCTTGCGCCTTTTTGCGGCCTTTGGCGTCGTTATAATGTTCTTGTATTTCAATCGGCCTTGGGCGGATTGGTTTGCGCTGGTTTTGTTTGGCCTTGCCGCGCTGACAGATTTTTTTGATGGCTACCTTGCGCGCTTGTGGAACCAAACGAGCCGCTTTGGTGCGATGCTTGATCCGATTGCCGACAAAGCGATGGTGGTAATTGCGCTGCTGATTATTGTTGGCTTTTCTGGGATGGACCCGTGGCTGCTCTTACCTGCAAGCGTCATCATATTCCGTGAAGTGTTCGTAAGTGGCTTGCGTGAGTTTTTGGGTGATGACGCCAAAACCTTGGCGGTTACTAAGCTTGCGAAATGGAAGACGACCGCGCAGATGCTGGCTATTGCGGTTCTCTTTTCGAAGGGTGCGTTTGAACATTACTTCATTGAACAGACTGTGGGCATGACGTCTGAGATGGTTGACGGTATTTTGGCGGGGGAAATCGAAGATGTTGTTGGTTTGCGCTGGAAAGAAATGGGCTGGCACCTGAGCTGGTCCGTTGGTTTGGTCCTTCTTTGGGTTGCGGCGTTGTTGACGTTGATCACAGGCTGGGATTATTTCCGTAAATCGCTACCATTTCTGAGAGATCCGCAATGAATGTTGTTTATTTCGCATGGGTTCGTGAACGTATTGGCCTGCCTCACGAGCAGATCACGACGGATGCTGCAACAGTAGCTGAGCTCGTGGATGAGTTGCGCGCACGTGAAGCCCGCTATGAGGCGGCGTTCGCAGATATCAGTGCTCTGCGTGTTGCAGTTGATCAAGAGTTGTCTGATTTTGACGCGTCGCTGAAAGATGTGCGCGAGGTTGCCTTCTTCCCCCCCATGACGGGCGGCTAAGGGCGATGGACATTCGTGTGCAGCAGGAACGTTTTGATGCGGGTGCTGAACTGAATGGTTTTGATCCGAACGGTGCAGGCGCTGTTGTCACATTCACGGGTTTGGTCCGCGACGTGGCGGGCGGGCTTGAGCAAATGCTGATCGAGCATTATCCGGCGATGACCGAAAAAGCGTTGCGCGAAATTGCGGCTGAGGCGGAGGCGCGTTGGCAATTAAGCAATGTTCTCGTGATCCACCGATTTGGATCGCTGCAGCCCGATGAGCCGATCATGATGGTGGCCACGGCCAGTCGTCATAGGGATGCAGCATTTGAAGCTGCTACGTTCTTGATGGATTACCTCAAATCGCGTGCGCCGTTTTGGAAAAAAGAAACAACGGCTGCTGGTGAAAACTGGGTAGAGAGTACCGTAAAAGACGAAGAGGCGCTGAAACGCTGGTAGGGCGCTATTTGGCTTTGTTGGCGCGCTCGATATAGGCGCGCAATTCTTCAGCCTCGTGCCGTGCATCGCGCAAACCATCCATCGCGGCCCGCAGTTCAGCTTCGGTTTGAGCCATCTGGTTGCTCATTTCGGCTTCGCGCTGCTGCAAATATGCAATTGCTTGGTCGCGGGTTTCTTCGGCTTCATGCAAAGACTGCGCAAGCTTATCCAGCTCGCCGACGTCAGATTGTGACACGCGGGTGAAACGGCTGATCAACCAATGGGCGAACCATCCCAGAATGAATGCAACAAACAGGATGGCCGCAATTGCCACGATAAACTCAGTTCTGTTCATTACTCTTGTCCTGTCTCGTCGGTTGCGGGCTCAGCTTCAGTCGCTTCGGCCTTATCGGTGGTGTTTGCTGAAAGGGTGAATTCAATGCGGCGGTTTGCTTCACGGCCTTCTTCGGTTCCATTATCAGCAATCGGTGTTGCTTCGCCATAGCCAACCGCTGTCAATCTTTCCGGCGGAATGCGGCGGGTCACAAGAGATGTGCGCACAGCATCCGCGCGGCTTTGCGAGATGCGCGCATTCAGCTCTTCACTACCTTGGCTATCGGTGTGCCCTGCAATTTCAACCGAAACATTCACACAGGCCTTTAGCACATCGGCAATTCGATCAATCGTGGTGCGGCCTGCGTCATCAACCGTGCTGGAACCGGGCTCGAACGTAATTTTGGTTTGCGCAAGGATCGCATCAATTTGCGCAACGCATTCTTCGGGGGTGGGGATAGACGCGATCGGGTCCAGTTCTTCTTTATAATCCACGTCGATCTTGAAAGTGCCCTCACCATCAAGCTTATCGGCCAGAATGCGGCTGATGATGGACCGGCTGCGCGTATCACCAGTGTTGCCGCGTACTTGGATAACGTCCCCCTGAACAATCACGGCGCCGTTGTTCACCTCTGACAGAGCTTCAACTGCGGTAAGAACGCGCAAGGGCCAGCCATCGGGCAGACCTGCTTCAACCTTGGTTGCGTTGTAAACACGGTCGGCACCAAACTTTGCAAGCGCGAGGCTTTCCACAGATGATTTCAGGAACTCGCTGCTGACCGCTCCGCGCAGTTGCACTTGGCCTTCAGGCGACAGTGTTGCCAGAAATTCCAGCTGCTCAGTGGCGTCGTTCGCGGCGGGGTCCGGCACGTAGATGGCTTGAAGCGCGAACACTTCGGGCAGCTCGTTTTCTAGATCAGATGCAATTGAGTTGAACTTTTCTTCATCAAAACCGGCGGGGCTTTCGAGCGTGACGTCTGTATCGGAGATCGTAATACCGCCGCCGCCCATCTTGGACACTGCCGCGATTGCTGATGCACCCGCACGGCCCCAACGTGGGCTCGGCATGCCAAGGCCCAATACGCAATCTACATCACCGGTCAGCCCTGCACTACGTGCTGCACCAACCAATTGTCCGCGCACCTGTTCGGTTCCTGCAGCGCAGGCATCAAATTGCGCGGTGCCTTGCGCGTCAATAATGAAACGCAGGGTATAAGGCGAAATGACGGGGCGCGGTGCGGTTATGCTGAGGTCCAGTTCAAGCCCTGCGGGCAACTCCCCCTCAAGAATTTCCTCAACACGGGCTTTTTCTTCTTGGCTGTCGGTTGCAGCGATAATCGTGACACGCTCTGCGGTGATCGACACCTTTGAGCGATCAAGGTTTTGCATTGCCGCCAAGCCAAAGCGCGTAGCGTCCTCCCAGCCGTTGGGCACGGGATAGTCAGCAACCTCTAGCAGGTCTGAGACTTCTGCGCCGCGTGCCGTGCGCGCAATGTCACGGACTAAATCATCCCGATCAACCTCGGCGGGGATCAACCCGATCAACGACAGGCCCCCATCATTCTTGAGTAGTTCAATAGAAAAATCTGGCGCGCGGGTCTGATCAACTTGAGCAATCACAAAGTTATCAATCAGGCGCGATGCATCCACTGCTGTGCTGGCAACTGAAAGCGCTCTGAAACGTGCGGCTTCATCGGGGGCTTCGCCTGATAAGATCACGCTGAGCCCATCTGTTTCGATGCTGGCCCAAGGTACGCTCTCTTCCAAAAATACTTGATCAACCGCAAGCGCAGAGCGGTCTTCCACCAATCGGACCACAGCATTCGAGGCAAGGACCGCCCCTGCAGCACCCAAAGTAAGGGCGCCAATCGTAGAAATCAGGGCGTTCACAGTCATTGTGCGTCATGTTCCGTATTAGAGAATGCCAACCTTTACGATGCCCCGTCAGCAGGCGCAATCAGAGCAAAGCAGCAACGGCAAAAAACAGCACAGGGAGCAAGCCTGCGTTCCGGTTCGAGCGGAACAGCATGATCAAGCGGTCACTGTCATCTGGTATAAAGCGCGTAAGTTGCCACGCCAGATGCCAGCCAAGCGCCCATGCGCCACCCAAAGCCACGACTACGGCCAAAACATTACCGGATGGTACGGTGACCATCATGGAGGCTGCGCCAATAATGACGACGGTTAACACCAAAAAGGCACGTAGCCATTTGGGGCTATTGTCTCCGAACAATCGTGCGGTTGACTTCACGCCGATCAACGCGTCGTCTTCGGTGTCTTGGTGGGCATAGATCGTGTCGTAGAAAAGCGTCCAGAAAATGCCGCCGACATAAAGTAGAACCGCGGGCCAGCCCAAGCTGCCGGTGTGCGCCGTCCAAGCCAGCAGGGCGCCCCAGTTGAAGGCAAGCCCCAAGAATACCTGCGGCCACCAAGTGAACCGTTTGGCGAAGGGGTAGATCGCCACGGGCAGCAGGGCCGCTATGCCTAATATAATCGCTGCGGTGTTGAAGCTGAGCAAAATGGCAAAAGCAACAAGGCATTGGACGACCAGCCAGATCAGCGCGGCCTTCACTGTCACCTGTCCTGACGGAAGTGGCCGCGACCGTGTGCGCGCAACGGAGGCGTCGATGTGACGGTCTGTGATGTCATTCCATGTGCAACCTGCGCCGCGCATCAGCCACGCACCCGCACTGCATCCCGCCGCAATCCACAGGTCAGCCAGTGACGCGCGCCCCGTAGACAAGATTGCTAAGGCCAACCCCCACCAGCACGGCAACAGCAACAGCCACGTTCCGATCGGGCGGTCCGCACGGGCCAGCCGCAAAAACGGGCGTGTCGCGCGCGGCGCAAATCTGTCGACCCAATTATCTTTTACGGCATCTGCCACTTGGCCTTGGGGGGTGTCGGTCATAGTGTACGCTCCATGGCGAAAGTTCGTTTATATGTAGATCACCCGTTGGGGCAGGATCAAACGGTTCCTTTGGAACAATCACAAGCGCACTATTTATTTGGTGTGATGCGATTGGCAGTGGGGCAGGTGATTTCTGTTTTTGACGGTGTGAACGGCGAATGGGATGCAGAAATCACGCAAGCCGCCAAGCGTGGTGGGGTTTTGACCTGCGTGGCGCAGACCCAAGAACAAAGCGTGCCGCCTGACCTTTGGTTGATGTTTGCCCCGATTAAAAAGGCGCGCACGGATTTCATCGTCGAAAAAGCAGCCGAGATGGGCGCTGCACAAATTCTGCCCGTTCAAACCCAGTTCACCAACGCAGAGCGGATTCGCCAAGACCGGTTGCAAGCGCATGCTGTTGAAGCGGCCGAGCAATGCGGCGGAACTTATGTGCCCACCGTGGCCTCTTTGCAAAAGTTAAGCGCGGTTCTGGACGGATGGGATCCGGCGCGACAGCTGATCTTTTGCGATGAAACACTGGTGGGGCGCGCAACGGCTGGCCTATCAAGTCTTGCTTCTGCACCCGCTGCTATCTTGATTGGGCCGGAGGGGGGCTTTTCACCCGAAGAACGGGCCCGCTTGCTTGGGCTACCTTTCGTGCAGACTTTATCGCTTGGGCCTCGCGTGTTGCGCGCAGATACGGCTGCTGTTGCCGCGCTGACGCTGTGGCAGCAAAGCAAAGGGGATTGGACATGAATTTTATCCGCCCCGAAGTTGCAGCTTTTCTGGTGAAATGGCGTGAAGTGCTGGTGGGCTTAGGCCTTGTGTTGTTTGGGCTTTACGTGGCGGTGACTTCTTTCGGTTTAACGCCTTGGGCGGGCGGCCTTCTGATGATTGTTGGTGCTGCGGTGGCTGTACAAGGCGTGCAGCGTGCGCGTTTTCCGTTTGGGCGTGGTGGCGCAGGCGTTGTCGAGGTCACCGAAAGGCAGATCGCATATTTTGGACCTGATGGGGGCGGCGTGGTTTCTATCAATGAGTTGATCCGCGTTATGATCCACAAGCACCGCGGCGTTTTGCATTGGCAATTCGATGCGCGCGGCGCGCCGTCACTGACCGTGCCCAACAGTGCAGAGAAAGCAGAGACCTTATATGATGCGCTTGCGTCCCTCGACGGGGTTGATCTTGATGCGGCGCGCCGCGCTATGGCTGAGGACGTGCCGATGGTTTTGATCTGGCAGTCCAAAGATGCCCGTGCGCACACGGCTGTGCAGTAACGCCCATTGACAAGCGCGTCTGGCGAGGCCACGCACACTATACCTTGATCCACTCCAGCGGAGACTTCGCGTATGTCTATTCCACAAAGCGGCGGCGGCCCAATCGAACACCACGATGATCTTGCGGCGCTTTTGGAGAAAGGCTGCAAGCCGAAGGATGCTTGGCGCATTGGGACCGAGCACGAGAAATTTGGATATTGCCAAGACAGCCATCTGCCTTTGCCCTATGAGGGCGAGCGGTCGATCAAGGCAGTTCTAGAAGGGCTTCAAGGGCGCTTTGGGTGGTCTCCGGTAGTTGAGGCGGGCAACATCATTGGCCTCGAAAAAGACGGTGCAAACGTCAGCCTTGAACCGGGTGGCCAGCTTGAGTTGTCTGGCGCGCCGCTGGAAAATATTCACCAAACTTGCGATGAAGTGAACACCCACCTCGCGGAAGTGCGCGCGATAGCGGATGAAATTGGCGTTAAGTTTATTGGCCTCGGTGCAGCCCCTGAATGGAGCGGTGCGCAAATGCCCGTAATGCCCAAAGGCCGCTATAAGCTGATGACGGATTACATGGACCGCGTTGGGACGCACGGCAAACAAATGATGTACCGGACCTGCACGGTTCAGGTGAACCTCGACTTTGGTTCCGAGGCGGACATGGTGCAAAAGCTGCGCGTCGCCTTGGCTCTTCAACCTGTTGCCACGGCCCTTTTTGCGAATTCACCGTTCTTTGAGGGTAAGCCAAACGGTCATAAATCTTGGCGGAGCCGTATTTGGCGCAATCTGGATGATGCGCGCACAGGCACGCTTCCGTTTGTGTTTGAGCAAGGGTTCGGGTTTGAGGCTTGGGTGCAATATGCGCTCGATGTGCCGATGTATTTTGTCTACCGCGACGGAAAGTATGTGGACGCCTTGGGAATGTCGTTCCGTGATTTTCTTAAGGGGCAGCTGCCTGCGCTCCCTGGTGAAAAGCCGACGTTGTCTGACTGGGCCGATCACCTCACAACAATTTTCCCCGAGGCGCGGATCAAGCAGTTCTTGGAAATGCGCGGAGCGGATGGTGGCCCATGGCGCAGACTTTGTGCGCTTCCTGCGTTTTGGGTTGGTATTTGTTACGATCAAAACGCGCTGGATGCGGCGTGGGATCTTTGCAAAGGTTGGAGCGCTGAACAACGTGAAGCGCTTCGGGTCGCCGCATCGGTAGACGGGTTACAGGCTAAGGTTGACGGTATCGTTATGGCTGATCTGGCGCGTGAGCTGGTTGCCATTGCCGAAGCTGGCCTGAAGGCGCGCGGCAAAGCGGGCGCAGGTGGCATGGTCCCTGACGAGACGCACTTCCTGAACGCACTGCATGAGACGCTGGAAACAGGCATGACGCCAGCGGATGAATTGCTTGCGCGCTATAATGGTGACTGGGGCGGTGATCTGTCTCGCATCTACGGCGAATACAGCTACTGATTACTTGCTACCGATTTTACCTTCGGTGCCTTTCAACAGGCGCTGAATGTTTTCGGTGTGCCGCCAAAAGATAAGTAGAGCCAAGACGATCAGGAAGGGCACCATGAGTGTCCCACCAAGTGCTGCCGCATAGACCGGCGCAAGCGCGCTGGCGATCAGTGCAGACAGAGACGAATATCTGCTGAGTGCGGCAACGACGAGCCAAGTGGCGCCAGCGGCCACTCCAACAGGCCAGCAAGCGGCGAAAATTAGGCCAAAGAAAGTGGCGACACCTTTACCGCCTTTGAAGCCCAGCCATACCGGATAGCAATGACCGACAAATGCGGCCAGCCCCGCCACCAGTCCTGCGAGTTCTCCGAAAAGAGCGCCGGCAAGTAAGACAGCAATGCCCGCTTTTCCTGCATCAAGGATCAGGGTCAGAAAGGCGGCAAGTTTGTTTCCGGTGCGCAAAACATTCGTCGCGCCAATGTTGCCGGACCCGATTGCCCGTAAATCACCAAGCCCGAACACTTTGGCCATCACAATACCAAACGGAATTGCGCCAAAGAGATAGCCTGCAAGTGCGGCAAGAAAGAGGGTGATAATTGTCATAGGGTGCCGTGGACCAGCTCACCGTCAACAAGTGTTGCGATGATCCGACCTTCCATGCGTTGTCCGTCGAACGGCGTGTTCTTGGATTTCGATTTCAGTTTGAAGCGGTCCATAATGAACGGTGCGCTGGGATCAAACACCACCAGATCGGCAGGGGCACCAACTTCAAGGCGACCTTGCGCAAGGCCTAGCCGGTTTGCAGGGTTGAGCGACAGGGCAGCCCAGAGTGTCGGCAGATCGATCATCCCAGAATTAACGACCCTAAGCGCTGCAGGAAACAGGGTCTCAAGCGCAACCGCACCGCTCGCGGCTTCCTCAAATGGTAGGCGCTTGCTTTCCTCATCTTGGGGGGTGTGCATGGAATGGATGATGTCGATAGTTCCATCCGCAAGCGCCTCAATCATCGCAATGCGGTCATCTTCGCAACGCAGAGGAGGCTTGATCTTAAAGAACGTGCGGTAGTTGGCCACGTCCAGTTCGTTCAGCGTTAAGTGATGGATGCTAACACCTGCCGTCACATCCAGACCATTCGCCTTGGCGCGTTTTAGGGGTGGGATTGCGCGGGCTGTGGTAATCTGATCGGCGTGGTATTTCGCACCGGTCATTTCGACCAGCGCGATATCACGATCAAGGCCCATACGCTCGGCCATAGGTGAGACAGCCGGCAGCCCCCGCAACGATGCGAATTTGCCGCTTGTTGCACAGGCGCTTTTGCTGAGGGTTGGCTCTTGCACGTGGCCGATGACCAGTGCGCCAAGTGACCGCGCGTAGGTCAATGCGCGTTGATAGACTTTGGTGTTGGTGATGACGTGATCACAATCTGTGAAGGCTACTGCACCTGCGTCTTGCAGAAAACCGATCTCGACCATTTCGCTACCCGCGCGTCCTTTTGTTAGGGCGGCCATCGGGTGCACTTTGACAGGGCTGTCTTTTTCTGCACGCTTTGCGATGAACTCTAACACTTCGGGTGTATCAATGGCAGGGTCTGTGTCTGGGCGCGTTACAATTGTGGTGACACCACCTGCGGCTGCGGCGGCGCCCGCAGAAGCATAACTCTCTTTGTGGCGCTCCCCTGGCTCACAAATTTTTACGCCAATA
>Ga0209652_1002639_pt1 | contig 13689 bp, 11 predicted proteins | sample SaaInl74LU_5_DNA_FD_184641 | JGI IMG/M metagenome (GOLD analysis project Ga0209652, IMG submission 184641) | Marine microbial communities from expanding oxygen minimum zones in the Saanich Inlet - ESP_74LU_5_DNA (SPAdes) (version 2) | ecosystem: Environmental > Aquatic > Marine > Intertidal zone...
GTGGATTTAGTTATGCAACAAGGTCTGCTATCCACACCATTTCATCGAGTATATTTTAATGATTACAACCAGGATGAATTTGGAAATATCCTGGGAGATACTGCAAGTTTAATTAATTCGCAAGTAGAACAATTGCCCAATACAAGGTTCAAAATACCTATTGGTGTTCGTTGGAATTACTATTTAGCTGATTTTATGCGGTTGAATTTATACTACAGGTTTTATTACGATACATGGAATGTTTTAGGAAATACTGCTCAAATAGAATTGCCTCTTGTACTTACAAAGTACCTCAGAGTGTATCCTTTCTATAGGTTTCATCATCAAACGGCTGCTGATTACTTTGCTCCTTTTGCCGTACATGATGGTACTGCTCCTCCAAGTTTTTTTACTTCTGATTTTGACTTGTCTGGATTTACCAGCCACCGAATGGGACTAGGTATAAGTATCGCTCCATTATTTGGGATATTTAATTTTACTACGCAGAAGAAGGGAAATAAAAATATGCTTAAGAGTATTGATTTGCGATACTCTCATTACCGTAGAAGTGATGGTCTAGTTGCCAATTTATACAGTTTGGGTCTGAGCTATGCAATCAAGCGATAGAGCAAATTTGAGTAAAATATTCACTACCTAAACACCCGCTAAGACTATTTTAAAGTTTTATATATCGATGGCTACGAAATTATCTGTAAATATTAACAAGGTTGCTCTTATACGAAATGCGAGGGGTGCTAACATTCCCGACTTGATGGAGTTTGCTAGAAAGTGCCAAGACTATGGTGCCGATGGAATTACCGTCCATCCGCGACCTGACGAAAGACACATTACTCGAGAGGATGTACGGAACTTATCCAAGCTATTTCCGAATGAGGGCTGTGAGTATAATATTGAAGGATATCCAACAGAAGATTTTATCCGTTTGGTTTTAGAGGCTAAGCCTTCGCAAGTTACCTTAGTTCCTGATGATCCTCAACAGTTGACATCTGATCATGGCTGGGATGCTATAGCCCACCGGGATATGTTAACCGAATCAGTTAAGGAATTTAGGTCCAATAACATTCGAACTTCCTTGTTTATCGATCCTATTCCCCAACAACTCGAAGCGGTAAAGCAAATAGGGGCAGACCGAATAGAGTTTTATACAGGTCCCTATGCGCATGATTTTCCTTTGGCTCAATCAGACGAGCAACGAACTCAATTGGTTCATTCATTTGTAGCTGTTTTACCTTTGATTAATGAACTGAGCTTAGGAATTAATGCTGGACATGATTTAAACCTCGATAATCTTTCTTTTTTGAAAGAATCTATTCCACAATTGTTAGAGGTTTCAATTGGTCAGGCATTGGTGCGGGATTGTTTATATTTCGGTCTGGAAAATACTATTCCGATGTATAAACGTTTGTTATGCTGAAAAAAATATATACCACAATTTGCAGTATTTGGGCTTCTTTTGCCTTTATGTTTTGGGTAGTTGTGGCATACTTTGCTTACCTGCTGGTGAGTTTAGTATTTGGCTCCAAAAAGGATAAAGAGTTCTTAGCCTTTCTTTATGGATTCGTTGGTAAGTTGATTTGCGGTTCGATGTTTCTTCGTGTTGAGCGGGTTGTGCACACGAGTTATAAAAGGAATGAGAGTTATGTGGTAGTTAGCAATCATCAAACGATGATAGATATTCCAGCCAATGTAGTTGGAGCACCGGAGGATATATTGTTCAAATTTCTCGGAAAGAAAGAGGCAGCCAAGCTTCCTTTTTTTGGTTTACTAATCAATCGTTTATGCATTCTGGTTGATAGGAAAAGCGAGGAATCTCGAAGAGTTTCCTATCAAAGAATGAAAGAGGAAATGGCTAATGGCTTTTCAATATTTGTTTATCCGGAAGGAACAAGAAACCGCACAAGCGAACCTGTTAAAGCGTTTTATAATGGGGCGTTTAAATTAGCCATTGAAATGCAAAAGCCCTTGGTGGTGAATACCTTGGTTGGTATTCGAGAACTCAATCCGCCGGACAATTTTTTTAGCTACAGACCAGGGAAAGTATATGCCCATTGGGAGGAGCCCATTTCAACCATAGGCATGACCTTAAATGACTTGGATAAGTTAAAAGCACAAGCTGCCGATTTAATGAAAAAGCGATTATCTCCAAAGGATTAGGGGAGTGTAATCAACTAGTCAAGTGAAAGTTTATTGTATAAGACCTGTTCATTGGCATAGAGTACAGCTGAAATCTCGTGAGGAAGCACTAGTAAGATTCGTTGATCTTTGAAGCGATATACTTTATAATCGTAACCCGCATGGCTAAGCACCTGTTGTAAGTGTTCATCTGGCTTGCCTTCATATCGCTCGATACCCGCTTGGATATGCTTCTTTTGAACGACTATAATATCTTTGGTTGCCATTAAATTTGAATTAGTCGAGAACGAAATTACGTAATATGGATGATATCGGCATCTTTCAGTATGTTCGTACCCTTCCATCGTTGAATAAGTCGGGCAACGCTTACCACGTCTTTTTCACAATATAACTTGATTCGTTCAAGGTCCTTGTTTTTCCAATAAACTTCCCCAACCTGGCTGCCATCAATATCATCTTTCGGTGTAGGGATATTGAATATTTCAGCTAATAAGTTTAAGGCAGTATAGTGCTTAAAATCTCCGAATTTCCAGAGCTGCATCGTATCTACGAATTGTACTTCCCAAGGTTTTTTTCCTGCTATGTTTAACACATTCGGAAGAGCAATGCCGTGAACTAGCATCCTTCTACATACGTAAGGGACATCAAACTCTTTGATGTTATGTCCACAAAGTATATAGTTGGTGTCACATAAAAGCTGCCCAAAATCTTGTAAAATCGATGATTCATCATCCCCATAAAAAGATTTTATCCTAAACTCATCGCCAACAAAAAAACCACAAGAGATGCAGATTATTTTCCCAAACTCTGCAAAAATCGCTGCACGGTTTTCGAAAGATTCTTCCAAGGTTTGTCCTTCTTGACTTGCGTGTAGGTGCTTGCGTTCCCAAAGGGATTGCATGTTTGCCGATAGCTCATTAAAGGTGGATGAAATACTTACGGTTTCAATATCAAAAAATAACAGTCGGTGTATAGCAAGTTGGTCAATCATAGTGCAAGCCCATAAATGTAAACAATCTTTGAGAAATCGATAAACTCGTTGAGTAGGTAAGTCGAATGGCTTAGCCTTCTTGCTCTAACTCGATGTCTTGCACTAATGAAAACCAACGCATGGGATTATTTACTTGGTCGTAGGTGTAGGTTTGAAAGGTTTCTTCATTCAGTTTGCTCCACTCAACTTCGGCCAGTTTACTTGCGTATTCTAGATAAGCTTTTCGCTGTGCACGTTTGTCCGTGGAATTCCCTTTAAACGGTTTTTGCGTCTTTGGAAAATCATTCAAGCTTCGTAAAGATTTGTTTTCTGTTAATTTGCAGGTCCAAAGTCCTTTGCAATCATCAAAGCGATAAAGATTTAATAGTTTCCATCCATGTAAACTTATCCATGTTACACAATCTAATAGGTAAGTGAATTCCTCACGAGGAATGAAATAGTTGAAGTTTAAGCGCACCCATCCTGGCTTAAGGGCTAAATTCCCTATGGACATTTCGTTGAGTATTTTATCAGAATCTTCATCGGTGATATCTAATAAGTCGTGTCCGTATGGTCCTGCACAACTGCATCCCCCTCGGGATTGAATGCCAAACAGATCATTCAGTAGGGCTACCACGAAATTATGGTGTAAGAATTTGTCATTAAAGCGTATGAGAAAGGCCATAAAGCCTAAACGAGGTGCTTGAATATCACCCAGCACGAAAACATTTTTGTTTAATTTGAACGTTTCGATAGCCTCCGTAATATACTGATGTTCAATTTTTTGAATTAACTCTGCGCCTACTTGATCTTTTAGTTTAAATGCTAAACCTGCTCGGATTGACCCCAAAATAGCTGGTGTGCCACCTTCTTCTCTGGATTCAATATGATCTATATATTTTTGTTTTTTCTTTGTAACGTAGTCTACGGTTCCACCACCTATTACAACCGGAAGACCTCCTTGAAACAAACTTTTTTTACATATCAAAACGCCAGGAGTTCCTGGGCCGCCAATAAGTTTGTGCGGTGACATAAAAATGGCGTCTTTACCTACTGTTTCTTTCGGATTCATATCGATCGGCATATAGGGACCTGCACCGGCATAATCCCAAAAAGATAAGGCATCATATTTTTTTAAAAGGCGGTGAATTTCATCTTGAGGAGCAAGGATTCCAGTGACGTTAGAGGCCGCGGAAAAGCTACCTATCATGGGTTTTTTGTGGTAATATTTTTTTAGTTGTACTTCAAGTGCATGTATATCAACATTTCCATTTGAAATAGGCAGTTCAACTAATTCAAATGGTCCTTCTCGCCAAGGAAGGATATTTGAATGGTGCTCAAATGGACCGATGAAAACAACAGGATAAGTGTCTTGTGTTTGGTAAAACTGAGTTAATTTACGAATCAGTAAGTCGATTGCTCCTGTACATCCTGATCCAGCGAATAGCACAACATCTTCTTCAGAAGCGTTGACTGATTGTTTAATAGCGAGCCTAGCTTCCTCTCTATATTTGGAAGTTTGCAAGCCTGTATAAGAGGCCTCGGTGTGCGTATTGGCATAAAAAGGGAGTACTTCGTTTTGTATAAAGTCTTCAATCAAACTACTGGATTGACCAGAAGCGATATAGTCTGCATAAGTTATATAGCGATCTCCAAAGGGCCCAGGCAATTGCTTATTGTAGGAGTATTGAGACCGATAAATTTTTTCTATAAGACTTGTTTTATCCATAGGATACAAATATTGAATAAAAATTGTACGTTTAAATATACTAATTTATTGGAGCTACAACTTGACCAATTTCCTTTTTACGCAGATTTGACCTTCAATCACATTAACGAAATATACGCCCTTAGCAAAATTAGTCAGTTCGACGGTAATCCATTTTTCTTTTGTGAAATATCTATCTAAAAGCCTTCCTTTGAAATCAACGATTTGTATTTCTCTTGGCTCAGCGCTGTTTGTGTTGAAAACGATGTTGACCGCATGATGTGTAGGATTGGGGTATAGTTTTACTTTGAGTTTATGGACAAGCTCAGCAATAGAAACCGCAGAATCAACTGGATGTGTAAGATCATCTTCTAAAACTGCCAAGCCATTTTGCGGATAGATAAAGGTGTCATTTGGAATATAAATAGTGTCAAAGGTTTCAGGTTCAATGATGATGCAATTTCCTGGCATACTGTCATCGAGCCAAATCATCCTATCAGTAATCCAATTTTCTACAAAGTCTATTTCTTCTGAATAACTCGCGCCGATATAACTGTTAGGCCAAACATAGCTACCTAAAACAGGCCATTTTTGAAAATTTCTTGCTTGCGCTTCATCCAATTTCAAAACTAAATTATTTACCCGATCTAAGATAGAATCGGTATGAAATTGGTTTTCGCGAAGGCTCTCCCAACGACATTTGAGTTCATTAGTAAAGGTTGTATCCGTTTTCAACTTATCCCACCAAAAAGGAATAGAATATCCTCCTGGACAATATTGATTAAAATCAGAACCCCAACCAAAAGGTGAATCGCCTTGGCAGTAATTTGCATTACCGAATGACAGGTTAAAATCCCATAATGGACCCAAAGTTAACTTCCCTCCATTGCTGTCTCTATCTTTATACATATAGGTGCTGAGTCTAAAGCCATCTACATTTTTAGACACTTCGTTCATGATGAAGAAATCGATAAACGAGCTAACATCGATGTAATTCCGATATCCTGTAAAACTATCTAAGAAATTAGGACCATCAAGAGCCATTTCAAAGGCTGTTATATAGTCTTGAATATAGGCAGCTTGTACAGGCAACTCTTGATTATCTTTGGGGTAATGCAGTTTAAAATTAATCAATGTGTTCTGCGTGAAAGGAGCGGGTATTGGAGAATTCCAATTAAATCCTGTTCCGTTAGTTGCTTTATCAATTTTAACGATATACCCACCAGTTAACTCATCACCAATAGTATCGTTGACGGTAAGTTCGGCAATATCCACCCGATCATTGTCCCGTTTAATTTTTTCCGTAAACACATAAACGCCTTGATACTCGTCGTTTATAATCAGTTCACACAAAGTTGTTCTAGGCGCATATCTATCGAGTGTAGAGCCTAAATTATATGTCAGAACATTGCGAATAAGTGATTTGTCGGAGTACGGTGCGTACAATACCCAGTCGTTTTCTGTGGGCAGGTCGAGGATGGAAACATTATTGTTTTGTCCCAATGAGTCCTGCGTCTCAAGACTAAAGGATTTTTTTGGAAACGATTGTGAAGAAGATCCTCTCAACTCGATACTGATTTTTCCATCATAATCATTGAATGGATCAGTTAAATAATTTCTAGCTCCACCACTATTGTATATTATCCCCATATCGGCAACAATCCTATTATTATCCTGAATTGTTTGACTGTTTGTATTGATACTTACAATGGGAAGGTTAGAGGAGTTGAAAATGAAAATCGAAAACCAATTGGGTGTTGGGTAGAAGTAGGTATTGGAATCTGAAACTCCAAATGATAGAAATGGTCTCGCCGTTAAATCAGATGAGGATGGCGTTGCATTATGTACTTGAATCGATAAAACGTTATTGCCATTTTGAAGAATGTTCGACAGCGTTAAATTGTCTATTAAATATTGGCTTGGATTACCACCTTGATACATTTCGGCTTCATGTTGCCCAGCCGATGTTTGGTTGTGGACCGGGTGATCACCAACTATGCCAATGTTGGATCTTGCAATTTCAACATTGTTTAGGTAGGCTACAAAAGCATCATCATAATCTATGTGAAAGGCCCCCATACTTAGCTTAGAAATGTCAGTTAGGTTGAATGTTTTCCGTAAATACAAAGAAATGGTGCTAGGAATAATTGTGTTGTCATCTCCATCACCATACCCGATACCACCTTGTCCTGACTGCCAGGAGGAATCATCAAAGTTAATCATTCGCCAGTTCGTGTCAGGTTCAAAATTTGGTATAAGATATTTCCAATCCGTTGTGTCCAAGATGGCACTTTCCCAATGATCGACGTATTGTGAAAATCCAAAACACATATAAAAGGAAAATATGCTTGCGAGGATAAATATTCTTTGCATTAGCTCAAGTTAATGGAAAAGAAAGATAGATATTTTATGCTATTGTTACCATTGTTTTTTTTACATGAGTTGTTAATGTTGCTTTTGATATTGACGGGGGAGTTAATTGAGTTGTGAAATCTGTATCTTGCCATCCAAATTCTTGAAGACTTGAAATAAATAATTAGTGGTAGTTGTGAATAAGGAAACGCGAAAAAAACCATGGCCCACCCAAGCGGTAATGAGTCAAATATATACTCAAAAATTATGGGGTAAGGGCAGTGGTAATTTTTATTCAGGTGATGGCTCTCATGACGAGCATTTGGTAAATCCCTATATAGAAGTCGTTTCTAATTTTCTGCAGTCTTTCGAGCTTCCTTTGATTGTTTGTGATTTAGGTTGTGGTGACTTCAATGTAGGCAAACAATTAGTGCCATTTTGCAATAGATATAAGGCAGTGGATATTGTCCCTGAATTGATTGATTTCAATCGCCAAATTTTCACTCAAGACAATCTGGAATTCTTTTGTCTTGATATAAGCTCAGATACTTTGCCTTCTGCTGATTGTATTATTTTAAGACAAGTTTTACAACATCTTTCAAATGATGAGATTTCGAAAATACTGGACAAATTAACTGAATACAGCTTTATTATTCTAACCGAACATATACCTGAAGGTCAATTCCAAGCGAATAAAGATATTATAGCTGGTCAAGGGACTCGGCTAAAACTTCAAAGCGGAGTGGATATTCTTGTCTCTCCTTTTCAGTTTACGGTAAAAAGCAATCAATGTTTATTGTCATTATCTCCAGCTACACATGGAGGTAGAATAGTGACGATGCTTTATGAGTTGTAAAGGATATTTAGAACCCTTTGAACAAAAAAAAGGAGCCCTGAGCAACGCTCAGGGCTCCTTTTAACTATAGATAAGTAAAACTTACTTGTCTTCTTCAACTTCTTCGAACTCTACATCCTCAGCTGATTCGCCTCCTTCACTAGCTCCCTCACCTGCAGGGGCTCCGGCTTCTGCATTGCCTTCAGCTCCAGCAGCTTGTTGAGCGTTGTAGATGTCTTGACTAGCTGCTTGGAAAACGGTGTTTAACTTTTCCATTGCCGCATCGATGCCAGCGATATCTTTTCCTTCGTGTGCTTTTTTCAATTCACCCAAAGCTTCTTCGATCGGCGCTTTTTTATCAGCTGGAATTTTGTCGCCATATTCCTTTAACTGTTTCTCCGTTTGGAAGATTAAGCTATCTGCTTGATTTAGCTTTTCGATTTCTTCTTTCGCTTGCTTGTCAGCATCTTCATTCGCTTTTGCTTCAGCCTTCATCTTATCGATTTCTTCCTGGCTTAATCCAGTTGAGGCCTCAATTCGAATGCTCTGCTCTTTGCCAGTTCCTTTATCTTTTGCACTAACACTCAAGATACCGTTGCTGTCAATATCGAAGGTAACTTCTATTTGAGGAACTCCTCGCATCGCAGGTGGTATGTCGCCCAAGTGAAAACGTCCAATAGTTCGGTTGTCTTTTGCCATAGAACGCTCACCTTGTAGTACATGAATTTCAACGCTTGGTTGATTATCTACTGCAGTGGTGAATACTTGAGATTTCTTCGTTGGAATCGTAGCGTTCGATTCGATTAGTTTGGTGAAAACACCACCCATGGTTTCTAAACCTAGTGATAGAGGTGTTACATCAACCAATACGATGTCGTCATCCACATCTCCACTTAAGATACCTCCTTGGATAGCTGCTCCTAAGGCTACTACCTCATCCGGATTAACGCCTTTTGATGGTTTTTTTCCAAAGAAGGATTCAACCGTTTCTTGAATCTTTGGGATTCTAGTTGAACCACCAACCAAGATTACTTCATCAATATCACCTTTGGCATATCCGGCATCTTTCAAGGCTGCTTCCATTGGCTTTAATGTTCTTAATACCAAGCTGTCGCTTAACTGTTCAAATTTAGCACGCGATAGTTTTTTAACTAAGTGCTTTGGAACGCCATCAATAGCCGTTACATACGGTAGATTGATTTCAGTTTCAGAAGAACTTGATAATTCGATTTTCGCTTTTTCAGCTGCTTCTTTTAATCGCTGAAGTGCCATAGGATCTTTTTTCAAATCTACATTTTCGTCCTTCATAAACTCATCAGCCAACCAGTCGATGATTACGTTGTCAAAATCGTCACCCCCAAGGTTAACATCCCCATTGGTCGATTTAACTTCAAAAACACCATCACCTAATTCAAGGATTGAAACGTCAAACGTACCTCCACCTAAATCATATACAGCAATTTTTAAATCTTGATTTTTCTTATCCAAACCGTAAGCTAAGGCTGCGGCAGTTGGTTCGTTAATGATTCGACGTACAGTTAATCCCGCAATTTCACCCGCTTCTTTTGTAGCTTGGCGCTCTGAATCGTTGAAGTAGGCTGGAACCGTTATTACGGCTTCTGTAATGTCAGAACCAATGTAATCTTCAGCAGTCTTTTTCATCTTTTGCAAAATCATTGCTGAAATTTCCTGCGGAGTGTATAAACGGTCATCGATTTTTACGCGAATCGTATCGTTGTCACCTTTAGCTAATTCATACGCTACACGGTCTGTTGACGGCGATTCACTGTAACGCTTACCCATAAATCTTTTAACAGAAGCAACCGTTCTTGTTGGATTGGTTACTGCTTGTCTTTTTGCTGGATCACCAATCTTACGCTCACCATTATCCATAAAGGCAACAACCGACGGCGTAGTTCTTCTTCCTTCATCATTTTGAATCACTACCGGGTCGCTTCCTTCCATTACGGCAACACATGAGTTTGTAGTACCCAAGTCTATTCCTATAATTTTACCCATTGTATATATTTTTAATTTTTAATTATTGTTACAGCTCTTCCCTTTCAATATCCGTTCCAAGGCCGGATATCATTTGTTTTAGTGAAATTTTGTCATTTTTAGTTAATTAGCCCTGTCAAATTGTGTCATTTAGGCATATTGTTTTGACAAAAAGGAAAGCTTATCTTTGAGAAACAATTCGTTGATCCTTAAAAAATACAGGATGTCAGTACATAAAAATGTTAAAAGAGTAACTACGCATACCTTGCAAGAAATGAAGGATGCCAATGAAAAAATTTCCATGCTGACGAGCTATGATTATTCTTTAGCAAAAATTGTAGATGCAGCAGGTATTGACATTATACTCGTGGGAGATAGTGCCAGTAATGTGATGGCAGGACACGAAACTACTTTGCCCATTACGCTGGATCAAATGATTTATCATGGTTCCTCGGTGGTTCGCGCAATTCAGCGTTGTCTTGTAGTGGTCGATTTACCATTCGGATCGTATCAAGGAAATAGTCGTGCTGCATTGGATGCCAGTATTCGTATCATGAAAGAAAGCGGTGCACATGCGGTAAAATTGGAAGGCGGAGCTGAAATCAAAGATTCGATTACAAGGATTTTAACCGCGGGAATTCCGGTGATGGGACACCTGGGTTTAACACCGCAAAGTATATATAAATTTGGGACCTACACCGTTCGTGCTAAGGAAGAGGCGGAGGCTGCTAAACTTTTAGAGGATGCTAAAATGCTAGAGGAAATAGGTTGTTTTGCTATTGTTTTGGAGAAGATTCCAGCTCAATTGGCTAAGCGTGTCGCTGATTCGGTAACTATACCTGTTATTGGTATTGGAGCAGGTGCTGATGTTGATGGCCAGGTATTGGTACTGCATGATATGTTGGGCATCACCTCCGAATTTAGTCCTCGCTTCTTGAGAAGATATGCCAATCTTTATGATGAAATCAAAGGTGCCGTTGCGCAATACATTGACGATGTAAGGCGTGTTGACTTCCCTAATGATAAGGAACAATATTAGCGAAGGTGCGTCATAAAATTCCTCTTTAGTGGTGGCACGACTTCGAGTCGTGCCACCACTAGGCAAGTTCGGCAGTTGTTTCCATAAAATCACGTACAATGATTCCTTGCTCACTTTGACTTAGTATATCAATGGATTATGTAGTGCTATACTGCTATTTGAATATTGCGTAATTTTGCAGCCCGATGGAAAGACTGATTGGTAGATATGGGAAGTTTGGCGCTGCAAAGACTTTTTTAATTTTTGCTGGTGTCCACGGCAATGAAAAGCTCGGCATTCAGGCCTTACAGGAGCTTTTTGATGAGTTTGAGGAAAGAAAGGTCGATTTTGAAGGAACTATTCTGGGAATTGCCTGCAATCTGCCTGCATTACAACAAGAAGTGCGATTTATCCATAAGGATTTGAATAGGCAATGGTATTTATCGAAAATTAGAAAGCTTGGCGCTTTGCCATACGGCATGCTCAATTCTTCCGAAGACATTGAACAAAAACATATTCTTGATCTTGTTTTGGATATCGTACATGACAAAGGGAAAGAACTTATGCTGATTGATTTACATACTACTTCAGCCAAAGGTGGTTGTTTCAGTATTACGAATAATCATCCCAGGAGTCGAGAACTCGCTCTTCAGATACCTGTGCCCGTAATCAATGGAATGGTTGGTAAGATAAAAGGAACAACGCTCGAGTATTTTGATGAACTAGGTCTACCAGCTATTGCTTATGAAGCAGGGCAACATACAGAGCAAGAAGCCGTGCAACGGATGAAAGCAGGTTTGGTATCTATTTTCACCAATACTTCTTGCTTGGAAAGTAAAGAACTTTTGCCTTATCAGCATGTGCTGGATAAAATGAAAAAAGATTTTCAACATTTACCCAAAGATGTTCAAGTTACCCATTTACAAGATATTACTGAGGAGGATGAGTTTGTCATGCGGCCCGGTTATATTAATTTTCAGCCGGTGAAAGAAGGAGAACACCTAGCTGATGACAAATACGGGCCAATTTATTGTCCCAGTGACGGCTTGATTTTAATGCCTTTGTATCAGAAAAAGGGGAATGATGGGTTTTTTATCGTGAAGAAAGTTGATTAGTTTTCTTTTTGAGTAAAATCTAGGCTTAGTGAGTTGACACAGTACCGCTGACCTGTTGGCCCATCGTTAAATACATGTCCTAAGTGGCTTTGACATTTTTTACATAAAATTTCTGTTCGTTCGCGGTTATTACTGAGATCCTTTTTCAACAAAATTCGATCATTATCTATTGGTGTGTGAAAGCTAGGCCAGCCGCACCCCGCATCATATTTGCCATCTGAATTAAACAACTCATTGCCACACGCGCCGCAGTGATATACACCCTCTTCGAAATGTAAATTATATTTTCCAGTAAAGGGAGCTTCAGTGGCTTTCTCTCGAAGTACTTTGTATTGAGAAGTACTAAGCTTGTTTTTGAAATCTTCTTCACGCATAGTAGTTATCTGATGATAATTTTTTCAATAAGATTAAAGTTGTCTGCATCTAATCGCACAAAATATAAACCGGATGGAAGACTGGGTAAGTGTATGTGTGCATTTTCACTTTTTCCTGTGACAATTATTTTTCCTTCAAGCGAAATGATTCGGAAAGAGATTTCGCTTTGGCTACTTAAACCAATGATTTGTAGAATACCATTTGTCGGATTAGGTGAAAGAGTCAGCTGTTCTTTGGCGATATACGAATTATTCGAACCGATATCCACATTTATCGTTTTCGTGCTTGTATCTGAACAGCTTTCTTGGGAATTTGTTATTAACTGAACGTCGTATACTCCGGGTAGAACATAGGTGTGCGAAGGGCTGGGAAGTGCGGAACTGGTGCCATCGCCAAAGTTCCAATTATAGAAAAAAGCATTGAAACTTTGTTCTTGAAATTCGTATTGTAGGCCGTTGGACTGGTAAGAGAAGTCAGCCTGGCTGCAGAAATTAATGGTATATGATTCAGTCAAGGTGTCGTTGCAAAATTCGTTTGTAGCTATCAAACTTATATTATAAACACCTTCTTGTTCAAACGCAAGATCGACGCTTGTACTATTTACCACACTACCGTCCTCTAAAATCCAAAAATATGAAGTAGCAAAGTTCGAATTATCTTCAAAAACAACCAGGCTGTCGTTTTGGGTTACATTGATTGCTGCATGTGGACATAGGGTAGAGGTGAGAGCGGAGTCTCTGGAATTGCTGCAATAATCATCTGTTATTGAAAGGGTAACTACAAATGCTCCGGTATCGGTGTACTGATGATTAACTGGATTGCCAGTGCCCCAATTGCCGTCACCAAAGTCCCATTCATAGGTATTTGCTGTAACTGAGCTTGTAAATTCAAATAAACCATCAAAGCTGGTATAATCATAAACTGCCGAAGGAGGAGTATTTACTTGGACGGTATAATTAGTGGATTTGGTAATCTCTCTTTTATCGAGTTCTTGCACTTCAATTAATTGATTACCTGTATTTGGCCATACGATATCTACCCAATTACTATCTTGTTGAATAATTGTTCCACCAGCGACATTCCAGCAATATTGGCTTTCTTCATTGTAAGGTACAAGATAACGGGCGGTATCATTTAAACAAACTGTATTGTCGCCTGAAATAGCGATGGAGTCACCGTACATAA
>Ga0209652_1002641_pt1 | contig 13678 bp, 14 predicted proteins | sample SaaInl74LU_5_DNA_FD_184641 | JGI IMG/M metagenome (GOLD analysis project Ga0209652, IMG submission 184641) | Marine microbial communities from expanding oxygen minimum zones in the Saanich Inlet - ESP_74LU_5_DNA (SPAdes) (version 2) | ecosystem: Environmental > Aquatic > Marine > Intertidal zone...
CCACCGACCGCACCCTCTACCTATTAGACAGCCGGTTGGCTCGTGGCTCGTTTATATCGTGGCTATTATTTTAAGCGGTGTCAATCTCTCAAATTTGTACAAACCGCGCGTGAACAAATAAATTACATAACACGCAACTACCATAAACTTAAATGGCTTCAGATTTAGACGACTTGGTCATCGATTTGGAACTCTTGGCGGAGCTAGGAGAGGGTTCGCTCTTGCTGCTCTTGGCAGAACTAGAAGGGTCGGAGGCAGAGACAGATGACTTGGACGCCTTGCTGACAGAAGAATCCACAGAAGACGTGGATTTGCCGCTCTTGGCGGAACTCGAAGGATCAGAGGATTTGGAACTCTTGGTTGAATATGTCGGAGAGGAGGTAGTAGACTTGCTGCTCTTGGTGCTGGAGCTCTCAAGTCTTCGACTACCAGACTTTGAACTCTTGGCAGAACTCGAGGCAGAGGCAGATGCCTTGGAACTCTTGGAATAATCAGTCGGGGAATCTGTCGGGGAATCCGTGCTCTTGCTGCTCTTACTGGAACTAGAGCTTGAGGACTTGGAACTCTTGGAGTAATTCGTCGGGGGATATGTCGGGGAATCCGTGCTCTTGCTACTCTTGGAGGTGGAGGTGGAGGAAGAAGATCCTATGGATTATGTTGTAGAATGAAGAAGTATGATGAGAAGACAAAGGCAACACAAAAATCTACATCCACGACATGAATAAAAACAGATGCATAAAAGACAACATGAACATGAGACTTACCAGCCGCACTAGCGATAACAGTGATCAAAAGGATGTGAAGGAGCTTCATCTTTTCACTGTAATGTTTCAATAATTACTTGTTCGATTTTATGAGTGCACGGCTTCCTCAATTGCATGCAAAGAACTCATCCGTGCACGTCAGTGATCCATTCTAAGAAGTAATCGAAGCTGTTCTATTCTGAATTGCTGCTTATGTCTTGGACAAGACTATTGCTGAATGATGCAGGCAGAATTCCGTCGTAGCAACTTCAATTCTTTCCGCATACGAGCCAACCACAAGCATCTTACTTGTTCCTTTTTCTGAGTTCGGTAGATAGGTTACGCTGAGATAATTTAGTTCTTTTAAGCATTTTCTCGTTCATTCGTGGGGTTTGACAAGATCTCCTTGACTGGACAAAAGCGCATTGAAAGGGGTAAATGATGAGAAGAAGACCTCCAAATGGCAAAAAGAGAATGTTCTTTCTTATTCGAAGAAGCTCTCTGCACGAAGAGGTGAGCGGTGGGGCGGATCCCGATGAGTCTTGTGGCGGGCTTGTTCGTGTGGGTAGGCCTGTGGGTGTGGCTGTGGGTACATACCTACATAACTCGCTTCATCTACGTAGAACACAAGTACAGTATTTTTCAAAGGTATTAGAACGCTAAATTGCATCCTCGCCTCAACCAAGTCTACACCTACAAAAAAATCTTACGTACCAACAATACCAAGTATTAGGTAGCAGCACTAATGAGGCAGCGGCCAGTTGAGATAATAAGCTAGATTAAGGGGAGTGCACATCATGGGCAGGAAACGAAAGAACCGTGGCAAAGTTGACCATCAGCAGCATCATCCAATCGAAGATCCTTTGACGATTAAATCGAGCTGGTTCGGTGAAGAAATAAAGTGGGTGAGTCGTCATGATGGCCTCAGCAACATCGGCGGTGGTGATGGTGATGGAAGTTGCAATAACAGCAGCTGCAACACAAACGACACTATAGAAGTATCAGCAACCCATCAGGCACTCACTACAGAATTAAATCAACTCAAACAGCAGTTCATGCCAGCTGCTCAGTCATGTGCAGATGCCATCAATAATTACAATAACAGTAGCTCCTCAATAACAACAGGCACCAAGAACAAACCGAAGAAATCCACGACACCGCAGTATGAATTTCGTCAGGCACGATCCATATGCAATCCATACGAGCGATTGGGGGACGTATCGATTCGTCCTCACCGTTATAATAACAAGCGCCAGCGACATAAAGATACCAAATCATCATCGTCATCATTTCAATTTGTGAATCGATCTGCAATCAAACTGGCCAATATTGATGCTTTATTGGGGTTTGCTCTGACTCGATCAACAACAAATACAGAAAACACGGCAACTGATAAACCAACAGATGATGATGTTGATAATGAATACTTTGCATTTGTGGATTTATGTGGGGCACCGGGTGGATTTAGTGAATACATATTATATCGACATATGCATCCTCTCCATCATCGTATTAGTGATCAGAAGAGTGATGATAATACAGACACGCATTCGACTTTTGGTGGCGGTGCAAATGACTGCGGTAGTTCGACAATCCCCTGTTATGGGTTTGGCATGAGTTTATCTGGGAGGAATGATGAGGGAAAGGGAGTTCGTTGGGATTTGAATCACTTGAAGAAGCATTACCACCTCCAAATCAACCAAGGTTTAGCGTCTAGTAATAATGATGCAACAACCAAAGACTCTGATGACACTCAGAAAAAGAAACACAACAACAATAGGCAGTTACTACATTATCATGTCTGTCGCGGTGTCGACCAAACTGGAAGTATATACAACTGGGACAATGTGGTAGAGCTTCAACAACAAGTATCGGTACAACTTTCACGAGAAAAGGATGTCAGTGACAACAACAATAACAATGAAAGCGAATCGACACAACAACATCGACGAGTGCATTTGGTAGTTGCCGATGGAGGCTTTGATGCTCAACGAGATTCCGACAATCAAGAAGTGTTGGCTCATCATATTGTTGTCTCACAAGCAGCTGCAGCATTGACATTACTACGTAAGGGAGGTACCTTTATCGTGAAGATGTTTGGATTTCATGAAGAGTCAACGAAGCGAATGCTTCGTAACTTGTATGGATGCTTTGACAAGATGACGTTTGTGAAACCAACTTCGTCGAGACCAGCGTCTGCGGAACGGTATTTGGTTTGTTGTGGGTATGATGGTGCTAGTAGTAGCTGGGATGGATTAGCGTGGAAACAACATCAAATGGATACAACATCAACAGAGCTTCAAAACAAAGTCTGCGATTGTACTCCTTTGCACAATCTAGCCAACGAATTTGATTGGTATATGCTAAAGCTGAATGTGGAAAGTTGTGGAAAGATTGTGGAATATTTGCAAGAAAAGAGAGATGCGGTAGGAGAGAAGGAGCATGCACAATCTGATTGAACAAGTTAAGAAGGAGTGTGGAGTGTAGACACGAAGAGGAAGAGACTCCACACAAATAGCGACAGGTTGTTGTAAACTCTTCAATGTATCGGGGATAAATGCATCATTCAGCATCAATTTGCAACATAACTTCAAAATTTGAGGCGTCACAGCTTACATAGCTTGCCTTCTCATCTCATTCAGTGACGATGCCATGTCCGTCGGAACGGATCGGAAGCAGTTCGAAGTTTGAATGTTGTGCGCGATCGTCTTTTAACCGTCTTCTGATCTGTCTCACGGTATACAATGGTACGATGGAATCAGTATTAAAGATAAGATGGGTTCCACCTATGCGCTTTCGCGCATTCAAAAAATTGATGACGATAACTTCCAAAATTCTGCCGACACGTAAGTAATTGTTCTAAAAATGCCGTCGGAGCCTTTGAGAGGCAGAACAAAAAGCATTCTTATCGTGTGTAGGTAAAAGTTAGTTGTCGTCGTGGAACTCAACACTTTTGTAATAATAACAACACCTCTACACAACGCTACTACCGCTAGCTCTCCTATTATCCTTAGCAACCATGCTGGTATCAACTGCTACACGCTCCCTTCTCCGCTCCAACGGGGCCGTCCTCCGACAAAATGTGCGCCTAATGTCTTCCGTCGCCTCCTCTGAGAAACAACCCGCCGCCGCTGGCCACAATACAACGGCCAAACGTGAGATTCATTCTGATCCACCCCAAATGAAGAGTGCACCGCCGCTTCAATACGCCTCACAACCAACGTACTTGCCAGAAGATGCCGCAGATGAGAAGGAGGAGGAGGCTGCTACATCCGGCATGGCCGATCGATTCAAGATTACTGCCGAGGTGACCGTTTCCAAAATCTTCCCTGCAGGATTTGGGTGAGTAGACAATAGATTGACGTGAAGCTTGGATCAATATTACATGATTTGCTCACATGATATGTCTCATCATCTATCTACAGCTGGCAATCATCATCTATCTTTGCCGAAGAATATCTGGGCTACTCCGCCGACTCCATGGCCTTCGCTCTTACCACCGGCCTCGGCGATGCCATCGGAGTCATGGCCGGGCACTGTGTCTACTATGCTGCAAAGAAGTCAATCACAGGTGACGACTCTATCAATATGGAACGTGAGTCGCAAACAGGTCTCCTACTCGCAAGTGCTGCCTTCTGCAGTGGAACAGCATGGCAGCCTCTTGTGGATGTCCTCCAGGGCGCTAACTTGCCCTTCATGCAAGTCTTTGCTGGCACCTGGATCGGATGCGGTACGGCCTTCTACCTTGGATTGAGAGGAGCACGTACCATCCTTTCGGGTCCATGCAAATACATCCATGAGCCCACCTATGAGAACTCGAAGACGGACAAGTCCCTATCGGTCGCTATTGGAGGTGCAACTGGCTTCTTCGTTGGGACTGATACGGCATATTTGCCCGCGCAGAACTTCTTGTTTGATGTCGTTGGTATTCATGACGCAACTCCACAGTTGATGGGGTGCGTCATTGCTGGTACGAGTACGGGTTTAGGCTTTGTTGCTGCACAGACTACATTGAATGCTATTTATCCGGCCGGCAAGCTGTGGAATGATGGCAAATAAATACCTTATCTCTTTGATTGTAAGGTGTCGTGCCTGAAGAGAGCAGTTTTGTTGAATGGTTGGAGGAAGCGATTTTGATGAAGAGGTTGATTCATGGTTAATCAGCGGACACTCTTTGCTGTGTAATTTGCAAGAAGTGTTCCCCAAGATTTTGTTGGAAGTTTGGTGAGAACATATTTTTGAGTCTCAATGATGAATGAAGATCAGTTTTGTCTTCGTCATCTGGACATGTAAATATTGTAATGTAAAAATTTAAGAACATACGAAGCGCATTCAGTTACATCTCGTGACTACAAACACAAAATTGATCCCTCTTAATCCTAAGCAAGTTCGCATCTCTTTACAGCGGAAGTGGTTCATCTGAGACTGGCGGATGAAGCTTAGTTCTCAGGTACACGTGACTCGTTTTTTTTGCCTAAGCTCTTGGTTATTGGTTACATACTTAGCCTTCCTGCGTGTAGTCTGTAGAACCAGTTTTGTGTGTATGCCTTGTTTGATGCTTGGAGGAGGAGGCATCATCTGGATATTAAGGAGATCTTCCAGACGGCAATAGGAACACTTTCACGTCATCTGCGTCCATTGTCATCCGCTCTTCGGCCCTCATTTTCGCAGGCATCCTGGAATTCCTTCTGCATGATCCTAATCCCCGACACAAACCTCTTCGTTTGATTTATTGACTACTCAGCTCTCAGCTCTCAGCTCCAGTAATTCCTAAATACTCCATACTTGTGACGAATTCATAACATGTGACGACTTTAGGGGTCAAAACGTGGCCCCATTTGAGTTTGAAATTTGAAATAGATACTGCACCCTACAAAGTACAACACTCCTTCAAGCCTGTGTGAACTGAAAGTTGACAATTTCAATTCTCAATTCTGTGTGGTGTGAATGTGTGTATGTGTCAGAAGTGTCACAGCAGACATGATGCGGCACCCCCTCATCCGCTCCACCATCCACCGCACCGACGAGACCGACGCGACACGCGACACCCAAAAGGTCTGAAGAATGATCTACTACAATGGGACGCATATGCAGCGGATGCCACAAAGAATTGTCCAAGGCGAAATTCAGCTCCAAGCAATGGGCAAATGATAAAAAACAACGACGGTGTAAGAATTGCACTGCAAACAATATCCAGAGCGTTCCATTGCCAGAAACACAAAATATTGAAAATGATGTTATTAGTGCTCCTGCGAAAGTTGCATCACAACCTATTGTGAGGAGAGCACCAATTGACTACATTGATGAGGAATACGCAAGGGAAAAACTCGCATCATTTCCGGATGATGTTTCCTGCTGGATATGTCTTGAAGAAAAGGATCTATCTTCCACGTCGAGACCCCTTCTCCGAGATTGTTGTTGCCGGGGAGGCTCTGGATGGGCGCATTACAAATGTTTGGAGCAGTAAGTTGATCTTTTTCTTCATGCATTGGAGTAATGTTATCTACTGACTGCACGTTTTTAGCAATATATCGACTACTGACTAACTAACTCCAAATTTTAGATATGCCACCGATAAGATCGACACAATCTTCGAAAACACAAAATTAGGTGGTCATATGAACCCTGGAGATTTTGCTGGAATTTGGACTTGTTGCCCGAACTGCAATCAATCTTATGAAAATGATTTAGGACTAGCGACTTCAGCTGGCTTTATGAATTATATCGAAGAGAAAGATATGTCTCCGGATCATCGGTTGAAGGCCTATCTTCGCATGGAATCTAATATGAAATTTCTAACTGGACTTAGAAATGCCTGTCATCTCGATGAGTCATACATTGAAGAGGGAAGACAGCTTTCAAATCAGATTCTCAAAAGACTTCTTCCTAAGATCCAGAAATCCACGTTGGTTCCACAGCAGCGCAAACTTGAACTAGAGGCTGACCTTCACGGAAACGATCTATCCTTTTATGCCGAGAAGAATGGAGATTACGAGGCTGCTCTGGCTGCGGGAGAGCGTGCCCGGGAAGTCTTTGAAATACTGGCAAGTGGGGCAATACCCCTGATTTATGAACAGGACTATGAGGGTGAGTTGGAATCTATTGTAAATTGAAATGATCTGAGCAGAGGAATAAGTCGTACCAAATCATGTCTAACATGTTGTCGTGAAATAAAGCCAAGATTGCTTATGTGCAAGAAGATATTGACAGGATGAAAGAGGAAATGGGGGCAAATGTGAAAAAAGTTGAGGAAGAGGAAGAAGAAGAAGAGTTACAGAAAGTTAAATTGGCGAAGAGCCGTCGTCTATATGAACTAGCGATGAGGGATTCTGGTGAATTCTCAGCTACTGCCTTCTGTAAAGGCGTCAATTATGCAGAGTTATTGTACAAATCCTCTGTTGTAAAATCGGTAAGACTTGCGACCAAGTTGTTTGAAGATAGCAACCGGATTTTTGGAACAGACCATTGGGTCACAGATAGAGCGGAGGGGGTATATGAAATGACAACTCATTGTTGTGTCTCAGTACTTCATCCCGATTTTGGCATGGTCGAGTTTGATGTTCTTGGCTGGGACAAGGACGAGGATTGCTATGCACTCAAACCTCCTGAATCTGCAGATGACGAAGAACACCCATCGCATGATCTGTACAAAGAAATGATTGGCAAGGTAGTTTACACGCCCCGCCGTCACTGCATTTTATCTAAAGTGGTTCCAGTCATCGTTTTTGGACTGCCACCAGGCCCCTTATGTCACTATAATAAGAAAATTGGGGAGACCATAACGTTCGGAGTGTCAGAAGATTCAACTGAACCTAACTTTGTCTGTAGCTATATGATCCAATTTGAAGATGAAGATTTAGAGGATTGTGAAGTGCCTCCAGGATGTGTCCTCGTCCTGCCTAAACTGCCGCCAGAAATGCCTGACACCAAAGGTGATTCGGTCGATAAAGCACCAGCATCTTCATAAAGCATTGAGACAACTTCCCAACAAATTTACTTTAGTACTGTGCAACACAGCTCGTTTAGATAAGAGTAATTTCCTTCCTAGTCCATAAATAACCAGAACCAGACAAGTAAGTAATGACATAATACTGCCAACAGAAAGAAGAGTACTACAGTGGAAAATAGTGGCAGTTTACGTCGAAATAAGATTTCATTATCAAAATTATCCATTTCGTTCGTGGGGTATCATCATAGAGTGCTATCACACTTCCAAAAACATAGCTTCAACGTGTGCCGTGTTCTCATTTAATCTTGCGGCTACGGTGATTTTTCCTCTCAAGCTCAAGAAGAGGGGCAATTGAATGCATATCAGTTGCTTCTCGTTGCTACTACTACTACAATACAAAATTGATCCTATACACCTTTCAAGAAAGTGCACATCTCTTTACTATAGAGTGGCACGTCGTTGACAGACAGCAGGTCAAGATTCTTTGTTGCCATTAGGCTTCGTGCTGCCCTGGCTTGGCTGCTTTTCGTCTTCGAGTTCGAGTTCCTCTTCATCGTCAGAAATGGCTTGGGCGCTTTCTGCCATGTCAAGCTCTGCAAAGAGATCGTGAAGCAGCAAGTGGGGATGAAGTTCAAAAGATATCCTCGTCTTACGCGAATGTCCTTGTTGGATAGGTTGTGAGTCGTTTCCTCTCCTGCGCTTGAAAGAGTCGTCCTCGTCATCTGCATTGCCAAGGCGGTTGGTATCCAGAAGGTCACTCAGACCAGCACTCCTCAAGATTCCATTAATCTTGCCTACAGCTTCCAAGTCGTCATCGCCCTCATCGTCTTCGGAACAGAGCAACAAGGCCTTCATTCGGTATAGGTCGCTTGAATAACGAGAGAAGGCATCTGGATCTGGATCTTGTTTTTGTTGCGCAATCTCTCCTCCAACTCGATGAGGATTGGTAGGCCTGTCGCCACCATCTTGTTGTTTCGTTGGTGCACTTTGAACATTCATATTCAGCTTGATAGAATGAATTGGATGTGCATGTGAGCGAGATCAAAAATATGGATTGTCATGTCAGTGCTTCCACCCGCTAAGATAAGAGCAGCGAGAGCCGTAGACTAGGTAGGGCTCAAGTTCAAGTGGTTCAAGTTCAACCTGTAGTTCCATTTCACGTGAACAACGCGTGTTCAGAACAGGAAAGAACCCAAAAGGTATGATTGATGTCACCACGTACGTACTTACGTGGCAGAGTGTCTGTGACTGTTCAAGAATGAATACGGCAGCAGATGATCCGGTTGCGCAGTCGAGTCTACTTCTTCCAGTCACGCATCCGCATGAACTGAGTCCCTTGTTGAGGAGCAAAAAACAAGAAACGAGGAATTTTCGATGAATGAATCAGCGGACACCACACCTACCTCCGCTCCGCTCCACAACACCCATTCTACCGCTTCTGTCTCCTCAAGCACCACTTTAACTCGTCGCCGAGCTTCTTCCCTTAATGACGATGATATCTTCAAACGCAAGGCCGCTACCCGTCTTCGTGGCACTATGTGCTTCTCTCCAATTGACAGATGCATTCACCCTCTCCACAAACTCACCACTTTCATCATCTAGCATCATCGCCGCCCCCAGACGGAGCAATACAAAACTATACAACATATTCGATGCTGTAGGTGATATTCTATCTGGTCCAAAATTGGAGGCAGAAGATGCATTGCCGTACCATCCACCCTTTTGTGATGAATTGAGTATTTGTGATGATGGAGTTCGGACGTTTGCCCTTAAAGAGCGGCCGTAAGTTGTGTGCACGATATTATGGATGTTAAAATTATCAATTGTTACTTATGTATTCATGGCACATCTTACCCATCAACAACCTTCTTTGTATGTGCAGTCTATCATTTACGGGAGAAGACTTTGACATCGTCGAAATTACAAACAATAACGAGGAAGACTTCGTTCGAGTAAGAGGCGCGATGCTTCATTTGCCAGGGAAAGACAAAATGAGAATGGCATCCTCGTCGTCAGGGGAGAATCTCGTGACTATGGACCGAGTTTTGATTGCTGCAACTCCGTCCTATGATTTGTACAGAAGTGACGGGACAAAGATAGGTTGGATCGAAAAGAAGTTAATATCGTTCATGGATACGTTCGATGTTTACATGGAAGGGAAGGGCGGATTTGGCGTTACCGGTCTCTTCAAACCAACTCCTGCTTATCGAATTGAGGGAGACTTCTTAGATCGCAACTTCTCATTCAAAAATGAAGAAGGAAAGATTGTTGCAAGGGCTAATATGGATAGTTGGATTCAAATTGATATGATGAATCATTACCAAGTACAAGTTGCAGAGGGGATGGATGCGTGCTTGGTACTAGCTTGTGTGTGTTGCATTGATGAGGAGTTTGATGAAGAGCACCAAGAGAGGAAAAAGAAGAGGGAAGAAGAATAGGAGCCGGTTTGATAAAACAGCATGACATATGGAAGATAACTGCCATTTGATGCTTCAACAAAGTTGTATACCAGCGTTCTTATTTGCGAAGCTCTTATTGTTCGTGATCATTAGATTAATCATTAGATGTGAACCATATGGTCGTCTTTGCGCAACGATGCTGAGCTCAGCACAACTGTCACTCATCCGTGTAATAACTGTCCGTTTCGTGGTACAAGCAGATACTATGCTAAGTGCCTTGCTTTTTGTAGCCCGCCAATGTAACATTACTTGAATGAGATGATCGCGTGGACAGTGGTATTCCGTTGTCCTTGGCCTTGCTCATAGTTTATCAAAGAGGTCGTAGTTTGATCTGAAGTTGCACAGAAGTGATGAAACGTTAGCGTCTACAATCTTCCTTCTTGTTAAGAGACGACAGTTGCATGCAAAAGTCTTGGTCTACTCAATCAGAGATAGATATCTCTACTGCTTCAACCAGCTCCTATGCAAGACAGGGCCCTGCTTGACCTACTCTACAGTATTGGTTTGCAACAGGCAGGGACGGGTTCGGGGGTGTCAACTAAGTAGTCATATTGAGTTATGAGGTAGTGCTGTTGAGTACTCAAATAGTCTACATTATGTTCTTATTTGTTCAGTTTCTACACGATAATGCTTATCTATTGTTAGATGAGCATTTGTAGCGGCATGTTCAAGCTCAAGCAGCTCTCGCTCTCTTGAATGGACGAGGTGGCACATCCTCTGTAGTGACTCTTCTAACCTCTTTGAAAGATCCTCTCCTTACAGAAGGGGTAGGAGAGGATGAGAATTGCACAGGTGATTCGTCCAGAGGAATCAAATATTCAGCATCATAGGCACGCAGAGAGTCAAGGCGTGCCGTCTCTTGTGCTACCAACTGTGACCATGCACTCAACTTCTCGCTCGCCGTCTTCATAGCTTTCGCCTTCTCTTCTGGTGTAATATTGGGATACTTCTTCTGCAGATGTGTTTGATACTTGAGCAATGCCCTTCGCGCAATTAGCTTGTTTCGGAATCTTTGTGGGTAGATGTAGAACTCGAGACCGCGGAGGAATCCGTCCGCTTCTACCTCAAGCACACAGTTGCTACAATCATTTTTATCTTGTTCGTCTATGCAGCGTGTGCGCGGTGTCTGGGGTAGCTGATTTGAGAGAGAGCAGATCGCCCTAGCCTCGAGATTGGTCATTTTCAAGTCGTCTTTTGTGTAGTAAAGTTCTGATTTCTCCTCTTTCGTCATGGACGGTACGTCAATTTCATGCACCGACACGGTTGGTTTTAATGTTACTCTTTTCTTGGTTGAGTAGACCGATGTGAATGCCCCTCTGGTTGACGGCTGATATGATTGGTGCTGGAATGCCATGATAGTTGTTTAAGTTTGGTGCTAAAATATTGTGAGCAGCAGTAGTGAATTGTAAGAACACTGGCATGTTGATTGATGGTGCTTCTTGCTTCTCGTTCTTGCTTCTCAAGAGCTCTTCCGGGAGTGAGTGTCTTGTTACGACCAAAAAGATGCGTATCTCAATCTTGGCGGGAGCCATACCTTCTTGACTGTCTGAATCGTGTCTCCATACCTGCACCAAGGTATAAAGAAGATCAAGCCTCAAATGTCTTACCGTACCAGGCCCTTCTACCTGCCTTCCTCGAAGTTCTCAGATCTCATGCGCCTTGCGCGGAAAAGGTGGGTTGGTGCCGGAGGGTCGTGGCACGCCAAAAGTAGACGGTTGGTACGTACACGGTGAACTAAGTCACAGAACACAGAACAAGAAGTCAAGAGTCAGCAAGCCGTGATGAGAACAGACTGAACGGCGGCGCTTGATCTAGTGCAATGGAGACATAAATCTAACAGGAACCATGGCGGAGAGGGAATATAGTAGTCAACCAGCCGAATTGCTATTGGCGCATGAATTAACTGCGTTTTGTCACTCCGACTCTCTTTCAGAGGAAGGCCTACACGAAATAATTCTGCGTCTCAATTTGACGCCCAACGATAATGAGAGCGAATATACATTTTTCCTTGCTGCATGCCGAAACGAAAGAGTTACAACGGGTATAATTCAATGTCTGCTCGAATATTTTCCAGACGCCGCCGCTGCTGAGACTCCTGAGCTCTTCGTTCCACTCCATATTGCGTGTAGCAACATAAATGTCACTCCCGGAATAGTGCAACTCCTTATTGATGCGCATCCTGATTCTGTTCGTAGAGCAAACAATATAGGTTGGACGCCTCTCCATCATTTATGCGTGAACCAAAATTTGGGTCACACAGATGTGTTTGCAATTTTGAAGTTACTTGTCGAGAGGTACCCGGATTTAGTCCGGCGTGCTGATAATGCAGGCAATCTTCCAATTCACGTCGCTTCCATAGGAGGGTCACCTGAGTTTTGCAGCGTCTTAATCGAATCCTATCCTGGATCAGAGCGAATGAGTAATGACAGCGGCAGGTTGCCTCTTCATCGCGCGTGTAGGAATAATGCTATTGCCACGGTAGAATATTTATACAAACTCTACCCCGATGCCATCAATCAAGCAACAAAACCAGGATTTTATCCAATTCACTACTCAATTTTCGACTGTGCATTGAGGGGTTCATTTGATGCTGTGGAAACTGTCAAGTTCTTGCTGGATTGCGATCCCAGTGTGACACAGCAGAAGCTTAGAGGAAAGTCTCTGCTTCATGTTGCTTGTCAACAGGACTATAATGATTCAAACATAGATGCTGGTATCCTAGTCATCAACGCACTATATGATGCGCACCCCAAAGCAATTGAATACAGTTCATTCGCGTCTAAAGTTCCACGTTTCCATGAAAGAATACAAGCAATCATAAATAGTCTGCTAGTCTATTCACGTCAAGCCAAAGATCGCCGTATGATGTCAACACCTGATGACAATGGACAGCTCACACTGCACTTTGCTCTCCAGATTGATTCACCCCTTGGATCAATCAAACTGATGGTAAAAGGCTATCGTGCTGCTCTACAATATCCCGACAATAGTGGTGCATTACCCTTGCACATCGCATGTGAATATCACGAGTCTCCTAGGGTTATTCAATATCTGATTAGTCTTGACGCAACAACCCTCGACGCTGTAGATAGGGACGGAAACACAGCCCTCCACTATGCTTGTCGTGGTGCAAAGTTTGACACCATAACACTGCTGCTTGAAACATTTGATGCTGTATCAGTATCGATACGAAATGCACATGGGAAGCTTCCCATCGACCTTCTCTGGGAAAGAAATGAGGTCCTAGATCGGGATAGCATCGAATACATGGAGAGTGTCTTTCAGCTACTGAAGGCTTACCCCGAGACTGTGATGAACACTGGTATCTAAATGTAGCAATTTGCTTTGGCTGCCATCCAGCCCAAGTAGTCAGAATGGAAAGGAGAGGAAACTTGTCGATGTATTTCATAAGGGGAGATGTACAATTCCAACTTTCCCAATCTCTACCAAAACACTCCCCCCCCCCTAGGATGCAGTGAACAAGGGAAGAGTCTTGCTTGTTAAAAAGATGTTTATTCCTTTGTTCA
>Ga0209652_1002642_pt1 | contig 13676 bp, 9 predicted proteins | sample SaaInl74LU_5_DNA_FD_184641 | JGI IMG/M metagenome (GOLD analysis project Ga0209652, IMG submission 184641) | Marine microbial communities from expanding oxygen minimum zones in the Saanich Inlet - ESP_74LU_5_DNA (SPAdes) (version 2) | ecosystem: Environmental > Aquatic > Marine > Intertidal zone ...
CAGGCCATGCACAATCGCGCTACCCCTCGGGTTGGCGGTATTGCAATTTTTGCAGCCCTGGCGATGAGTTCACTGTTTGCGCCGGTTTTGATTGCGGATGGCTACAAACAGTTTGTCCTTGCGGCAGGTATCATATTCTTTGTCGGCCTGCTTGAGGATCTTGGCTTTGGGATCTCTGCCAAGGTGAGACTTCTTGCTGCTGCAACCGCCAGCCTGACCGCAATTGTGTTGCTCGGCGTCTGGCTGCCGCGGACTGGCATCCCCGGACTTGATGCCCTGATGCCCTATTGGGCGGTCGGCGTACCGATCACGCTTCTGGCAACGGCAGGGGTCGCAAATGCCTTCAACATGATTGATGGGCTCAATGGGCTCGCCGCGATGACATCGATTGTCGCAGCTGTTGCGCTTGGCCTGATTGCAGACCAAGCCGGATACGCGGCGATGACACACCTGACGATGATGCTGGCAGCGGGCGTCCTTGGGTTCTTTGTGATAAATTATCCGCTGGGCCGCATCTTTCTGGGCGATGCCGGCGCCTACACACTTGGTTTCGTTTTGAGCTGGTTCGGAATATCAATTCTACTCAACGCGCCTGACGCCTCACCTTGGGCAGTATTGCTGACCATGTTCTGGCCTGTAGCAGATATGATGCTGGCGATCTATCGTCGGATCCGAGGGAAAGTCATGATGTTGGCCCCGGACCGTCTCCACGCCCACCAAATGGTCATGAGGGCACTGGAGATCTGTGTTCTGGGACGCAAAAAACGTCACATTGCCAACCCGTTCACCACTCTTGTCTTGGCCCCTTTTGTTGTTGCCCCTCCCATCGCAGGGGTGATGTTGTGGAACCAAACCGCCATTTCATTTGTGGCTTTGGTTTGCTTTGGGGGGCTATTTTTTGGGTCCTATGTCGCTATTCCGGGCAAGTTGGGTCGTTGGAGAAGCAAACGCACAGGTTCACATCCTTTCGATCCAATGACCTCAAGGATCGACTGATATCCAACGCCCTTTCACGAGAATGCCGGCCTGGTCCCCAACATTGATTGAGGGGCATGTCTCCCTAGGAATTGCGCTCGGCACGCGGCCTTGCTGACCCGCCAGATATCTGTCCAATCCGATCAAGTCCCTGCGACACGATACTCGTACGGCCACAGCTGTGTTGCCTACGCTCGGTGATTGAACTGGGTTCCAGCGCTGGCGAAAGGATTGGCCACCCGGGACCCTCAATCAGATGTCAGCCGCCGTTTTCCTCGGGGCAGTTGCTGGCTTGAACGGAGCCTTGGTCTGTTCACCCCCCGCGCGCACCTGATTGCAACCGATAGACGCGTTGGAGATCGTGCTGAGTTTGCTGCTCTTTGCGTAGGGGAAGTCTAGCGAAGACTATCGGAGCGGGCACGGATCTTTCAACCGCTCAAGCCTTGGGCGCTACCAGCAATCTTCGGCCGTTTATGGGCAGGTCTTCGTCATCTGGTGGTGCGCCCCTCACTCTAGGGTTGCATCTCGACGGTTTCGATATCATGAAAGGCACTGTCAGTTGTTAATTTTTGTGTTTTTGGGAGGGTACTGACCAATGCACAATTCTACGATAGCGAAGACGAGACGCATGCAAAATCGAATTGTTGAGATGATGATCGGCCGTTGGGCCAGGAATTATGCATTTCAGAAGCGCGCCTTCGATATCCTTGTTTCATGCGGCTTGCTAATCGTATTGGCTCCCATCTGCGTCGGTCTTCTGGTTCTGAACCCATTTCTGAACAGGGGACCTTTGTTCTTCTTTCAGGACCGTATGGGAAAAAACTGCCAACGCTTTACCACATGGAAGTTTCGGTCGATGACCGTGCATGAGGGTGTGTCTGAGATCGTGTCTGGCGAGCGGGACGCCAGCACTGGGACGCGTGGCGCCTTCGATCCCCTGGACAGCCATCGCGTCACACCTTTGGGTCATATGCTGCGCAGAACCCGAATTGATGAGCTTCCCCAGATCATAAACGTTCTGCGCGGCGAGATGAGCCTCATTGGGCCACGCCCCGATGCCTACTGCCATGCCCAAACATATTTGCGTGAAGTTCCGGGATATCGGGCCAGATTCTCGGTGCTTCCCGGGATTTCGGGCCTGGCACAGATCAACGTGGGCTATGTCGACGACCGCGACGGCGTTGTGCGCAAGGTGGAGGAGGATGTTCATTATTTGTCCGTCGCCACGATTTGGATTGATCTCTGGATCGCAAAACGGACCGTTGCCACCGTGCTGGGGTTTCGTGGAATCTGATGTCCTCTAAACATGGCCAGGGACAAAGCCTTGCCGAGGTCTGAAGCTTGATCAAAACCACCTCTCCAAATCAGTCGGCAGCGAGGGACTTGCGAGCGCCTGAAGCGAGACCTGTGCCAGGCTAGGCCCGGATTGTTTGGATTGAAGCCATCGTCGATTCAAGTAACCATTAACGGACCCTTGAGTAACTTAAGGCCGTCACGCAGGCCAAGGTCTGCTTATGGCGTGTCCGGGCCATTTAACAGCAACAAGAACAGAACAATCAGACGGCCCACGTGTGCAGTGCTTGCATCATAGGCAAGGCACCTCATAATCAAATTAAACGGATGCGCCGGGCACTCTCCTGACCCGAGCTGTCATTTGCGCAAAAAATACTGAGGACCGACATTAAATGAATAAGACAGCGCTGATCACCGGCATCACCGGGCAGGATGGCTCTTATCTGGCAGAATTCTTGCTGGGCAAGGGATACGAAGTGCATGGTATCAAACGTCGGGCCTCGCAGTTTAACACCCAGAGGATCGACCATATTTACGAGGATCCGCATAACCCCAGCCCGCGCATGAAGCTGCATTATGGCGATCTCACAGATAGCTCAAACTTAACGCGCATCCTGTCCGAAGTGCAGCCCGACGAGGTCTACAATCTTGGCGCTCAAAGCCATGTTGCGGTCAGTTTCGAGGCCCCGGAATACACCGCTGATGTCGATGCAATGGGCACGCTGCGGCTGTTGGAAGCGATCCGCTTCCTGGGGCTCGAGAACAAGACGCGGTTCTATCAGGCATCGACATCTGAACTATACGGCCTTGTGCAAGAGACCCCACAGTCCGAAACTACGCCCTTCCACCCACGCAGCCCCTATGCCGTGGCCAAGATGTATGCCTATTGGATTACGGTGAACTACCGCGAAGCCTATGGGATCTATGCCTGCAACGGGATCCTGTTCAATCATGAAAGCCCGCGCCGGGGCGAAACCTTCGTAACACGCAAGATCACCCGGGGCCTGACCAATATCGCAGAGGGACTAGAGCCGTGCCTCTACATGGGGAACATCGACGCCCTTCGTGATTGGGGTCATGCCAAGGACTATGTCCGGATGCAGTGGATGATGCTCCAGCAAGACAACCCCGAGGATTTTGTGATTGCGACAGGCGTACAATATTCAGTGCGAGAGTTCATTCAGTGGTCCGCCGCAGAACTGGGGATAAAGCTCAGCTTCAAGGGTCAGGGCGTCGAGGAATGCGCAGTTGTCGAAGACGTTGCCGGTGACAAGGCTCCCGCCGTAAAGCCGGGAGATGTGGTCATGCGCATTGATCCCCGCTATTTCCGTCCGGCCGAGGTAGAGACCCTGCTAGGTGATCCCACCAAGGCCAAACAAAGGCTGGGATGGGTGCCCGAGATAACGGCACAGGAGATGTGCGCCGAGATGGTGGCTGAAGATCTGAAAGCTGCGCGCCGCCACCGTCTTCTGCGCGAAAACGGGTTGGACCTGCCCGTATCCCTCGAAGGTTAGGGCCGAGCATGAGAACCTATTTGGCAGGCCATCGCGGCATGGTCGGTGGCGCGATCCTGCGCCGCTTGCAGAATGCGGGTGTAGAGGTGATCACGCGCAGCCATGCCGAACTCGATCTGACTGATCAGGCTGCTGTCCGTGAATTCTTTCATGCCGAACGACCCGATGTGGTGATACTTGCCGCGGCCAAGGTCGGAGGCATCCACGCCAACAACACCTACCCAGCTGATTTCATTTATGAAAATCTGATGATTGAGTGTAATGTCATACATCAGGCCTTTGCCGCTGGTGTGAGACGGCTTCTTCAGCTTGGGTCATCGTGCATCTACCCACGCAGCGCGCCCCAGCCGATGGCAGAAGACGCGCTATTGACCGGCGTTTTGGAGCCAACCAACGAGCCCTACGCCATCGCCAAGATTGCGGGCATCAAGCTGTGCGAAAGTTATAATCGGCAGCACGGCGTGGATTACCGAAGTGTCATGCCAACCAATCTTTATGGCCCAGGCGACAATTTTCATCCAGAAAACTCCCATGTTCTACCCGCTTTGATGCGCCGCTTTCATGAAGCGGTACGAGATGGTGTGGATGAGGTTGTGATCTGGGGCAGTGGCACACCGCGACGGGAATTTTTGCATGTCGATGACATGGCGGAGGCCTCACTTTTTGTGCTTGACCTGCCAAAGGAACAATATGTGGCCAACACCCAAGCCATGCTGAGCCATATCAACGTGGGCAGCGGCACCGACATCTCAATCTTGGATCTGGCCCAACTGGTGGCGCGGGTGACGGGCTTTCAAGGCCGGATCAGCACTGACCCGAGCAAATTGGACGGCACCCACCGCAAGCTTATGGATGTCTCCCGTCTGGCGGATATGGGCTGGCGCGCAGGTATCTTGCTCGAAGACGGCATCCCAGAGACATACCGTTGGTTCCTGGAGAATGCTGAGAGCGTGAGAGGCTAAGAACTATTGACGCCATTGATATCAGTTCCGTTCTTTCGTTTGGTGACTTTGGCACAGGGATTGGACCGCTTTTGCGCGCGTCTGACCCGCAACAATTCGTCATACGTGCATGCGATAAATGCCCGTTCTAAGCTTCGGGGCCGCTCCGCTCGGCAACTGACTTTGCGGCGCCTTCGATTGTGATCTCCAGTCTGCGAACTTTCGTGGCAAAGGAGCGTGTTTTTCGCTAGGAGTGTATCGATCTAGCGGCGTATCAGGTGAACGACGAACTTCACTCTAGACAATATCTATGGGGTGGGCTGTCGGATGAACGAAAAGGAAAGACTGACCCGATGAACTTTCAGCCGAACCTTGCGAAGCAGCCGGACCTTGCCAAGCGACCAGACGATTTTGACGACGATTCCATAAATCTGGCGGAAATGGTCGGCACGCTTTGGCGAGGCAAGTGGCTTATCGTGTTGGTTGCTGCTCTGTTTACTGTGGCTTCGGGTTACTATGCTTATCGTGTCGCCATCCCAAGCTATCAGGCCAGAACACAAATGGTCCTGATCTTTGATCAATCCCCACTGATCGATATCGCGAGCGCTGTCACAGGTGTTTCTTCGGACAACCCAAGCATAAACACCCAGATGGAAATCATTCGCTCGCGAGAGTTGGTCTCGCGACTGGTTGACGAACTCGATTTGACGAACGATCCGGAATTCAATCCTGCGTTGTTACCGCCCTCCCGCTTTTCCAGCGGTGAGGCAATCGCATGGGTAAAGAACTTGATGGGCATCCCACCGACCCCGGCAGAGGTGCAAACCGTTGAGGAAGTGCGCAACGACACCATCCTGCGGGTCCAGAGGGCCATCTCGACCTCAATAGGGCGTGATACCTACGTCTTTACGATTTCTGCTACAACACAAAGTCGGGCAAAGTCGGCTTTGATCACCAATACTCTCGCCCGGATTTATCAGGATGATCAAATTGCTATCAAGATTGAAGGCACACAAAATGCAGTGATTTGGCTGTCGGAGCGGGTCGCGGAGCTGGAACCCGAGCTGGAGCAAAAACAAGTCGAGATCAACGAGCGGCGCTCAAGCAATTCACTTGTCAGCCCCGAAGCAATTGCGGCCATCAACGCCCAGTCGGTCGAACTTACTGGACATATTGCGAGCGCAGAGCTGGATCTCGAACGCGCACAAGAGGCGTTGGAGATACTTACATTGGCTGTTGGTCAGGAGGTCTCCGATCGCGCTCGGGCCGCCCAGGACGCTGCCGACTTGACGACCGTAAACATGCGCTCCAATGCACGGGCTTCCTTTGGCGACGCTCAATTACAGGATCTTGCGGAAGCGGCGGCTGCGGGCGATCCCGCTTCTCTCTCTCGCTTTGACCGCAGGTTCGAACTTCTGCTGCTCCAAAAGACCGCAGAACGCGACGAGCTGGCGCAGGCAATTTCTGATTTGCGGACCCAAAGTGATCGACTTGCATCGCAATTCGAAAGCCAGGCTGAGGAGTTGATCGCAATCCAGCAGCTTGAACGCGAACGCGACGCGACGCGGGTCCTTTATGAAACGTTCCTAAATCGTCTGCGCGAGACAAGCGTGCAAATTGGTGTGCAAGAGGCTGACAGTCGCGTGATATCCGAGGCGACCGGAGGCCAGCTCGTGGCGCCTCAAAAGACCCGCATCGTTGCACTTGGCCTCATCTTGGGCCTGATGACCGCGGCAGCAGCGCTTCTTCTGCGCGAAGCCATGCAGAACACCTTTCGCACGGCAAAGCAGCTTGAGGAACAAACGGGCACCTCGGTCCTTGGACAGATACCTAGAATTCCTGCACGTGGCCGGATTGGCACGATCGAGTATCTCGCAAAGAAGCCGACATCTGCGGCGGCCGAGGCCATACGCAACTTGCGCACGTCTGTGCTGATGTCGAATATCGATACAGACGCCCAAGTCATCATGGCGACCTCATCGATCCCTGCTGAAGGCAAGACTACGACCACCATCGCACTCGCGCAGAACCTGGCGGGCCTGAACAAGACGGTGCTTCTAATCGAAGGGGACATACGTCGACGGACTTTTGGCGCCTATTTCCCCGAGGCCACTGCGAAACCGGGGATTCTGTCGTTGATTTCGAACTATGGGAAGCATGCCGCAGGCGAAGGTGCATCAGACATTTCCAATGCAATATACTCGAATTCCGGTCTTGGAATTGATATCCTGATGGGAGAAAAATCGAGTGTGAACGCAGCCGACGTGTTTGCCTCGGACGCGTTCCAGAAAATGATGGAAGACCTGCGAGCCCGCTATGACTATATCATTATAGACACACCTCCAGTTCTCGTGGTGCCTGATGCACGGGTCATCGGACAATTGGTTGATGCCATTATCTATGTGGTGAATTGGGACAGCACGAGCCAATCACAGGTGGCGGAAGGTCTCAGACAGCTCAGCTCTGTCAATCTCGGGGTGACGGGCATGGTCCTGACGAAGATCGATCCGCGCGGAATGAGGCGCTATGGCTACGGCGATGGCTATGGAGCCTACTCTCGCTATGGCAAGGGTTACTACGATAGCTGATGAGTGATCCAGACGGTTTGCTCAACGCCATTGGAAAAATGGCAAACGGTGTTGGACATCCTGGCTTTGCGCAAAACACAGCCCTGCTGAAAAGAAGCCTTGAGGCGTCTCATTTGCGGACGAACTGGCCAAGTTTGCTCAGGTTTTTCCAAGCCAAAGCCGGGACCCCGCCCACGCCGTTTTGGCGCAATGCCCGGAGGTCTTCACGACTTTTGAGGAGTATGCGCTCGAGAGAGCGATTGCTCTCGCCACCAATCCGCATTTTCACAAGTGTCTCGGGCAAGTATCGCGCGCTGATCTTACCCTGTCCAAAGTAGCGCAGTATAGAATCGTAATCAGCTGCTATCTGGTAGGACGTGTCGTAGGCACCCCACTTCTCAACCACGGAACGACGCAGAAACAACGCCGGATGTGGCGGCATCCAGCCCCGGCGCAGTCGCTTCATGCTGTAGTCGCCCGATTTCCACCGGCGAACAACTTTCGTTGAGTCAGCCGCTGCGATGTAATCCAAATCGCCATAGACTGCATCGGCGCCACTCGCCTCGAAGCAATGCGCAACATGCGCCAAAACGTCTGAATGTGCATAAAAGTCGTCAGAGTGCAGAACGCCGACCACATCTCCCGTCGCGCGTGCAGTAGCACGGTTGAGCGCATCGTAAATTCCTGAATCCCTCCCTGAGGCAAGCTTTCTGCGATGATCTGGAGCTGCAGAGAAACGATCAAGTGTTCCGTCAGTTGACCCCCCATCCTGAACAATATGCTCGAAATCAGCGTGGCTTTGTGACCCGAGACTCAAGAGCGCGTCGTCGATAGTCGCTGCCCGGTTGTACACCACCGTGAGGATCGAAAACTTCATTGAGCGCGCTCTTTCTCTGTTCAAAAGCCGCGGCAGAGAGTGCCATCCGTCACGAGTCCGTCGCTACACGTCTGTAAGCGATGTGCCGCAGGCACGGCAACTTCTTGATTGACGCATAGCTTCGTGCTGAGTGTTGGATGTCACTCAGAACTGACCCAGCATTGTCACCGAGATCTGACCCGCCCGGTTGTTATGTTTGCTGGTTCATGACGTAGTCAATTTCGCCGTCTCCTTTCGTTTCTTTTTCGCTGTCTCGGAACTGGCCTTGAAGCGGTAGCTGTCGTTGCCGGTCTCGAGGATGTGGCAGCGGTGGGTGAGGCGATCGAGCAGCGCGGTGGTCATCTTGGCATCACCGAAGACGCTCGCCCACTCGCTGAAGCTCAGGTTGGTGGTGATGATAACGCTGGTGCGCTCGTAGAGCTTGCTGAGAAGGTGGAACAGCAAGGCACCGCCCGAGGCGCTGAACGGCAGGTATCCCAGTTCGTCGAGGATCACCAATTCGGTCTTCACCAGCGCCTCGGCGATCTTTCCAGCCTTGCCTTGGGCCTTTTCCTGTTCCAGCGCATTCACCAGCTCGACGGTGGAGAAGAAGCGCACGCGTTTGCGGTGATGCTCGATGGCCTGGACGCCAAGGGCGGTCGCAACGTGGCTTTTCCCCGTCCCGGGCCCGCCGATCAGGACCACGTTCTCGGCCGCGTCCATGAACTCGCACCGATGCAGCTGGCGCACGAGGGCTTCGTTGACCTCGCTGGCGGCGAAGTCGAAGCCGGACAGGTCCTTGTAGGCCGGGAAGCGCGCGGCCTTCATGTGGTATGTGATGGAGCGCACCTCGCGTTCGGCCATTTCAGCCTTGAGCAGCTGTGACAGCATCGGCATCGCTGCTTCGAACGCTGGAGCACCTTGTTCCATAAGGTCATGCACGGCCTGCGCCATACCCGGCATTTTGAGGCTGCGCAGCATGATGACGATCGCGGCTCCAGCGGGATCATGACGCATGGCGTGTGCCTCCCCGCAGTCCGTCATAGCGTGCGACGTTGGCCTCAGGCTCCTTCTTCAGGACGAGGCTCGAAGGCGGCGTCACATCGGGCTGGTCAGTCGGCGTGCCATCCACCAGCCTGTGGAGCAGGTTCAGCACATGGGTCTTGGTCGGCACGCCCGCCTCCAGAGCCATTTCCACAGCGCACAGCACGGCCTGCTCGTCATGATGCAACACCAGCGACAGGATCTCGACCATCTCACGATCGCCGCCGGGCTTGCGCAGCATCTGATCCTGCAACTGGCGGAATGCCTCCGGCATCTCGACAAACGGGGCGCCGTTACGAAGCGCGCCCAGCTTGCGCTGGATCGAGCCATTGTCCGCCATTGGTCCGAGGACAATGGCGAGGGGCGAGATAATGGCGCCAGTCATAGATGACGCGGCCAGGTTGCTTGTGTGACCGCTCAATGATGCGCTGATGCTCGCAGACCACCTGCCCCTCGGCCACGATCAACAGCCTTTCAGGGTAAACATGCAGGCTGACGGGGCGGTTCGCAAAGCTGGCAGGGACAGAGTAGCGATTGCGCTCGAAGGTGATCAGGCAGGTGGGCGACACCCTCTTGCTGTGTTCGACAAAGCCATCGAAGGCTGTGGGCAAAGGCATCAGTGCGGCTTTCTCGGCTTCCCAGACGTCGGCGAGGCTGCCAGGCAGGCTGCCATGCGCGGTCTCACCCCACAGTGCCTTGCACCGGTCCTCAAGCCACACATTCAACGCATCAAGATCCGGAAAGGCTGGCATCACCTGCCAGAGTCGGTGGCGCGCATCGCGAACGTTCTTCTCGACCTGTCCTTTCTCCCAACCCGCCGCCGGGTTGCAGAAATCAGCCTCAAAGACGTAGTGGCTGGTCATGGCCATGAACCGCGCATTCACGTCGCGCTTCTTGCCCACGCCCACGCGATCCACCGCCGTCTTCATGTTGTCGTAGATCCCGCGGCCCGGCACGCCCTCGAAGACCTGGAACGCGTGCCAATGCGCGTCGAACAGCATCTCGTGGGTCTGCAACAAATAGGCCCTGACCAGGAACGCCCGGCTATGCGACAGCTTGATGTGAGCCACCTGCAACTTGATGCGCTCGCCGCCGACATGGGCCCAGTCCTCGCTCCAGTCGAACTGGAACGCCTCGCCAGGCTGGAACACAAGCGGCACGAATGTCCCGCGATCCGTCGTCTGTTGCGCGCGTTGCCTGTCTCCTTTCCAGGTCCGCACGAAGGCCGCGACCCGCTCATACGAGCCGTCATAGCCAAGCTGAACCAGATCAGCGTGCATCTGCTTGGCGGAGCGCCGGTCCTTGCGCGACTTGCGCTGCTCGGTCACCAGCCAGCCTGACAGCTTCTCTGCATACGGGTCCAGCTTGCTCGGTCGCGCCGGTGTCTGAAACTGGGGCTCAACGATCCCCGCACGCAGATACTTCTTGATGGTGTTGCGAGACAGCCCGGTCCGCCGCGCAATCTCGCGGATGGGCATCTTGTCCCGCAAAGCCCAACGCCGAATGACGCTCAAAAATCCCATGTCGATCACTCCAATATCCCCTGACAAATCCCGTCAGGGGCAAGGTTCCACATGGGTCAAATCTCAGTGACAATTTCGACTGCTGCTGGGTCAGTTCTGAGTGACATCCAACACGTCAGACTGCGATCTTGATTTTGCCTCACATGATCGTCAGTCGGCGCATTCTGTCTGATTTTGGTCCAAGACACGCGTGGTCTTCACTGGCCGAACGTTCCAGCCTGAATGTTCGTCTATGGCCGAGAATCGGTCTTTTGGTGTAGTTCTTTCCAATATCGACCCATTGAAAATCTTCTCATGCTAAAGGGAGGAAAATGGCGATTAGGATGACGATGGACGACAGCATCCATCGATTTGTTCGACCAAGCTTTTGAGCTGGGCACAGGCACCGATCGCAACGATAAGCGGATGGCCCAGGTGTCCTGACCTAGTTTGCATAATAGCCAGAGGCATACGCCCCATAGGCACCGCCGGATCGCTTCATCCGTCTGGTGTCGATCTGGCTTAGGATAACGCCCCCGATCTTTGCTTTGCCGCGCCGAAACATGTCCAACCCATCTTCAACTTGCTCGCGCGAGGTGGTTTCCCATTTCACGGTGAACAAGACGGTATCGGCGCTTTGGGCGATGATCCGGGCGTCAGGGACGATCAAAACTGGCGGTGTGTCGATGATAATTGAATCGTACCGGTTGCGAAGGGTCCTGATCAGGGCGTCGAACGGTTCCGAAGAAAACAGGTCCGTGGGATCCGACGTGGACTTGTCTGCGGCCAGAACGTCGGCTTTGAGATTGGCGCTTTTGTAGATCGCAACGTCAAGGGGCGTTTCCCCGGACAGGACTGAGACAATGCCTTGGTCCGGCACCTCATCAAGATACTGATCCAGAATCCTGCGTCGGATGTCAGCTTCGATGAACAGGACTTTTCGTCCCATGGTCCCGATGTTTTGGGCAAGGGCGACGGCATTCGTCGTCTTGCCTTCGCCTGGAAGGGCAGAGGCCAGGACAATGACCTGTGGTTGCCCGTCAAACGTGGACAGCAACAATGAGGTTCGCAGATTGCGGACAGCCTCAGCGGCCATCGAATTTGGTTTATCCGACAGGTAGGCGAGGGTTCGTTTTCGGGTCCGGGCTGGTATTCGGGGGATCTGGCCCAGGACGTCAAGTCCGGTCACCGTTTCGATGTCACGCGCGCTCCGAAACCCGCGTTTGGCAGCCTCCCGCGAAAGCACAAGGCCGACTCCGATCATCAAACCCACAACGCCGGACATCCCCAGGATTAACGATTTCCGAGGGGTTGCTGCCGAAATAGGAACCACGGCATCGGACAGGATCCTGCTGTCCGCCTGCTGGATCCCTTGCTGGGCTGATGTCTCCTTGAGACGGGTCAGAAAGTACTCATAAAGCAGTCTTGTCGCCTCTGCTTCGCGGGTCAGTTGCTGAAGGGTGATGAGGTCCTCGCTCTGGCGTTCGATCTGTTCCTGAAGAGTCGCCTCCGCTGCTTGCAGTATCGAAATCTGTTGACCTAGGCGCACGCCCTCAAGTTCGACCTGATTGGACAGCTGCCGAAAACGAGCGTCAAAGGCGCGACCTGCGGCGGCGTCCATTCCGGCCTGTGTGAGCATGTTGGTAAGCTGGGCATCCCCTGTCGCAGCGGCCCGATCCGCACGCGTTCCAGCCGAGCGAAGAAGGACCAGTTGCGCCTGAGTCTGAGCGCGCGATACCTCAAGTCCCGCGATGCGGTCCCGTTGTTCCTTGAGCTGTCGATCAAGCCCCCGCAACGCCTCGACCGAAACCAGGTCTGTCGTAGCGTTGAACGCCGACACAGAGGCTTCTGCCAATTCCAGCTCCCGCTGAAGGTCTGCCACCCTGTCGGCCAACCAGACCTTGGCCTGCTCTGTCGCTTCGAACTTCACCTCCAACTGGTTAAGAATATAAAGCTCGACAATTGTGTCAGCCAGCAACGCCGACTTTTCCGCATTGTCTGTTTCGGCAGTCACATCGAAGACCAGGCTGTTGGGAACATTTTGGATCGTCACGCGCTCGAGCAGGGCAGAGACCGTTGCATCGCGCTCCCTAGAGGGAAGGGGCGGCCTGCGGTCCACTCCAAAACCAAGGGAAAAGCCTGCCATTGCCACGGCCCGATCAAGCCAGCTCTCCGGTCGCAAAGCTGCGTTGAATTCGGCATCATTGGTAAGGTCAAGCCGGTCCACCACCCGTTCCATCAGGCCGCGCGCCCGTAGAACTTCAACCTCTGAATTGACCTCGACGGTCTCGCCGGTGAGGCCACCGACGACGCCCTGCAGATCGACGATCGGGTCTTGTCGCGTCTGCAGAATGACAACCGCTGTAGAGCGAAAGCGTGGTTCGGCAAGGATATATGCGTAGTACCCAGCGGCGAGCACAGCCAGCGCCGCGATCAGACAAACAAGGTATCTACCCCGCCAGACCGTCCCAAGAATTGCGCTGAGCTCGATGTCGTCGGATTGCGCGTCGCGGCCAGGAACAAATTGCGACGATCCTTCGCGGGTCGAAGGCATACTGTCTTCGGGCATCAAACCAACCCCTCACTCACACACACTTTGCATGAGTAGCGGGAATGCCCGCGACAAGGCAACTGTTTCCCATCCGAGACGTAACCCAGCCTTGGCAAGGAGGTTGACCGGACCGGCCGGTCAAAGGCCTAAGGGATAGCCGTGTCGCAACAGTGCCTCATCGACCCAAGCGGTCAGCAAAGGCGACAGGCTTCTACGCTCAATGACGACACTGCTGATCTGTGGGTTTTACCACTGTACGGCTATGTATTGAGTTTCGGTGAACTCTTTGATGCCTTCGTGCCCGCCTTCTCTACCGAGGCCTGATTGTTTTGTGCCGCCGAAGGGTGCTGCGGGGTCTGAGACGAGGCCTCTGTTGAGGCCTGTCATTCCGTAGTCGAGGGCTTCGCAGACCTTGAGGCCGCGTGCGAGGTTT
>Ga0209652_1002644_pt1 | contig 13669 bp, 7 predicted proteins | sample SaaInl74LU_5_DNA_FD_184641 | JGI IMG/M metagenome (GOLD analysis project Ga0209652, IMG submission 184641) | Marine microbial communities from expanding oxygen minimum zones in the Saanich Inlet - ESP_74LU_5_DNA (SPAdes) (version 2) | ecosystem: Environmental > Aquatic > Marine > Intertidal zone ...
GAAAGCGTGCAGAGTCTTTGGCCTTTGTCTGCACATGCTTGTTCCTGTTGAGCATAGGAATTTGTGGTGGGAGTCGTGAAGACAGTGGCAACAGCAGCATATGATGGCTCCAAGGACACGGATGGTGTGACGGAAGGTTCATTTGATGGCTCCAAAGACACGGATGGTTTGAAGGACGGTTCATTGGATGGCTCCAAAGACACGGATGGTTTGAAGGACGGTTCATTGGATGGCTCCAAAGACACGGATGGTTTGAAGGTCGGTTCATTGGATGGCTCCAAAGACACGGATGGTTTGAAGGACGGTTCATTGGATGGTTTGCCAGACGGTTCATTGGATGGCTCCAAAGACACGGATGGTGTGAAGGACGGTTCATTGGATGGCTCCAAAGAAGGCTCTGAGGACGGGGCTTTCGATGATTTTGATTTTGGATTCTTTGTGGACTTGACTGCTTTCGTTCCTGTAGTAGCAATAAATTGGTTCTCCTCAATCTTTCGATTCCTACTACTCCAGATGCCGATTCCAGTTCCAGCGACAAGCGACGTCAATATTACAACAGCTCCTGCATACTTTGACTTTGATTTCCAGTTCCAATGCCCATGGCCTAGATGTGGATTAGCTGCTTCTGCAAAACCACCATCACCTTGAATGCCTGTCTCGGGATCTGCTCGATTATCACGAGCTACCACCTCGATCACTTCACCTTCATGGAGGAAGGCAGGGGCGGGGGCGGATTGGTCAGCCGTATTCATATTTGTATTTGATTTGATAGACTATTATGCAAGAATGGCTGTACTGAGGAAATAATACGTGATTCGAGGAGAAGTTAGCACATGAGACAATGCGGCGCGATAGCATCAAATAATTCTGTTCAAGCTGCTCTGCGCAACCAAACAAACACTTCGAGAGAAGTCTCTTGCAGCTATACACATTATATACGTCGCAACATTGGATATTGGGGCTCTTACCGAAGCAACACTCTACGCAACTACTACAACGGCGTTACGCAATTGTAATATTATGATTGCACTACTTTCATCAATGGAATGCATGTCCGTGATTTTTTGGTGAAGGTGAGGTAACGGTGCGGTCGGTAAAAAGGACAGAACATCATCGAACAGAATTTTGGTTGAGCTTCCTATCAAATACAACTAAATATATTTTCTATGTTGTATTTCTATTTCTTCATGACATTGTCCCGTTCGGACGAAGTCCACTACAGTATTTTTGAATAATGAGACATGAAGTAAATTGGTAGGAGAAGAGAAGAAAGGTGGAAAGAAAGAGAATGTCGCGAAGTCATTTTCCCTCTACTCTGCCAACATGACACATGCTCTAAATGCATGTAGATTGCTGCACCAATATGTAGTTAGTTAGTAGTTTAGCAATACCATCTCATTACTTATGCTTAGATTATGTTGGAGGAGGTTGAAATTATCCACTGCTTTCATAAAGGTTGCTTATTGCTAGTAAGTAGAGTTTCAGACTCGGTACGCATTGACAGAAAGTATCAGTATCAAATGAGCTGAAGAGATAGGGATCCATTCTTCACTTCCCTCCAGTCTGTTCCTCTATGCAAAATAAAAAGTAGATTACTTAATAACTATGATGTGCTCATGCTACTCTCTACGGCTTGATCATTGCTACTCTTCTGTGTCAAAACTTCAGCGCGCTTAGCCCTTCTATCTTGTCTTCGTTGTAATTCTGAAACACCTTTATCAGCTGACCACAAGAGTTTACTATCATCCTCACTTTCTTCGTCATCTTTTTGTTTGTTTTCATCATTTTGACAAGCCTTGTTCAATAGATTTCCAAACTCAGTATAGTATGCAATCCAAGCATCCTTCTCAATACCTTGTGGAGGTGCGATTGCAGGTAATAACTCGGTAATATAGGAACGGAGTAAAGCATCAGCGTTTCTGGAGGCATCATCTGTGCACTCCTCGCTACTGTCTACACCACGACGGAAGCGTTCTTGAATGTATGGCCACGCAACTATCAATGATTTCCTTCCAAGCACTTTACTTGGTTTCATATCTTTGTTTTCAACCAATCTATTCCATACAATATGTGTAGCAGCATCCATCATTTTGTGTGTTTCATCATTGGTTTCGTTATCGCGGTCATCACTCTCATCTTTTCCCTCCTCTTTATCATTCCTTTTCGGAATCACAGTTGTATTGATACCATTCAACAGTTTTCTAGCACAAGTCAATGCTGATTTCATGTCCATTGAATTCAATTTCACTTGTTCATCAAACGACTTCACATTCTCCGATAGTACATCAATTTCACTAGCCACAACCGATCGTGCCGACACTAAACTCAGATAGGATTTGACAGCCGAGTCAATCTTTGGTGTGTCGTCATCGACAAGTGACTTGGCGTGGGCTTCGATGGATTTGTTGAGAGAACTATTCTTGTCATCAGCTACACTGCCGCCTTCGCCACCTGCTGCGTTGGCAAGGGCCATTTGCTGAGACAGCGAAGAGAGAGCTCGTGCGATGAAGTCTTGATCTGCCATTGCATTGATAGTGTTAGGTGGGGTGGATCAGTACAGATATATAGATGTTGTGTGGTATGGTAGGTGGTGGTGTTTGATTGTGGCATTTTGGAAGCGGGAAGATTTTTGTGGAACAAATTTTTGAGTCGAGTCCGAGCTGCAAGGAGAAGGGACCTACTTGCTACTAAATATCATCGAGCTGTGAGTCTTCGTACGATGCATACCATCGCAAAAGTCAAACAGAAGAGAGAAAGAGCAAGGATGGAGAGATGTTGATATCCTCCTATCATCTACATAATAGAACAAACTTTGCTCGGAAAGGAGGAGTGTGCATGAATGAAGCATGGGGCACCGGTCTAGCGAGTGAGTGTCATCCCATTCTTGTGAGTTAGTCGTTCGATTCTGCCCTCAAGTCGAGAGAAGGGAGAGACGCATCACGTATGAAAGCGGAACTAGAATCAAGCGCTGTGCTTTCTTGCTCTTTGCGTGTATTATCATCTACATAATAATTCTATCACTACATTAAAAGTTCTAACAAATAATATAATAATATACCTCGACCAGTGTATCTTTCGCCTCACACAGCCACCATGAAGATCATATAGAATAAGGCAAGAGCGAAAGTTACGACACCAGTATAGACAGGTCGTTGACTTGGCAACAGATTGTATGTCTGAAGTCTTTCGTTACTGTGATTCCTCAAGTTCGTAGCCTCGAAATAGATTGCGTCTCCAGTCCCTTGGCCACACAAGAAAAGTGTGTGAGTAAAGACATTGAGAAAGGCAAGAATTGCAGCACCAGTACCCCACGCGTAGAAAGCAGCACTCCAATCCTTCACCACGCCATTTCCGATCGCTACATGGTCCAATGCCGTCACTGCCGCTCCGAGAGCGACAAGAATACTGGGAGGAATGACGGAAAGGAAACATTCTGTTTCTTCCACAGTGAAGTTGAGTTTGAAGTGCTTCAAGCTTAAATGCTTGACTAAACGTAGGACGATGACACCCTTCACAGCTTCAAAAGGTACCCAGCATACCTGGAATAGGCATGCATACCTCAACGCAAAGACAACTGACGGCCACATTTTAGTTTTCTTCAAGGTGCCCTCCTCAGACCCGTTTACTTTCTCGAGGATTGATGCCACACACGATGAGTATGTCAAAGTAAAAGAAAAGGTACACATCAGTAACACGATGCCTGGCCAATAATCCATGAAGTCAACAAAGAGAAAGTAACACACATAGAAGCCTAAGGCCACGACGTCTCGCAAGAAAGGGTAACTTATGCCAGTCCCCTGTACATGCATTTCGGTCCAGTGCGTTGCATCCCCTCCATCGGCAATCAAAAAAAATACTGCGATCCCGGCTGCGGATAAAGTTACGATATTGACGTGAAAATGTTGAATCATCCCGTAGAGTCCAACTCGGTAAATGTGTTTGGGCGCCATATTTGATAGATCAATTGCCATCCAAAAGCCACACTTGGATATACAAACGAATAGAGGCAACACCAACAGTACATTGTACGCCAAAGCTCGGGGATGATCATGTCCAATCATGTCCCCCCACATGTCCTTGGCAGCAGCCAACCGTCCCGGGAAGCAAGTTGCCTCATATGACATGGCAAGTACATCAAACACATTTCCTGCGTTCCTCCCCCTGATCATCAACAATAGTCTCGTGTGAGTATTAACCATCTGGTTCACCCTTGTGCCCTGCAATCTTGCAATAGTCTCAGTTTGATTTAACGTCTTCTCCCGAATAGTATTGACAAGTCTTCCCATCTCATTGCGGAACTCACACTCATGATTGTCATGATGTTCCAAATCCAACTTTTTGCCGATCCATTCACATCCCCAATCGTTGAACTTGCATTTCATTTTGATGTGACCACACTGCGCTTCATGTAGCTTGATTGCGTTGATAGGAACCCTTTTGCCACATCCGCGAAAGGGACAGAGGACGGTTTCCATACAATTGTTCATCTCCTCTTGCAACGCCTCATCTACTTGGATAGACTCAAGAGTGAATGGCGCTCGACAGTGAGAACACTTGGGCCTTGTACCGCCCTGATTGGCTACGCGTTCCAAGCATGGACGGCAGAAGCGGGTTTGGCAGGAGCCGCATCCGACGGGAGTATCCATAAATTCAAAGCAGACGGCGCACTCATATTTCTTTGCTTCTTCGTCGTCAATGTCTGTGCATGTACCACACTGCATGGGGGAGTCGTCGTTTGTGTTTTCCGCGGTGGCTTCTTCGGTAGGAACGTCAACCCCAGGGGTTTCTCCCGGGTCCCCCCAATAAGAGTAATAAGGTGCCGGTGTTGCCTCCAAGGGCGGCGGGATGTTGGTCGCCGTGGTTGAAGTCATGGTGTGTGATATCTTGTATTTGTTCTGTGTAGGAGTTAATGTGTAGATCGAAGATCGATAGGGTTCTTTCTCCGGCAGCACAGCAGCAGCGACTAATTAAAATGTGTATGCAGCTAGCGCATTGGTGGTGGCACGACCGACGATGTTAAAACGATTTGAAGAAGAGTAATTATGGAGCACCTCCGCTTCTCAGCCATGTCCCTTGTCTAGTCTACTCCTCACAGATACGGTGTGCAAGACTGCAACCCAACGCACAAAACTACTTGAGCGATAATTATCTGTACCGCAAATGAGAAAAGGAGTGGTGAGAACGCACTATGACTGAGGTACAGCAATAGAAGCCGAGGCCTTTTTAGAATTAGATCAAATATTATTGAATTCCTACATTGCTCATTCTTGAGGCCTCAAAACTAAAAATCTGTACTAGACGATAAACGAGAAAGACGTTGTTTTACTTTGCTCCAGTTGGCGGAATTTTTGCCTGCGCAATTGATTGTAAAGCTCTGGCGGAATTTTTTGTCACGTCACTTTCGGTTCGCAGCGAGCGCGCGCGGGAAGCCAACTCTTATGAGAAATGAGAACCCCTCAGAGAGGGGTCATAGATTTCTGTCTTCTGTCTAGTGTTCTATGGGAGAGGGGGTATCTACTTGAAAGACACAAGTGAGAGCCCGTGGCACCACACCAATAAAAATCCAAATGGATCCTTTCCATCACTTTTTTGCGGGAGCGGTGACGGGGAAGGGGATCGGATCGGATGGAAGGTTTGTTCCTCGCGGTAGCCTCCGCAAAAAGCATTCTTCACGCACTCCAACAGAACACTCCAGTTAGTGTTCTAATCATCTCTTACAACAACAGCAGCATCAATAGGGGAAGCGAAAGATGATATTTCGCAATCAAGCTTTGTGCCTGGCATGTGCTGCGGCCACCGCCACGGCCTTTGTACCAATCAACACTATAGGCATGAAGCTCTCACCTCGAGATTTGATCTCACCTCGTCGACAAAGGCAAAGTATCACCATATCTCCTACATCACGCTATCTCAATACACTAAGCGACAATAAGAACACCAACAATAATAAAATATCACTTCAAAGCACACTCACATCCGACGAAGAGGCATCCACAACAGCTCAAGACGACCCTAATAACGACAAAGGCAACAAATCACAAGACGACGACGAAATCCCCGCATTCCCCTCAAAGAACGATCACGGAATCTACGACATCATCAACGCCGACCAACACAACGCCTGGCTCAAAGCCAACCCCGACAAACTAATGGTAATCAAATTCTACGCCCCATGGTGCCGCGCATGCAAATCAGTCGAACCAAAGTACATTCAAATCAGCAAGGATGACAAATACAAAGATATACCCATCATCTTTGGTCAACTCAGCGTGCAGCACAACAAGGCCTATGTCAAAAGTCTCGGCATCATGGCCCTACCCTCCATGCAAATATACGCGGGGAGTGAGGGACTAGTGGAGAATTTCCCATGTGGTCCCTCCAAAATCCCAATGTTGAAACGGAAACTTACCGACACAATTAATGCCAAGGTGGATCCGGTCAGTCTTACGTTGAAATTGGATTGTGCGGATGAGAGGAATAAGGAGGCGGAACCGTGTCGAACAAGAACTTTGACTGTGTTGGATGAGGCGAATGCGACGAATGAGATTGATGAGGTTATTAGTGATCAGAGGAAGGAGGAGAATTTGAGGTATTTGAGGACTGGTGTGCCGTACTTTAAGGATTTTGAAGATGATGATTTTTATGATTTGATGGATAAGGTGAGTGTTGTTGTATGTATGTTGTTGGGGAAAATGTTACTTTCTTAGTTATTGTGCCCTGTTGCTTACACCCTCATTTCTATCGTTGCAATATCTAATTATTCAGGCAAAACTAGTGACATTTGAGCAAGGCGATGTCATCATGAGACAGGGAATGGAAGGCACCATGTTTTACGTAATTGAAACAGGAGAGGTTGAAATCACAGTCCGAACAGCATTCGAAGATCCTCTAACCACACCATCCGACTATCTTGGTGCAGTCATTAATATTTTGGGACCACACAATTACTTTGGTGAACGTGCACTCATCACCCACGAACCTCGTGCGGCAAGTGTCCGTGCCACCCAAAAAACTCGTTGCTTTGCATTTGAAGTGAATGATATTCCTTCCTCATCGGTACTAAGTGGTAAGAAGGAGGCTACAATGGAACGTATGCAGGAAATCAATAACAAGTATGGTACAGATGTGTATGATATTGATCTAATTGAAAGCCAATTCAAGAGTGCCAACACAGCAAATCAACAGCGTGGAAGTGTGAATTCTCCTGGGGCAATTGTTGGGGTGGATACAGATGATGTTATTCCAGATCAGTCTTCGACATCGACTACCATGGAACTTGACGATGTGGCCGGTGCACAGGCCAATGAACGTGTCATTTCACTACTCGTAAGATTCAAGCAGATCCGTCGTGCGGCCAGATGTTTCGAATACATTATGAAAACGAAGCCAAAGTTTGGGGATGTTGGGGAAGCACGTCGTCGTGCACTACTTGTATCAAAATTGACAAAGTATCAAAGGTCAGAGTTTACGGATTTGTTCAAGCTGATTGATCAATCGGGAGATGGGTTCATTTCATTACTGGAATTGCGTCGTGCAATGGAAAGTGTTGGTCAAAACAGAAGCGACGATGAACTCCTCGAGATGATAAATAATGCAAACCCCGGAGTTGATGGTAATACGGAAATCAACTTTTCGGAATTCATGGGAATGATGGCAGAAGCAGAATTCTATTACCTATTCATTGAGACCTTTGAGGCATTGGATAGCAACAAGTCTGGTTTCGTTTCCGCTGGTGCTCTAAACAGTGTTCTATGCGGAGTACGAGATCTTGTGAGTGATGATAGAATGAGTATCATTGATACATCCGATATGGATATGCAGATTGATTATGAAACGTTTGCCGATATGTTACTGGGCAAGCCTTTGTAGTTGGAAAGGCACAACAAGACCACACATTTTGTAGAACATAATCATTCAGAGAGAATAAGAAATGAACTGAGATAGTAGAAATTTGCCATTTAAGCTGTATCAGAATTCCCTTTGCGATTTGTATCTTTCCCACCACACATTCGACTACCATTGGCATGACTAAATATCGGTACCATCCTCTTCTTCCTTTCAAACCCATCCACCAAAGTTTTCGGTGGGGCCACTACCATCATTTGACATGCTCGTCGTTTCCCCCATCTATCCCTATGAATCTCTGGAAACCCCTCTGGACTATATCGTACCTCCTGCCACAACTCAGTCTTCTGATCCTGAGCTTCTTTACCAATAACCTCATCATAGGCCATTCGTAAAAAGTACACACCCAACGGACCCTTCACTTGAACCTTTCCCTCATAATACTCCACAAACAATTCCAAATATCGTTTCATCATTGGATGCTGTGGCACCACTCCAATAAACGCTTGGAAGAAACCACCTAAATGATTGGAATCCTTGTGTACCAAAGTCGTCACAAATTCAGTTGTAGGGGCAATCACCTCCCATAACGGTATAGACCGTGTTTCTACATCAATATCAAAGTACAACCCACCAGTTTCATACAATGCTGCTCCTCTACATATGTCCGCTTTGTACATTCCATGTTTTTCACTTTGAAAGTATTTGGTAAGGTTGGTATCCATACCTAATGTTGCTTGAATGGATTTGAGGCAGTCGTCATCATTGAGGAATCGTACCTTGGATTCTGGATGGAGAGATGTGATTTCTTGTACGTTTTGTGAGAGTGCGACGTCTTCGGAATCGGTGAGTTGGGAGTGTGGTGTGGTGAGTAGGTTGGTGTGGTAGGTGAATGTTAGGATTGGTGGAATTATGTGCTGATGATGATGTTGCACGTTGTTTGTTGTTGCTGCTGTATTTGACAATTCCTTTTTGACATTGTCATCATGGTTGTTGACAACTGATCTCACTCTTGGAGGTTGTTTGTTTTCAGAATGTTTTTGATGACGTAAATTGGATAACTGTTCTTGACGACCACTACCCTTTCTGTTCGGTGGCAGTGGTACACTCAGCTTTGGACTATTGTTGTTTACATCATTAGTGCTGCTGATGCCTTGTTGCTTGATATCATAATGATTCAAATTACGTTGATCCTGCGACGAATAATGTTGTTTCTCAGCACCCCCTTTTCCAATCCATAACAATCCAATGACAAAAATCAAACCAAAACACATCAACTTCAATTTAAACCACCGCTGCTCTCTATCTTGATAATTATTCCGCTGCATCAATCTAGCTCGCGAGGCACGCAAGTTTTGTATCACAGTGGACGAGGATAATTTTGGTACAGCAGCAGCATTGGTATTTTTGGTAGTGTCGGATACGATGGATGATGCTGCTAGTTCAGCTGCGGCGACGGCATTGCTGGAGTAGATTGGGGTGTGTTCGGGTGATGATGATGAGGGAGGGACTATTCTACGGCGGTAGCGGCTGCTGCGGCCGCTTGACGGGGAGAGAAACGGCGGCATGGTCGTTATCTCGGTCTGCTTTCTGCTTTTCATTTTTGAAGTGGTTGCGGAGTACATAAGCTTTTGGGCGTTGTGCGTGGGCTTCCACTTGATGGTGACCGGAAAATTTAGTACCAATTCCTACCGACGTGCTGGTACAAATGGTCAATCGAAAACTTTTCGACCATGGCCCAAGCAAAAGGGAACACGCTTGTGCCAGGCTCCACACATTGACCAATCATAACATAACTCAGACACCCCGACGCTAATAGTGTTAACTACTATAAGATCTTTAGAATATCTCTCACGGGCGGCGCCATTGCTGAGAAATCAATCATCAAATACCCATACCAAGCTAGCCATCAGAGCCATCAACCATGATGGCAAGATGGTGCTACCTCTTTATTGCCCTGCTCTTGCCAAGTGCAAGAGCATTTTCTGCACCTCCTAAATCTGATATCGTAAGAAGATTCCACAAAAGGGCATCCACAACATCTCAAGCGCATGATACTATCCTACGATCACTTGCACCTCATCTGGAAGAATCACTATTCGACGATGACATCAAAGAAGAAGAAGAAGAGGATCAGATTAGACAAATACTTGTTGGAAAACACAAATGGCTTGGTGGAGCTATATCCAACAGTGGTACCATTTATGGAATTCCTTCTCATTCCAACTATGTCATTTGCCTCTCTCCTTCAACTACGCAAGATGATGACAATGAGAGTGATTCAGATTCATCCTATCAAATCAATATGCTACGCCTTCCATCCTATATCACAAACAACGCCAAAAGAGACGGGGGTAAACACAAAGATCATCACTTCAAATGGCTACGTGGAATTATATGCAACGACTCTCTGTACGGAATACCAGCATGGTCAAAGGATGGTGTACTAAAAGTCAATATACACGAATGGTCGAAATGGAGAGAGGCCAATCCATCTCGTAGAATCATTGATGGTAATGATGACCTATCCAATAAGTTAGTTACCACCATTCCATTTCCAGATGCAGATGATGAACAACATCAACACTATCGATGGGCTTGGCATGGTGCTGCTTTGAATACAAACTCAACTGCAATCTACTGCATTCCATCGAATGCGCAGCATGTGTTGAAAGTGGACTTGGAATCTTCGACTACATCATATCTGTCCATACCACCTCGACCTCAAATGGAACCAGCGCTTCATGCTGAACTTTTGTCTGGTTCCAACAAGTGGTATGGAGGCATATTAGGGAATGACAATTGTGTCTATGGAATACCGTATGCAGCAGGTAGTGTACTCTGCATTGATGCAAATACGGATGAAGTATCACTACTTGGTGATTTTGGTTGGAACAAATACAACTTTCATGGAGGCATTAAATCAAGTAAGGGAGCCATCTATGCATTTCCTGCACATGCAGATAAAGTTTTGAAGATTGATACGACAATTACCAATGGAGATGATGATGAGAAGCTATCGCTGTTGCCAATTCAACGTGCACCTTACGATAATGATCCTGTAACACGGTACAAGTGGCTTGGTGGTTCCATTGGCAAGGATGGCAACATCTTTGGAATGCCATCTGATGCTTCGTCGGTACTGCATATCAATGTAATGAATGATGTCGTCACAACATTCGGATGTATAGAAGACAGTGATCCAGATAGAGTGAATGCAGATGGCTCAAAATACATTGAAAAGAACAAGTTTCAAGGAGGTGTGTTGGGTCGAGATGGATTTATTTATGCACTTCCTTCTAATGCAAAAGGGATACTGAGGATTGACACTCGCCCTGTTTCCGACAAGGAAGGTGGTAGCATCTTTCTTGACAAGAATCGTGTCAGTTGCATAGGTTCGCTGGAACAAAAGACAGATAAGTGGCAAGGTGGCTTTGCGGTCAAATCTGGTGAAATCATTGCCATTCCGGAGAATTGCAACAGTGTCTTGAAGGTGTTGCCTCCATGTCTTGATGATGCAGATACGTGTATCGAGGAAGGACTAGCTGACGGCGGTGTAGAAATAAGTACGCTTTAACTATTACAAGTTATAACATCTGCCTCTTGCTTAATAGACAAGCTCTTCCTTTGAACTGAGGATTGTCTCGATCGTAACTTCCTTCGTCGTAAAGTTGCTTTCGTCCTCACTGTCGTATCCATTGAGCAATGCCATACGTTCTTGCTTCATATTTGACCTAATCTCCTTAAGACGCGCCAGAGTAGCCCTGAACGCAGAACGATTCTTTCTCTTTCCTCTGGTCTCTTCGAGACGAAGCTTTCTCTTCTTGGCTTCATCAAAGGCGTTGAATTGCTTCTCGTACTTTTTGAGATTCTTGGATACTTCGGCAGTCTCCTTCTTATTGAAGAGCTTCTCGCGTGGTCGCCATTGGAATTGGTAGAAGGTTTCGAAACTTTGTTGAGAAATCTGTTTACCTTGGAAGGACCAGACGATGTACCCGTTGTCCATGGCAAATTTGAAGTGACCACCACCAATTGGTTGAGACACAGTTGTAGCAAGAGTTCTTCCGCTGGGGTCCCATAGAACTTGGTTGGCACGGTAATGCTCCTTGATGACCAACGACTTGTTGTCACAATCGTAGAATTCAAGAGTTCCAGAGGCAGAATCTCCGAGTGCCGCGAGGATGATGGTACGTCCAGCTGGACTCCAGAAGATGCAGTTGCATTGCTTTCCTTCCAATGTCTCAACTTTGTTAACTTCTGCAATAAGTTCTTTTCCAGTGCTCTTTTTCTTACCCTTCTTCTTCTCTGGTTCGCTCATTCTAAACATATCATAAAATGTGACGTTAACCTTGGTGCTAGTTGGGTTTTCAGCGTGAATACTGTTGTGTGTATAAAATGAGGTGGGATAAGCAGGTGGTTAGAACACTTGACAACACAAAAGGGCACAGCTTTCATCCACACTTTCAACACTTACATTGCAAATCGTGATCCTTGAGGCTCCCACGAAAATGCCATAACAGCATCCTTAACATCAAGCATTTCTACAGGAATTCCAGGTTCATTTACTCGGAAGAGCTCCAAGTTGTTATACAGCGTCTTCTTTGATTTGGTATGACGCGTAACCTTGACCCCAAGATACTCTCCATTTTCTTGCCAGACCAAAGAACACTTGGTGACATTGAACAAGTTCTTCTGACGAAGACTCTTTCTACTGGGCAATTCGATAACATTGACGTTTGCCGGCTGATTCTTGTGCTCAGGAGCCCAGTAGGCAATGATGTTAGCCTTGGGACTGAATTGGAACTCGCAGATGCCATCACAAGCCAAGGAACGTTTGTCAAGAAGCTTCATTGTAGGAACGTCAAATACAGAGATGAGATCCTTGCCCATACGTGCCAAATACTTATCATCATGACTCCATTGGAATGGTGGAGGAGGAATGTTGGACTGTTCTTGCTCAGAGAGTTTTTCATCCAAAAAGTTGCTGGGGTAGAGAGGGAATGCACGGAGGCATTTACCAGTCTGGATGCAGAAGACCTTGATTGCATGAGGATCATTCCTGTTGTTATTGTTGGTCATCATGTAATTCTCTTGAGGAGAAAAGACCACAAAGTCCACACCCGGAGCAGCAAACCTTTGCAACTTCTGAAAGTTATCTCCCCCCCAAAGGATGACTCCTCTATTGGGTACAAGTGTGGCAAAGTAACTTCCCTTGGGACTCCATTGGACGTAGTATTCACACCATGCAACACCCGCCTCCTTCTCTCGAGCACCATCATAGTCCAACACTGGCTCCTCCCGTCCATCGTTCCAGAATACAGCAGTCTCCTTCCCATGACGGATGGCAAACTGATCACGCTGACAAGAATCCTCCAACCAACTCATAGTATTGGGTCGTTCCTTAAACGGTTCTGGTTCAGGCTGCTTGAATTCTTCCTCTTCCACATCAGCCAAATGAGACGCACGCTCATGGGGCAACACATGAAGGGCGTGGTTTTTATCAAACTTGTACTCTTCCAGTACCTCAATAGCCTTCTTGGCATCACCGGCAGTTTCATATTCGATAAAGGCACATCCGACAGTGGCACCGGCCTCTTTGTCAAATGGCATGAAGAATCCAGTAAAGTCGGAACCCTCATAGTTGGCAAGGGGACCAATACGGCTGACGAGTTTGAGTACCACCTTTCCTAGTTTTTCATACTTGGCCTCTGGAACTTTGGGGAGGTTGGTGATGATGACGCATCGGTCGAAGCTCTCGTTCAAGGGTGGGTATTTTGGTTCCGGCTCGAGAGGAGCGTCGGAGAAGTATCCGTCGAGGGAGGCG
>Ga0209652_1002647_pt1 | contig 13662 bp, 11 predicted proteins | sample SaaInl74LU_5_DNA_FD_184641 | JGI IMG/M metagenome (GOLD analysis project Ga0209652, IMG submission 184641) | Marine microbial communities from expanding oxygen minimum zones in the Saanich Inlet - ESP_74LU_5_DNA (SPAdes) (version 2) | ecosystem: Environmental > Aquatic > Marine > Intertidal zone...
TGGGCTGCAGCGCTTCGGTGATGATCAGGGTACAGCGCTCTGGACTGTGCTAACAAACAAAAAAGAGATTGAAGATGCCCTACAGGAACGTACGAAACAGTTTGAGGAGGAGGAGGAGCGCACACAAAATGAGCGCAATCGACAGAAAAACGAGACACGTGAAGAAATCTTGGAAACGGAAGAAGTGCCCACACTGACATCAGAGGAAATGAATACAAACCAAACAAGAAATACGCCCAAAGACATGGTAATTGAGGAGGTTGGTACAAGGAACAATGTGGTGGCTTCGGAGGAGATTGTCGAACTGACTAAAGCCGCGAAAGAGGCAACTGCTTCAGCCAAGGAAGCAACCGCTGCAGCCAAGGAAGCAACCGCTGCAGCAAATGCAGCCGCTTCCGCTCCCGCTGTAGCTAAAGATGCAGAGGAGGTTTCCAAGCTAATTGAAGCAGCAGCAACTGCTGCAGCAACCGCTGCAGCAAAAGAAGCCGCGTGGTGTACGATATTGTGACGAGCCTGTTCGTAAATGTCTGTTTTTGACCATATGTTCGTTGATGTGAATGATCACATGATCTAAAATGAAAGAGAAACTTGTCATGTAGTCGACTTGGTCTGTGCATTCTCATCCTGTACCACTCAGTATATCTCTTTGACAAGAAAAAGTGATCTGCCAATACTACCACGTCACCAGTATTTACCTTCTGGCAGTCGACTCTCCTCCGAACCCGCAACCATCCTCCTTCAAATATCGTACATAGTTGCAACGCGTCATATCGTTCGGACCAGATGCTGGCTGAGAATTGTTATGCTATCGAATCCAGAAAGCTCCGTGAATGTCACTTTTCATTCCCGAGAATTTGTGCAATGTTGTGTGAAGCTCGGCAAACACTTACTGTACTGATTGTTGCGTTTGGGAAAATAACGGAGGGACAACATGCTGTTAGATATGTACTTATGTATATATTTAGTAGCAACGATTATTATTTTATTGTGTGCTAAATGATAATAAGATGAGAGCCTAGTTACAACATCTTCAAGTCATTTCAGCCCCCTCATTCATAAGTAGACTAGAAGCCCTGACATCATCTTCATCCTCCGCCTCTATCCTACCACCAAACAGCAATGCATCAGCAGCACGGATAGCACGTGGATTATCCCATATATCATTCAGCTCTCCATTCCTGCGTGCCATGAAAACAAACGTACCAAGGCAGCAGGGCACCAAATACAACAGCGCAGGTTGACCCATCTGCATGAGGTACACAGCAGCATTCGCCATGGCCAATCCAACAGCGTAGGCCACAACGACCGGACCAAAGTATCCACCCTGCCCGCAACCACAACAAATGTTCCAGGATGACTTGTTGGATGAAACTCCTCCTGCACCATTACGAACTCGTCCGGCCCCACCTGACACAAGACCCATCAAACGCTTCGCCTCATCAAACCTTGACGCAAAGCTCAACAACAACCCAGGAAGGACAATATCCCCAAGTCCCAACATGGACGCCCCTCCCTGATAATCTCCAACACGAGGAATGGCAAACAACATGGGTAGAGGCTCACCACCCTTACATTCCGTCGAACTGGGGTACTTCTCACACCACGAAGGATCAGCCTTGGGCGGGCCACCACTTGTAGCTACATTCACCATGATCGATTCACCATGCTTCGTCAGCAATGGCGTCACAAACACAAAGAAAATGTCATAAAAGAATGCCACAGTGAGTAAAATGGCTGCCACTCGAATGGCATTGATTTTGATTGTGCCCAAGAACGTAATGCACATGCATGCCCCAAATACATCTTGAACGATCCAGTAGAAAACGTTTGATCCCGGGTGTAAGACTGTAAAGGCGATATAGAGCCATGTTCCTCCAACAGCGTACGCGATTGTGTTAGCCATCACATCCAACAAAGTGATTGGACCAAAGAATGAATAGAGGCACATGAGAATCTTGCCCTTACACCCTCCATTCAATGCAGCACGTGTCGCATTCTCTTCCGAAAGACATTCCATTGGCCTCATGGGACTTTTCCAACGCAATTTACGAAAGACTCGAGTGAGCAATGGATAGAGAACGACTTGGGCAAATGCTCCTGAACATCCAAAGGCGTAAAAGATCTTGACCACATTGAAAATCTTGAAGAAAAAGAGGACGAGGAGAGATGTCGATGCCAAGACAATGAAGAAAATGGCATGGGAGGCATCCAACTCGAGAGATTCTTCCTCCTGATAATGTTGAGGTTGGACGTTGCGGTTGGTAATGACGGCTTCAGCAGCGTCTTCGTCATCATCGCGGTAGATGGTACGTTCTCCACTTTCCGAGGGTGGTGATGCTGCCGTAGCGGTAGTACTCCGTTCACGAGATTGGGATCGACTTCTTGGAGTACCATTATGACGTGCCGGACTAGGGGGTGGTCGTTCCACATTCTCTCTACCCTGCCCCCCAGCAGCAGTAGTAGCAGCTACAGCAGCCACAGCCCCCACTCCTCCCGCCCTAGCCACCAAATGACTCTTCATCCTAATAGCCTTGGCATAACTCCTATAATCACTCGACGAAAGATAACTCGCCAACCACGCCACAAACACCCCCAAAGCCCAAATAATAATCGCCGAAGAATTCACCGATGGTCTATCCCTTGCATACATACTCAACACAATGGGATCCCCATTATTATAATCGTTCCCATCATCACCACCATCATTATTCGAACTCACTCCATTCATCAAATCCAAAAATTCCATAGCCTGCTGCATAGTAATATAAACTGCCGGAATAGTCACCTCCTTAATTTCATCGGCAGTCAATGTAGTATCCTGATACAACCAAATGGCAAAATCCCAAGCACAGCATGCCTCATATTTGATATTCCCATCACTCCCCCCATCCGTCACATTTTTTCCAGTGATCAAACACCGTTGGCTTTCACAGGCACTTACAAAGGTTGTTTCATCATCTGCTGCTGCATACTTGACACACATGTTATTCTCACTATTGCCAATCAAATAGTCATCATTATTGTCATCATATCCCCCTGGACTTGTGATGAAATTCAATTTGTTACTGAAAACATCCGAGGGAATGAATGCCTGACCATTGTCACAGTCATAATCCTGCTTGTCAATTGGCCACTTGACATCATCTATAGTATAATCGTCTCGGGTGTAAGCGTCATTGTTGGATGACCCATCTTCATTGGTGGAATTGGTCACATTGAGTGAATACCGACTTGATAAAGATCCATAAATGATGATTGCAGAGGCACCCAATCGTTGAGCAGATAAGGCCTTGCGTTCGAATGAGCATTGGCCACGGGGGACTAGAATGGCCGCGTTATTGTACGATTTACCGTCGGCATTTCCGGAAGAGGAGGAGTAGGTGGTGAATCCGTAGGATTCGTTGCAGAGGTAGGGATCATCGGAGGGGGGTGTTGAGGGGATGAGTCCTACTCCTGCTGGACGGGAATTGCTGCTGCTGCTGCTGGAGGAGGATGAGTGGCCATTGCTGTAGGAGATGAGGGATGAACCAAAGGAGGCTTGTGAGGCGAGAAGGGTGATTGGAGTGGGCACTCCGGGAAGGAGGACATCGATTGTAGCAGTTTGAAGGATCGACTGGGCTGGTGCGATTAGGAGCGAGGAGAGTACGATGAGGCGGGTGGCCGTCATCATTGAGGTGGTGCTGGATATCGTCATTGTTGCATTTGTTGCTCCTGATATTTAAATCGGAGCATTTATGTGGACGGAGCGCGAGATAAGTAGTAATGCCACACAATGCCACCATCCACCATTGTCGTTTCGTTCGCAAGATCCAGCCATGACTTTTCGGTAATGACAGGAGAACTGAAAACAGAAAAGCGTCGAACCACTGCGCTGCTGCTATCTTTTGTGATCTTTTGTGCTCCAGGATCTAATTGATTAGCCCTCATTCGAAATAAATGGTGCATCTGACTCATTTCTCACTTCTTTAGACGCTGCGCCGCTGACCAAGCCACCATGATGTGCCCCCACCTGCATGCAGCCTCATATTACTCCAAGTAACCACCAATACACGTTGTTCATCTTTATCTCAAGAAACAATAATGAAGTTGGCAGCATTTACATTGGGGCTCTGCGCCTCTCAATCATTCGCATTTGCTCCTCAAACTGCTCAAATGAAGAGTCGTCATTACCAAAACAAGGCGACACTTCTCTTCTCAACTGAAGTGGCTGTAGAAGAAAAAGTAGACGTAGTAGAGACAGTCGACGTAGCAGAAAAAGCAGCAGCAGCAGATGTAGACGTCAATCCGCGACTAGCAGGCCTAGCGCTCATGCTAGACGACGGAACTCGTAAATCACACAGCGTGGCACAGAACTCACAGTTTGTCTCTGGATTCTTCGCAGGACTTGCCGACAGAGAATCCTACAGAGCACTAATCACCAGTTTGTATTTCGTATATGAAGCCATGGAAGATGCCATGGAACAGTCTATGGATGAGGGTGTCAAGGCATTGGATTATCCTACCTTGCGTAGATCGGAATCACTCAAGAAGGACATGGACTTCTTTTACGGTGAGAAATGGCAAGATGACATTCAACCTAGTCCAGCTGCCAAGGCTTATGTGGCACGAATTAAAGAAATTGCAGAAACCAAACCTTATCTTATGGTTGCACATCAATACACACGATACCTTGGTGACTTATTCGGTGGCCAAATGATGAGTGGCATGGCACGTCGCAGTCTGTCTCTTGAAAATGGAGATGGTACCGCATTCTACACATTTGACGATATCCCCAGCGCCAAGGACTTCATTACAGAATGGTACACGAGTCTGAATGCATTGGACTTGACTCAACAGCAAAAAGAAGATATTGTGGATGAAGCGAATCTTGTGTTTGCATTGAATATTGATGTGTTGCAAGAGTTGACTGGGTCTCCGTTGAAGGCCATGTTGACACTTGCTGTGAATAGTTTGAAGGAGAAGAGGTTGTGGCCGTTCCTTGGTTAATGTACATTAATAGATGTTTGTAGTATTTTTGCAATGATTCCGACAGTATTATTCTTGCCATTCTCGTGTCTACATTTTTACATGTGAGCTATGTATGCTATTGGACTTGGTGTCGTCGCTTGGGTGCCGAGAATGTCGAGAAGGACGTGAGCAAGGAAGCTTATCATTTGGAAAAGGCTGCTGTTGGTGGTCGTACTGCAGCGAAAGGAGATAGTAGACAATTTCATTGGATAGATGGATATATTGGCCCTATGGGAGGCTCACTAGATGTGCTTTATAATTTTATTTCATCACTTTTCAGACAAGAAGCTATTGACTGCATCTCCAGCATTCGCGCCGCTTTCTAGTGCCCCGTTGAATGTTGCTGTAGCCATGTGATCTCCTGCAATAAACAAACCACCGGGCATCCCTAGCCCTTGAAATGTACCACAATCTCTCCCTCCGTGTACATTAGCACATCCCTCTTCATTGAACTGAGTAGGCTGAGCGTTAGATATGAGGTAGAAGCCCTTTGTTACCCATTTGGATTCGTCAATAATGTCACTAGCATAGTCAGGAAACCACATGGAGAGCTGCTTGCGTACCGCCATGTCAAGTGATGCTTGATCCTTATCATGCTCAGAAATTGCATTCTCTAATAACGATACGCAACACAATTCGTATCCATCTGGAGCGTAGGACTTGTGAACAATCGATGGGAAACAGATATTATTTACTGGGAACTGTTTTGTATTTCGACGTTCATGTCCTTCACCGTTGAGTAATAATATTGGTTCCTCCAACGGTGCAGGAGATTGAAATGCATAGTAGATACATCCCACTGAGCGCTGCGATAGTTTTGGAAGTGACTTGAGACTTTCCAACCCTGGAATGTCTTGTAACAAATTTCTCGCGACGTTATAATCGGTTGCAACGACCACGCTTTTTGCATTGATGTGCTGTTGTTCACCTTGTTCCCTATTGCCTACTTCGACAGAAAACATATTATCGTTCGCAGTGATACTTGTAGCTTGTTGTTCTTCTTCTCGTAAATAATGTTGTTGTATCGAAAGCACTCTCGAATTAAGTTTAATTTCAACACCAAGATCTTGTGCTTTTTGCCCCAATTGATCTGAAACACTCTGCATTCCACCCATTGGTAACGCTGCGCTCCCAACAGTAAACATTTTCATTACAAAGTAAAACATCTTTGAGCTCTGCTTTGACAATGGAGTTAAGTAGATTCCTTCCAAGAACGGAGCAAAAAAGGAGGAGATGAATTCTTCGGAAAAGTTGTATGACCTCAGACAGGATAATGTGTCAATTTCTGCTTCATCATCAAATAATGATTGTATATCTTTGGTAATCACAGTAAAAAACAGAGGAAGGAGATTCGCCTTGTCACGTAATGATCCCACTGGTGATGTAATTGCTTTAATGATATCCCTCCTTCTCCGTAATGGATCCGATACTGCCGCAAGCTTCTCTTTATTTCGCAATTTGACTCTTGCCCCAGGCAGGAACTGATTTAGCCGTAATGCATCGTAATCGAGCATTTGTTGTGATTGAGGATAAGCCTCAATAAAGACGGCGAAGCCACGGTCGAGTATGAAACCATCATCTGTGAAATCTGATCGGACACGTCCACCTACGGATGGTTCTGACTCTATTAATAAGATCTTTTTAGCGTCTGACTGTTGCTGCTCTGCGACAGTAATTGCCGTAGCCATTCCACCGATGCCACCTCCAATAACAACAAGATCGTAGGCTTCATCATCTTTTGACGAGGTCTCTGCTGCCGCTGCTGAATTCATGCATGTTGTTCTTGCTGTTGCTTTACCGAAATGCAGCCTACAGCGATGTGATGATGCAGTGAAAGAATGGGATAGCAAGAGCTGATATGCCAGCGAGTAGAGGATGAGCAGCCGACGTCGGGATAACATCGCCATAGTTCATCTGATGCATGCATGCACTGCTAACAAAAAGGAGCGGAGGGAGAGGGAGAGCTCTGAGCTCTGACGTATTTGAGATTCAGTAAATGTCGTGTGACTTCAGATACCAGAAAGGCTCTTGAGAGAGTAACAGAAATTATGTACTTGTACAACAGTGTCTGGTGGCAGCCACTTGCTCTATGCTCCTGTCCGTCTCTCCCTGATCAATATTGAGCACTTATGACCCTCGATAGCAGGATAAGGTATTGTGTCTTCAACTTTTCCTCTTGCTCTTGAACCAGTCCATCTTATCGACTGATATGTACTGTACATATATGATGCAAGTATCTCATAGCTTCGTTCGAATTTCATCAGAAGAAAGCTGGCGAGAGTTTGGAGTTTTGGACGCAGCTATTTCAAAATTAATTTGAAAATTTTGGAGACCTAAGATCGAGTCATTTTTGTGACCTCCTCTTGTATGGACGAAGCGCTTTCGATATGAGGTTCCTCTTCGTCATTGCCACGGTCGCATCATTGGGGTTGGGTCTAGTGCATGGCAAGAGTTCAAAGTCACTCTCACTCCCACTCCATCCAAACGGAAACGAGATGTCTCCAAAGGATTATTGCCCACACCTTGGAAGCGATTTCCCTCCAGAGCCTGGATGCTATCCTGGAGGAGGAGCAAACCCCAGTGGCTACCCGAAATGCTGCTCAAAGCAACAGAGAGGAATCGGCAGCTGTCCCAACAACAAACGCCCCAAGTGTGAGAATAAAATGAGCGATGCTCCAAGTTATTGCGCTGATTTGCGGCCTAACTTCGATTGCTATGTTGATGGATGGCCGCAGTGTTGTGTGACTGATGGCATAATGTGTCCTCCCGATGTTCCAGATTGCGACATCGACATTCATTCAAGCAACGCACCATCGCAGACGCCAACGCTGGAGCTGGAGCCTTCTCTGAACCCAACTCCAACCTCTCTCCCAGGAAGTTGCATTCTAAAACCCCCCTATGACGCCCACCGCGACTCAGATCCTTTCTGTGGATCTGATAGCTATTGCTCGATTCCGAAGGGAGTCTGCAAGAACAACGCGGTTCTTGTGGGTAAATGTGAGAAGATGTCACAAAAGCATTGCTCTGCGGAGTATAAGCCGATTTGTGGCTGTGATGGGCGGACTTATGGCAACCTATGCCATGCAGAGGTTGCTGGAGTGAACATTCGGAAAAATGGAGTGTGCAAGAAATGATATAAAAGAAGGGATACAAATAGCACAGTACTGCCAGTACACAATACAATAATATAAGTAATTATTTCTTTGCATGTAACATCCTTCTGATGTATCCATACTTTTAAGTTGCTGGAAATACTTTCTAACACGTGTACGCAGAAAAGCCGGGTGCAAGAATCATCTTCTGAAACGTCTCAATACACATACGAGGATCAATCAAGCATTGAAGCATCATGAGGACTCTCACATTAAACTCATCATAAATTGAAACGTCGGCGTGACAATGCATTAAATTGCGGATCATTCGCTGCCACACCTCCTGATGACAAATCGGATTGGCCATCTCGTCACTCCATGTCAGGCCATACTGAGCAACAATAGACTTCAAATCAGAATGTGATAAGTGCTTCCCTCCATGAAATACGTCAACAAAGTTACGCTCACCCAGTGGAGTGCCTTCTTCAAAAGGCAGTCCTATCACTATATGACCAGGTAAGCCAATAAGATGCAAATGTGCGCCACAAACCCTCCTCACAATAGCAGTGTAGACGATGGCGAGAGTGATGGGAATCCCTGTCTTACGAGTCAACACTTCATGTAGAAGTGAATTTTTTGGATCGTAATAGTTTGTTGTATTTCCTTTGAACCCATTAGGTGTATCATCGCCAAATATTGTTTGCATCTCTTGCATAACCTCCAGCAAGGGAAAGTTTGCACTCTTGCCAAGCCTCTTCTCAAGACTCGACTTGATGACATTAGTGAACTCACACAAACTGCTATCGATCTCCCCATCGATGTTATCAAATAAATAAGAACTAGCTGTATGAGGATCCTGCGTCGTCATTAGAGGAGGTAAACCATGTTGCCATCTTCTCTCCTTCTTAGCACAACTAGACCTGCAAATAGTCAAGTAAAAGTTTGCAATGACCGAGGCGCCTGTCTCAATAAGATGCGGCTCAGTTTTCATTTCATTGAGAAATTTCCATTGTTGATATGAATGTAGCCGGTATATCCCATTCGCCACTCTTTTACAGTTGACAATCATCCTGAGCGGGTCACATTCGGATTCAAAACAAAGTCTTTCTATCCTGCTTTTCTTGTGTTTTCCAGACACAATCATCCTGAGCGGGTCACATTCGGATTCAAAACAAATTCTTTCTATCATGCTTTTCTTGTGTTTTATTCCAGATGATTGTGGCTGATCTTTCCAAACTTTATTTCTGTCACTGTACTCGCCCAAACTTGTTATGATATGTCTCAGACAATCAATAATATCCTCACCATCTTCCATCAAAGTGATCCAATTGGTGTTGTCTGCATTTTCATCTAAACCTTTTACCGTATGCACAATTCCACCAACGATAACGCGCCGATCTTCACCTTTACAACCAAAATCAAGTTGTTGAAGTCTTGCAAAGACGCTATTATCGAGTTGACGCCTACGCACAAATTCTTCAAACCCTGTAATCTCCATGTTAGCCCGATGGACATTAAAATTGTTAGCACGTGACCACTTCATAAACTCGATGTTCTTTCCATTCATCACTCCCTTTCCATTCGGCCAGTGACTAGCTATTCGTAAATTCCAAATATCTTGACAGTGTCTGGAGATTTTATCCCTATAATATATGTTTGTAGCCCGCATCTGAAGGAGCTCTTCACAGCTAAGGTGGGATAAAATGATTTTTTGGACATCGGGAGGAATGGAAAGTAAATAGGGATCTTCATCTGTCGTCTTTAGATTCATCATCTTTTTGTATAGAGGATGATCATCATTTCTTCCGCCGCTGTTCTCCATTGTAGTGGCTGCCATTGCTAACAGTTCTGTTGTTGCTCGATAGAGCAGATAATTAGCTGGACTACTTCTGCCTATCTGACACAAACACAGTCAACAACCTCCATCAACACACAACAGCAGAGAGAATGATGGCCGGAAAATTCATTATTAATTCCTACGTTGAGAAGGTAGGCTTCCCTCCACGAACATGTCACAATCTCTCTACTAGAGTGGAGAGGCGCTCGCAATTGATAGTAATAGGGCGCTAATTTCCTTTATAATTCTTTAACAATGAGCACTAATTTGGAGGCAGAAGAAATGATGTGTGCCGCCTGTGGCATCGCAGGAGCTGATGACATCAAATTGAAGAAATGCACCGCTTGCTATCTCGTCCGATATTGCAGCGTTAAATGTCAGAAGGATCACAGGCCGCATCACAAAAAGGAATGCAAGAAGAGAATGGCTGAATTACGTGATGAAATTTTATTCAAACAGCCCGAGAGCACAAATCTCGGTGACTGCCCCATTTGTTGCATCCTGCTAGAGCTTGATGATCGAAAAACCTTAATGATGACATGCTGCGGCAAAACCATATGTGGTGGATGTTGTTACGCCAATCAGATGAGACAGGCGAAAAGTTTGTGTCCATTCTGTCGTCAACCAGTACCAGAAACGCAGGAAGAAGCCAAAAAGCATATCATGAAAAGAGTAGAGGCGAATGACCCAGCTGCAACGTATCAAGCGGGTGTATTATGCTTCAAGGAAGGGGACTACAAAGGTGCATTTGCGTATTGTACAAAAGCAGCTGGATTGGGTGATATGGCAGCACATTTTGAACTATCATGTTTGTATCGTAATGGGGAAGGTGTTGAAAAGGATGAGAAAAAGCATTTGCACCATTTGGAACAGGCTGCTATTGGTGGGCACCCTCTTGCTAGGCACAATCTTGCAAAATTTGAGTGGGAAAGTGGCAGGACCGAGAGGACCGTGAAACATTTCATCATTGCTTCCAAACTTGGGCATGATGAATCATTGGAAAGTCTCAAGAAGTGCTATGGAATGGGGCTTATAAGCAAAGAAGACTTTGCCGCAGCACTTCGGGGACACCAGGCTGTCGTGGATGCAATGAAAAGCCCCCATAGAGACGAAGCAAAAGCAGCTCTACGGATAAAGGGATAGTCTGTCGCTACCGCAAAGAGTTCAGCTTTGTCTACCTCTTCGGTGCGAGTGGTATTCCTCTCCACTCTCCACAACTCTTGAGATCAAAAATAATAATAACCAATCAAATGCACTGTGAAGTCTACTTGCAGTAAGTTGTGAACTTCTATTCAGGCAACCCGAAAGCAGCAGTCTCAGTGATTGTCTTATTTGTTTACTGCCTGTATCTTTTAAAATGAAATCGACTGGTCAATTACCTGCTGTGGGAAAGAAGAATCGAAAGAAGGTAGCTCATACATAATATAGAGATGGGTCTCTTAATACTTCTTCTCTTAGCTAAGTAGCACTTTACATCATCCTCAGAGTTACAGAGAACAGCACGGATCCTTGCACCTCAAATGCACCTCATTAATACGAGCAAGCACCTCTTCATCTAGCGCTACATCATTTACAAACGGTGCCAGATTCTCCTTTAACTGATCCATCGTTGTTGCACCCACAATCACTGATCCGTTCTTCTTTACAAACTCGCGACTGCGTACAAACCCAATGGCAAGTTCAGATGGGGTCAATCCAGCGTCACTTGCGATTTTGGCATACTCCTCTGTTGCATCTAGAGTTGTTTTCGATGCAAAGTTAGGGTGCCATCGCTTCATGTACTCTCCGAAACGAACAAATCTTGAATTGGATGTTGAAGTAATGGCGTTGCTGCCATTATGTCTTTTGTTGTACTTGCCACTAAGCAATCCACCTGCCAACACTGACCAGGGCAACAATCCAATATCATAGTGGTGACATGCCTCGGCTAATTCAGAGTCAAATCGACGATCTAGCAAGTTGTACGAGTTTTGAATGGTTGCCAATTTATCCCGAATACCAAGTTGATCACACGCATTGATCCATTGACACACACCAAATGTAGACTCATTGGATAGACCAATATAGCGGATCTTACCCTCGTCGATCATGTCCTTGAGTGCAGATGCAGTTTCCAAGATTGATATCTCATCATCCTCACGTTGCTGCGCTTGTGTGTGCTGGAATGTCGTCATACCAAAAGATGGTACATATCTATCAGGCCAATGAATCTGATATAAATCAATGTAATCTGTATTAAGTCGACGCAATGATGCATCTACCGCGTTTTTGACCGAGGAAGAATCCAGTCGACAGTCTGGCGGAGGAGATATCGGTTCATTGGGATATGAACGGGCAGCTGCCACTCTAGAATTGGGAGAATAACCAGAAATTTTGGTTGCAATCACCAAATCCTCACGACAGACACGATCCTTGGCAATGTAACGTCCCAAAATCTCTTCGGTTGCACCAGCACGATATTCAGGAGATGTCAAAGGAACAGGGTACAATTCTGCTGTATCGATGAAATTGCATCCAGTAGAGGTGGCATAGTCAAGTTGTTGGAAGGCATCCTCGTCGTTGTTTTGTATTCCAAATGTCATTGTGCCCAAACATGATTCAGAGACAAGCAAATCGGATTTGCCGAGGTAGCGTCCGTTGCAAATGTTTGTGGCTGCTGCCGATGATGTGGTGGAAAGGGCATTTGCAGCTGCAGTGAGCATGCTCAGCCCAAGGATTGATGATGAGGATATCATTCTGACACTGCTGCTGCTTCTTTGAAATCGAGAGTATGATGCAATGAATGTCATGCTTTCTGCTGTTGTTTTCACATCGATTGAATGGACATGCATGCTAATGGACATGGTGACGGCGACGAGTGACTCATCAATCCAAGCGGTAGATAATAGTACCGAAGTTGTATGTACGTATGGGGTCAAAAAGTCACTTTTTTCTCGACCACACATCACAAATCGATGTCGCCGACATGGCCACAACCTCGCCATCATCAAAACGCCGCCAATAGTACGTCAAATAACAATCTTTACCATACCCTAGATCCAAATTTCACGTAGATTTCATTTCTGCACTCGCCGGAGCGGTTGCTACAAAGACCGCTGCCGTATTAATACACTAACACGACGCTTCTGATTTTGCACGATTTTCACGTGCCGCCTCACTAACCATCAATACTACCCTTTATAGAACCTCCAAGCAAGCTCTACATAGCAGCAAGTAATCGAGTATTGTATTGTTAGAAGAAGCAAGCTCAACTCTAACATGACAAGGACAGCAGCTAATGTTGGTCTAAGCAACAGGATTAAAACTACAATGCTGTTGGATGACGTGGAGAAAAGCCCTAAAGAACAATCTGATATCTCTCCAGCAATAATGCGGCAAAATTGAAATTGAAGCGATGTATGTATCTAAGGTCTATGCATCTAATTGTAACTTTCAATAACTAAGATCATGATGAATCACAGCTAATTTGTCATCTTTTACACCACTCAAGCATTTGTTGGTCGTATCGGCGTCGCTACTACGTCGTAGGTGACCTGATGAGGCCATCTGAGACGCCGCAAGTTCCTCTGTTGACGGCCATATCGTATCTCACGCTGTGAGTATGACAATCAACAGCTTCTAGTGACCCATTAGAGTTGGCCATGGTAGTATAGAAGCATTTTTCACTCGGCTCAAGCATTTGTTGGGCGTATCGGCGTCGCTACAACGCGTAGGTGACGTGATGAG